>JQIA01002228.1_pt1 | contig 10384 bp, 5 predicted proteins | sample 811431 | NCBI WGS metagenome assembly JQIA01 (sample SAMN02998118, study PRJNA258478) | marine sediment metagenome | biome: marine; feature: seafloor; material: sediment; isolation source: oil-polluted sediment collected from 3 locations (0.5 km, 0.7 km and 0.9 km)... | place: USA: Gulf of Mexico ... | reverse complement strand
TTGTTTTGTTCTTCCATTTTCAACAAAAGTAATCCCTGTTTTCTCCCATTGTTTAAAGGTTTCGGAATTTTCTTGAAAACGAACCTTAAAATCACATACTCCAGCCCAAGTAACTACTTTGCTTATAATTGGGTCTTCTTCGGCTTTAATAAGTACAATTCCACCTCCACGGCTATGACCAATTAACGAAATGTTTTTGGTATCAATCTCTTTTTCAAACTCATTATTGCTTGATAATAATGAAATTATATATTCTAAATCACTAAGTTCTTTACTAAAATTATTTTGACCAAAAGCCTTTAAATCTGGAAAGTCTATAGGCTGCTCTGGAGTGCCTCCATTGTGAGAAAAATTAAATTTTAAAAAGAAAAACCCCTCTTTTACAAAGGACTCTGCCACCAAATGCCAAGCTCCCCAATCCTTAAACCCCTTATATCCATGACAAAAAATGACAATTGGCTTTGGAGTTTTGTTTGGGATATAACTAACATCATAAAGGATAGGTTTATCATTTGACCTAGTTAGCACAAAGTTTTTTTCTAAAACCATATTATATTTCTTTTTCTGTAAAAGGAATTTTTGGATTGCAAATTTCTATAATTAATTTTTCTAATTGGATGGAATAATCCTCCAAAACTGCATTTGTAATATTTGTATTTCTTTGACGATCCCCCGATTTTTCTTTTTTACCAAAATCTAAAAACCCTTCTTTTAGATTCTTAAACGAAACAATACCTGCTTGCGCATTTTCTAGGGAGAAATGACCCTTAAGCATTAAAGAATAAGTTAAAACCTGAAATACCTTTGCAAATTTATAATCTGCAGATACATCATTCCAATCTACTATATTTAGTTCGCCTTGTTTTACAAGGCCCGTTTTATAGTCTATAATACGTAATCTATTATTAAACTCATCAACACGATCTACCTTCCCTTTAATTTTAATAGGAAAATCAAGTTCTTTAATAGGAAAATTAATCATTAGTTCACTTTCAATAGCAACAATTTTTATTTTATTTCCTTTTTTTATTTCTGAAAGTTCATAGTTAATAAAATTTGATATAAAACGTTTAGCGACTTCAAAAATTATAAGATTTTTCCCTTTAGAAAAATCACCGTCTTTGAAAGTTTCAACAAATTGTTTTCTAACTTCTTCATCAATTTTAAGTTGCATCTTAAGCAAGATGTCATTTGAAAGAAAACGACCCTCTAAAGGCTTATAAAACACTTCTAATGTATCATGAACAATTGTTCCTAAAGTATTAGCCGCAACAGTTTCTTCAACTTCATTAAATTCATTTATCTTTAATACTTTCTGATAATAAAAATCAATAGGGTTCCGGATATAGGAAGTTAACGCGGAAGGAGAAAATCCATAATTGGCTATTTCCTTAAGACGAATAATAACTTCTTCGGTCTTAAAAACTGTCTTTAATTTGAATTCATTAATATTAACATTAGAATTAATTACATAATTATTAATTCTATGTTCTGGATTGTCTTCTATTTCTAATTGAGAGATAAACCTGCTTTTTTCACCAGTATTTAAACCATCTGAAAAATTGTTATATAGCAACGTAATGTTTTTTGCACGATGCAATAACCTATAAAAATGGTACGTGTATATTGCATCTTTTTCGGTGTATGTAGGTAGTCCAAATTGCTGTTTTAAATCATAAGTTATAAAGGAAGCATTAGATTTTCCGGAAGGAAAAGTGCCTTCGTTTACAGAAGAAATAATTAAATTTTCAAAGTCCAAAACCCTAGATTCAAGAACTCCCATAATTTGTAATCCATTATAAGCGTCACCTTTAAAATCTAAAGTTGTAGTTGTTATTAGTTCTGAAAATAAATTTTGAACTGTTTTTACGGTTTTTAAGTATTTAAATTTAGTATTTAATTTGTCAATATTTAGAAAAACAGAATATAACTGATAATAAACTACCCGTTCAATTTTCGAAGTAGTTTCCATTGATTTTAGTTGTAATAGAAGCCTTAAGCAAGAATGAAGTGCCATACTACTATTATTTTCCCAATCGTCAAACAAGAGTTTTAATATATTGTCATCTGAGTTTTGATTTATCTCTAATAGGTTCGATAAAGAGATATGTGTGAGGTTTCCTTTTGATATTTTACTTATAATCTCCCTAGAATTTGTCAATAACTTTGAAGCCAAAGGATGGTTCAATATCGAAAGTACATTTTTGTGGTAATAGCTAGTACTCGATTGTAAATGTAATGATAAAAGCAATTCGAAAAAAGCAACTGCAGGAAATGACTTTAGCGAAACCCCCATAGTTACATTTACATTGGTAATGTTTTTTGGGAGGGATTGTAATAACGGGATTAATAAATTCTCATCAGCTAAAACAACGGCTGTAGAGTTTAGTTCTTCATTTGATAATTTTGAAAGTGTTTGACCAATAAATTTTGCTTGACCTATATTTTTTTGAGCTTCAACAATATTAAAGTTCTTTTCATTTATAAAATTAGTACTTATAAATGCTGTATTTTTATTTTTAAAATAATTCCATTCAGTATTATATTTTCTTAAAAAATAGGAAGCACTATGCTTATCATCATGATAGAAATGTGCATCTGTATCCCAGTAGATTTCAGAGTTTCCTCTCTCTAACAATTCTTGAATTATTACTTGCTCTGCACTATTTAATGCATTAAAGCCAATAAAAATGTGTTTGCTCTCTAAATGGCTTGTGCAATAATGCTTTATGTTTTCTGCAGCTTTTCGATAGACCATTCCTTGATAGCCTATATTATCTTTTAATAATGTACCGTATAACTTTTCATAAAAATCTTGAAGACTTTCCCAAAAAGCTAAATAGGACTCTATAAGTTTTGTTTTTTCTTTATTTAAATACCAATGATTTACATCTTGAATACTGCTTAAATAATTAAAAAAAGGTGCAGGAGGAATTAGATATCTATCAATTTCATTAAAATCATTTATCAATGTAGTTGCCCAAGAACTATATATATCAAATTCATCTTTTTCTTTTTGAGAAGAAGTATTTATATAAACCTCATAGCTTTTAAAAAGCAACTCTGTTTGATTGATAATCTTTAAGCCAGAAAGTTCTTCAATAAACTCTTCTATACTTAGAATTTTTGGTGCGAACGTAGTATTTGTCGCATCATTTTTCAGGTAATTTAATAAAAACCCTCCAGCCCTTTTACTTGGTAAGATAAAAGTAAAGGAAGAAAGGTCTTGGTGATTTTCCTTTATATGATTAATTGTTTCTTCGAGAAATGTTAGCATCATATAAAAATAAAAAACGTCTCGCTATTAACGAGACGTTTTTTAATAAATATTAATTGTATATTAATATTAGTTTTTGTTAAGGCTGATTTCAACTCTACGGTTGTTAGCTCTTCCTTCTCTTGTTTTATTAGAATCAAGAGGTCTTTCTTCACCAAATCCTTGATGAGTCAATCTTTCATCAGCTATACCATTATCTTGTAAGTAATTTTCAACAGATTCTGCTCTATCTTTAGACAGCTTCTGGTTTAGTTTTTCACTACCTACACTATCCGTATGTCCTTCAATTACAAATTTAGCATTAGGGTATTCTTTCATTATACCAATAATGTCATTTAATACGCCAGCAGATTGCTCTTTAATAGTTGCTTTACCAGTATCAAATAAAATCGTTTTAGCATAAGAATTTAATGCTTTTTTAACTGCTTCAGTTACTTCAGGACAGCCATTGTTTGCTACAGTACCTGCAAGGTCTGGACATAAGTCATCTTTGTCTGGAACACCGTCACCATCTCTATCAGGCCAAGGACATCCATTGTTTGCTTTAGGACCAGGTGTTTCTGGACACTCATCTTCATTGTCAGGGATTCCATCGCCATCCGTATCAGGACAACCATTGAATTCTGGTAAACCAGGAGTATTAGGACAAGCATCTAAATGATCAGGGATTCCATCGCCATCTGTATCAGGACATCCATTAAATTCTGGTAAACCAGGAGTATTAGGACATTCGTCATTTCTATCTTCTATACCGTCACCATCTGTATCAGGACAACCATTAAATTCTGGTAAACCAGGAGTTTCTGGACATTCATCTTCGTAATCGTAGATTCCATCACCATCTGTATCTTTTCCTCCAAACTTAAATTTAACACCCAATGAGTGTTGAAAATGAGTTGCTCCATAATTATCTTCGAAAGCATGCTTATATGTTGATTGTGCAGTAAATGCAACATTTTCAGCTATCCAAAAATCAATTCCTACCAATGCGTTTGCAGTACCAAACCCAATATCATCAAGCCAAGTATATCCACCACCTACACCTAAGTAAGGAGCAAACCAACTACCATTAAGTAATTCTCTAAAGTGAAAGTTAATTTCACCATCCGCAGCTATATATGCTAAATCTCTAACTTCTCCATCACCAACTTTATCAATATTGTTAAAAGTACCAACAGCTACAAAAGTAAATCCATCTCCTAAATATCTACCTATTTTTAATTCAGATACTGAAGGAATCATATTCCAGTGATCATTAACGTTAAAATATTCTTGAAAGATATCACCAATTTGTTGCTCATTGGTAACAGGATGTCTTTCACTAAATCTTCCGCTATCTGCTCCTGTTGGGAAAAAATCTACGGCGTTTACACCAAGTTCAATTGACCAAGGATTGTCTTGATCCTGAGCATTAGATACACCAACTCCAACTAAAAAGAGTATGGCTACTAAATAAATGTTAAGATGTTTCATATTTGATTGTTTAATTTTTAAGTGTTATTAATGGCAAAAGTAAGTTGTTAAAATATATTAACAAAAACAAATCTATTAAATTTTTTGGAAATACCCTGCTTTTATTACCGAAATTAAGCTTTTTAGCTTTTTAATATTTGTAATTTTTTACCAATTTTAACAAATGCCTCTATAGCCTTGTCTAAATGTTCAACTTTATGAGCGGCAGAAAGTTGAACTCTAATCCTTGCTTTATCCTTTGGAACGACTGGAAAAAAGAATCCAATTACATAAATACCCTCCTCTAAAAGCATATCTGCCATAGTTTGTGAAAGCTTTGCATCATAAAGCATTACTGGTACAATTGCCGAATCACCTTCTACAATATCAAAACCAGCAGATTTCATGCCTTTTTTAAAATAATTGGTGTTTTTCTCTAATTTATCCCTAAGTGTAGTGTCATTAGATAGGATTTCAAAAACCTTTATAGAAGCACCTACTATGGCAGGAGCTAGTGAATTTGAAAACAAATATGGCCTAGATCGTTGTCGTAAAATTTCGATAATTTCTTTTTTACCAGTAGTATATCCTCCCATAGCACCCCCTAGAGCCTTTCCAAGGGTTCCAGTAATAATGTCAACTCGGTCCATAACTCCTTTTTCTTCAAGAGTTCCTCTACCTGTTTCTCCTATAAAACCAGCAGCATGACATTCATCAATCATTACAAGGGCATCATATTTATCGGCTAAATCACATATTTTATCTAAAGGTGCTACAATGCCATCCATAGAAAACACACCATCTGTTACAATTATTTTATGGCGAGCTCCATTTTTGTTTGCTGCGATTAATTGCTCTTCTAAATCTGCCATATCACTATTCTTATAACGATAACGCGCAGCCTTACACAATCTAACTCCATCAATAATGGACGCATGGTTTAACGAATCTGAAATAATAGCATCTTCTTTTCCCAACAATGGCTCAAATACTCCACCATTAGCATCAAAAGCAGCGGCATACAATATAGTATCTTCAGTATTATAATAGTCTGCAATTTTACTTTCAAGCTCTTTATGGATATCTTGAGTTCCACAAATAAAACGTACTGAAGACATTCCGAAACCATGGGTGTCCATAGCATCTTTTGCCGCTTGTATCACCTCCTTATTATCGGATAAGCCTAAATAGTTATTGGCACAAAAATTAATCACCTCTTCACCAGTCGAGATTTTTATTACAGCTCCTTGAGGAGAGGTTATTATGCGCTCTTTTTTATAAAGCCCATTATCTTTAATATCTTGAATTTCTTTTGCAAGATGCTCTTTTAAATTACCGTACATAGTGTTTGTTTTAACAGTTACAAAATTAAACTTTATTTATCAAAATACCTTCAGAAGAACAATAGATAAGTATTTTTTCTAATACCAAATACCCCATTTCATTTAATGCAGTGGCATAATTTGTTATTTGGCTTTTATGGCTGTTTTTTAATGTTCCAGTTTTATAGTCAATTATAGTTACAGAATTGTCTTTATGAAAATTTAACCGATCAGGAATATGAACTTCTCCTTTCGCAGTGATGATTTTTTTTTCGTTTAACACTTTTTCAGAAGGTTTAAAAAAAGGATTCAATTTAGGATGGCCTACTATATTCGATATCATTTCTTTTAAAGACTGTATTTCTTCTAGTGTAATTTCATTATTGCTATCTAATTCTTTAAAAGCCATTTCTAAATCGTCTTCATATTTTATTTTTTCCATCATATTGTGCAATATGTTTCCAGAAGATATCGCTACTTCCTTTTCGGTATCCCATAAAAGCGCATCTCTAGATATTATGTTGAGATTATGGTCTTGCGGAGAAATAGAAATAAATTTTGAATTTATAGAGGGTATTTGGTCTTCTTTATAGTTTGAAAGTTGAAGTTGAGGAAAACCTATTTCATAAACATCTTTACCTTCTTCCCAAAGCCCTTTGTGCTTTAAAAATTCTCCAAAAAATTGATTAAAGGTAGATGGATTGTCCTCTTTAATTTTAGAAGGAAGTTCAGAAAAAATATAAAGTTGAGCCTCTGCTCTTGTTAAGGTAACATATAATAAATTTAGGTTGTCAAGTTCTAATGTATTCCGCCTTTTTTGGTATATCTCCTTTCCAATTTCTCCATATTCCTGAATATTACTATTAAAGTTTACAAGCGATTCTTTAAATTCAAATTCTGCTTCATTTAAAGGATACCATGATTTAGGTTCTAGCTCGTCATATATATTAAGGTCTGCATATGGAAATAAAACCACGGGAAACTCTAATCCTTTTGCTTTATGGATTGTCATCAATTGAACACCTTCAGCACTTTCGCTCACTGGTATTCCTGCCTTCTCCTTTTGAAGTTCCCAATCTTCTAAAAATGCAACCTTATTTGCCTTGGGTTGTTGTTCAAATTCATATACTAAATCCATCAGTCCAATTAAATAGGCATCTGCATCAGAATCTAATTTAAATTTTCGGATGCAATATTCGAAACTGTCATATAAAGATAAGGATTGAATTTCATTAAAATTGAAATCAATATCATAGTTAACTAGATAGCTAGAAAATTCTTCAAAGGAAGTTTTTACAAGAGCACTGAAAAAAGTGTGTTTTTCTTCTGAAACTGAAAGCTTTTCGTATAAAAACTCTAAAAGATTAATTTTCACTTCTTCATTTTCAGGAAAGACACTTACAACCAAACAATTTATTAAAAACTGAACGACGGGAGAGTGTTGTAATAAAAGTGTTTCGGAAGAAATAATTGTGATTTCATTTTCCAACAGAAATGTTCCTAAAGTGATTCCATCTTTTCTTTTACGAGTAAGAATACAAATGTCTTTTTCTCGATAACCACTAATTAATAATTCTTTTATAGTTTCAAGAACTTTTTCAGCGTAGACTTCATGAGATTCTTGTTTATTTTTTGTCTCAATAAATTCAAACCTCACATAGCCACCATTTTTCTTATTGGAATTTTGTTGATTTCCGGAAACATAAAGGTTTTTATGATCAATGTTCCCAAAATAGTGTGCGGTAAAAGTGAAAAACTCATTATTAAAATCAATAATTTCCTTACAAGACCTATAATTGGTTGGTAAATGAAGAAGTTCTTTTTTTATATAAAATGGATTTTTAGCATTGCAAAGTTCAATAAACTGTTCTGGCAATCCTCCTCGCCATCGATAAATGGATTGTTTAGCGTCACCTACCAATAACAAACTCCCTTGACTTCCATCTTGATATTGCTGAGAAATTGCATTGTTGATTAATGGAATCATATTTTGCCATTGAAGAAGGGAGGTGTCTTGAAACTCATCTATAAAATAGTGTCGATATCGCTCCCCTAATCGTTCGTAAATAAAAGGAGTGGGTTGGTTTTTAATCTCCTTATTAATTAATTGATTAAATTCTGTAATAGGCAAAATATTTTGCTCCTCTTTAATGGTGTTAATTTCTTGATTGACCAAATTGATTACGGAAAGTGGATTGATGTTTTTTAGTAAAGTTTCAAATAATTGAAGCTGGAAAACTTTAGATTTTATTTTAGTATATTGATGTAATAAAAAAGGAGTAATCTCATCAATTTTAGACGATATCTGAACATCTGTCTTCACTTTATACAAAGCTTTTCCTCCAGCTTCTAGATATTCTTGAAGCTTATTTTTATAGACATCATAATTACCTTCTTTGATTTTTAAGAAATGGTTAGGAAGTGTTTTTCTTAAAAAATGTTCTGGTAATATTCCTTCAGAAGTAATTTTTTGAAGCACATCTTCAGCACTTTTTAAAATTTCATTCTTAAAAGCTTTTCTTTTTTCTTTTAATTGTTTTCTGAAATCTATAAAGTCATCCAAAGATTTTTCTTTTAACACATCTATGTGCTCCCTATCGTTTTCATTAAATAATAAGCTAGAAGTTTTTACAATGTCTTTAGATATGTCCCAAGATTTATCATCATCAATTTTTTCTAAAGCAAAATCTAATAAAACTTGAGTGATTTTTGAATCATTACCTGCTTTTGAAAGAAGTTGATCTACCGCTTCAGAAGTTAATTTGGGAATATCTAAACTGACTTCAAAATTTCCTGAAAGATGTAAATCTCTTGCAAAAGTTCTAATAATCCTATGATTAAAACTATCTATGGTTTCTACACTAAAACTTGAATAATGATGAAGTATGTGCTTTAATATTTTTTTAGATTTTGCTTGAATTTCAGCTTTACTTAACCCTGTTTCTTCAACTATTTGCAAAGCCATATCTGAAGGGTTATTTACAGAATTAGTTTGAGAAAACGATGTCAGGTTACTTATAATCCTTTGTTTCATTTCGGCAACAGCTTTATTCGTAAAAGTAATTGCTAAAATATATTTATAATATCCTGAATTTTTTTCTTGTAAAATTATTTTAAGATATTCCTTAACAAGAGTAAAGGTTTTTCCACTACCAGCAGCGGCATCATATATGGTAAATGGTGTGTTTTTTTTCAAAAAAAGTGTTTTCGCTAAGATACTTAAAATGTCTTTTTATAAAAGGACATATTAGAAATATCTATGAAGGTATAAGTTTCAAATAATAGTTCTTGATTTTTTAATCTGATTATTGCGTACTTTTGAAAAACAAATAAGATATTAATCCATAAAACTAAAAATATGTCATTTACATTACCAAAATTAAACTATGCATTAGATGCATTAGAGCCACATATAGACGCAAAAACCATGGAGATTCACCATGGAAAACACCACCAAGGATATACCAATAACCTAAATGGTGCAATTGAAGGAACAGAATTAGAAGGAAAGTCTATAGAAGAAATTCTTACAAACCTTGACATGAATAACAATGCCGTTAGAAATAATGGTGGTGGGTTTTTTAACCATAGTCTTTTTTGGGAGGTAATGTCTCCTAATGGAGGAGGAGAACCAAGTGGAGAATTAGCAGATGCTATTAATGCTGCTTTTGGAAGTTTTGAAGCGTTTAAGGAAAAGTTTTCTGCAGCAGCCAAAACAAGATTTGGATCAGGATGGGCATGGCTTTGTGTACAAAAAGGAGGCAAGGTAGAAGTTTGTTCTACAGCAAATCAAGATAATTCACTTATGCCAGGAATCGGTTGTGGAGGACATCCAATTTTAGGGTTGGATGTTTGGGAACATGCTTACTATTTAAATTATCAAAACAGAAGACCAGATTATGTAACTGCATTTTTTAATGTAATTAACTGGAATGAAGTGTCGGCTAGATATGCTTCAAATAAATAATATATAAATAGCATTTATTATAAATTTAAAACCTCGCTTATGCGGGGTTTTTCTATTTTACATTAATTGTCAATCAACATATCTATTATAAAAGAAAATAATTAGAAAAGCTTACGAAAACCAGTTAAACACTAATGTTTATATAGGATATGTCCAACACTTTTCTTTTTAGATTTAAAGCATAAAAAAAGGTAAACAAGAGATTTGATGCGGATTGAGAAACGGCTCGCGATAAGTAGCTAGATGTTGATTATTATAGTTAGATATGCTCGCCACCCCTATTTAGATTTAGGGCATAAAAAAAGGTAAACAAGAGATGTTCACCTTTTTTTGCCCCAAATCTACCATGAACTTAACCTACTTATG
>JQIA01002227.1_pt1 | contig 10384 bp, 7 predicted proteins | sample 811431 | NCBI WGS metagenome assembly JQIA01 (sample SAMN02998118, study PRJNA258478) | marine sediment metagenome | biome: marine; feature: seafloor; material: sediment; isolation source: oil-polluted sediment collected from 3 locations (0.5 km, 0.7 km and 0.9 km)... | place: USA: Gulf of Mexico ... | reverse complement strand
GATGTACCACAGGCGAAACCTCTGTCGGCACCAATTCGACCTATCTCTTAACCGGGTCCGAACAGGGCAAATGGTTAAAATTTGAGATCACACCGGTAGCAAGCAGTGGTGTTTCACCCGGAAGTGCTGTGGCGAGCAGCGCTACGGGCGCAATTGCTGCGGCAAATACTGCACCAACCGCGTCAAGTGTCTCAATTTCAGGAACGGAAGAAGTTGGCTACACCCTTACCGGAAGCTATACATATAGTGATGCGGACAGCGACTCGGAAGGCACATCTACATTCAAATGGCTCCGATATGATGATTCAGGATGTACTACGGGCGAAACCACTGTTGGCACCAATCAGACTTACCTTTTAACCGGATCTGAACAGGGAAAATGGTTAAAATTTGAGATCACACCGGTAGCAAGCAGTGGTGTTTCTCCGGGAAGTGCTGCGGCAAGCAGCGCTACAGCTCAGATTGCAGCGGCAAATACCGCTCCGTCAGCTTCAAGTGTCTCAATATCAGGAACGGCTGAAGTTGGCTACACCCTGACCGGAAGCTATACATATAGTGATGCTGACAGCGATTCGGAAGGGACGTCTACTTTCAGATGGCTGCGCTATGATGATGCAGGATGTACAACGGGCGAGGCCGTTGTTGGAACCAGTTCGACCTATACGTTAACTGGTTCGGAACAGGGAAAATGGTTAAAGTTTGAGGTCACACCAGTTGCGAACAGCGGAGTTTCTCCGGGAAGTGCTGTGTTAAGCAGCGCTACAGGCGCAATTACAGCTGGTGTTCCTTCTGATTTTATTTTCCGCTGGAAACTGAACAATAACGGAGATGATGAAAAATCATCTATCCACCTGTCATCATCTACCGGATCGCCTGATTACAGTTCCAGTAGTCCAAAAGAAGGAACGCACTATCTTGTAGTCGATGGAGATGACGATATTAACGGTGCAAGCTATAATGTTACGACAAATGCAATTACGATATCTGCCTGGCTGTATCTGGATCCCAGCTATTTAGGAAGCAACCCCACCGCAGTTGACCTGAATGGTATGGGACTTTATTATAATGGAGGAAGGTTCAAAGGTGGAACAGGCGGTAATTATGCCCAAACCAATGCTGATATCACTACAAGCACGTGGTATCATGTGGTTATGACCTGGAACGGTTCCGCTGCCAGTATTTACATTAACGGAAACAGCACCCCCATAGAGACGTACGCTTACGCAGATGACATCACTGTATTAAACGCCCCCTGGTACATAGGAAGTAATGCTACGGCAAATGATTGGGATGGATACATTGACGATGTAATTGTGTACAACAGAGCAATAAGCGGGACAGAAGTTTCCCAAATATACAATACTTATTAATAGTCAGTGATAAACTAAACAGTGCAGATTTAATTTAGGAAGAATGCCTGGCCCTATCCAGCCCGGCATTCTTTTTTTACTAAAACAGCAATCCAACGCCTGACTGATCGATGTCTGCATTTCTGCATTTTTTATGTAACTCTTTCATTGAACCCAGAATATCAAAATGCCTGCATTTTGCAGTATAGTCACAGGTTTCACAATGAAAACATGACGGGAAAGCAGAATTCTCAAAAATTGTTTCAGGCTCTGAAAATTCTTTAAGAACCTCGGTGCTTAGCAAAGAACCATAAAGGCTTGCCAGAATATTTTTAATGCCATCTTTAGATTTTTTTTCTACCTTTAATTTTAAATAATCCCTCAAGCACAGATGAAATAATTGCGTTGGTTCTCTTTTCTTTACCTTTGTCTTAAGATACTGATCAAGATGTTTAAACGCTTTTTCATCATTACCGAGCCTGTAAAAGAGCATGAACAAAAAGAGTCCTGAATCAAGATTGTTTATAAACTGCGATCCGTTAGGTAAAAAAGTTTTACTGATATTAAAAATATTGCTGCCGGAACAAATGACTTCAAGTGATTCAGCCAGATTCTGAATATCAGGGTCTGACGCCGATTTAATATTATACATAACCGGTAGATATCTGTCTAACTTCTCCATGGCTAAAAGAATCTCTTCGTTAAAGCTGTATTTCCCCTCACTCATGCCCGGCACATAAACGAAATAGGATGGAAACCCAAGCCAGGAGACATCTCTTACAAAAAGCTCGAATCCGAGTTCATGGATTTTATCCACAAGATAGTCAAGATCGTCTTCGTCACTCTCGGTAATGCCATGTTGAAAATCAGTAAACGGGTAGCTGTCGTTATCGGAAAAAATACTGTTGGGCCAGCAACCGTTCCCCCTGAAAAGGGTATCGTAGTAGTGATCACTTTTTTTCTGATCACGTGATTTTCCGTTCGGGCTGTAAAACGGGTCAGCGCTTAAATGGATGTTGCTGTAATGAATATCGGCTCCCCCCTGATACATTTCGGAAAGACATCTTTCAAGAGCAGTAATCGGAGACGGGTCAGAGCCAAGATTGAATGTGTATCTGTTTTTAGCGTAATCGATAACAATGACACCGATAACCGGAAGGTTTAGCCCGAGGGAGCAGTCCTTGATGATGACACCCTGCTTCCTGACGTTCATCATGTGCTGAATTTTATCGAAAATATCCGTGCCGGCGAAGCGTTCCAATGGAATTGTAGGGGGCGTGATTTCATCTTTGTAGATTTTCTTAACGGCATATCGCTCAAAGACTTCACATATACCATGAACGATTGCCTCTTCAGGTGTGTTGCCCGCACACATACCGGTGCTTACAGATGTCCGGTAAATCAGTTCAAGAGGCAGGTAGCCGACAGACTGTTTTGATACATTGAAGAACGGAACACCTTTGATATAATCTTTATTTAATTTTGATTTTAAAATATCAGTAAGAGCTGTTTCAGACGTTTCTGAAAATAGATGGTGAAGCGTACCTGAAAAAGCATTAACCGCTTCCTCTGCTGAAAACGATTTCTCGTCAGGCCCGAATAAAAAGTCCAGTACCAGATCTTCACTTTCAAGTTTCTGTTTGTACAAAGGTGCAGAATCCCCTGAGTTAAGGAATTCTTCAGTGGCACATTCAAAAGGAAACGGGAGACCATACCGGTTGAAGAACAATACATTATTCTGAACCCGCTCAATGAATTCCGCGTAGGCACTTGCCATCGAAAATTTAGCGGTCAGTCCTTTGCCGAACGTACCTATTCGAAGATCACCGATCTTTTCATCACTTATGATAACACCACTTGAATAGAATTTTTCCGCTGTCGGCGCATACGGATACTCCATGGTGTATAAATCACAATCACCAAGAATATTTCTTATTGTGCTTATGGTTTCAAAAGGGGTCGCATTTTTATAGGGTTTAAGACGTTTAAGTACTCTCATATAAATTCCTTAATTTAATATTACCGGCTGTAGATATTTACAACAATGTGTATTTATAGAGTTGCTTTGTCAAGATATTGTTATTTCCATTCTTTTGCCTACTATTGATTTATCACTTCACATCCTGACTTAATCATTTGTAATATTAATAATTTTTTAATTTTAAAAAAACAACTTGTTTTTTATTTATGATTATAGTCTATTGATAGTGCAATTATAAAAATATTATATATTGTTGATAAAGCTTGCTGAGTAAAAGAACCGTCTGAATTTAAATTTGTAAGTATTAAAAGCAGATTTCATTACTCAGTGTCTTACCAAAGATAAAGTACATTTTCACATTCTGGTCAGGAGCCTGATCAGATAAAATTATTAAGATTTTCTAAAAGTCATTTATAAAATGGAGGTTTTTCATGTCAGAGCCTTATATGTCAGAGGTTAAATTATTTGGATGTAATTTTGCACCAAGGGGCTGGTCATGGTGCGAGGGGCAGCTATTGGCAATTTCAACTTATCAATCTCTTTATTCATTACTGGGAACAGCTTTCGGCGGAGATGGCAGAACTTCTTTTGGGCTTCCGGATCTTCGCGGCCGTATTCCGATAGGTCAAGGGACAGGACCGGGGCTTTCCACCAGAGTCATAGGCCATAAGGGTGGATTTGAGACAGTTCACCTTACAACGGGCACGATGCCTGTTCATAACCATTCCGGTAGCGCCCATGCAACGTCAGCAGGTTCACTGAGTGGTTCGCCAACCGTCACAACATCTGTAAAGTGTAACAACACGGATGATGCAAGTACAACTGATCCTCTTGGCAAAGTCTGGGGTAAATCTGCAGGTCGGGAAAATCTTTACGCGGATAATATCGGCACTGATGAGGAAATGCATCCCGATCTTGTGACCGTTAATGTGGACATGAGTCCTGTTACTGTTGATGTTTCAACAACTGTTAATTCGGTAACTGTAGGTTCAGCAGGTAGCTCAATGGCTCATGAGAATATGGCACCTTTCATAGCGATACCCTATAGTATTGCGACAATCGGGCTTTACCCTTCCCGTAATTAAATATTGGAACGATTTGTCAGTTAATACCTGACTATGACAATTATATGACTATGTTGATTTAACAATCGCATTTTAAAAATATAACGGGGTTTTTTATGGCAGAACCAATATTATCAGAAATAAGTATTTGGGGTTGTAATTTCACACCAAGAGACTGGGCGTCATGCCAGGGTCAGTTGATGGCAATTCCGGAAAACACTGCTCTTTACGCGCTGATAGGAACATTTTACGGTGGCGACGGAAGAAACACCATGGGAATTCCGGATTTACGTGGGCGGGCGCCGGTAGGCATTGGTAGCGGCCCGGGTTTATCCACCAGATATATCGGGCAATGGGGTGGCTGGGAACAGGCTTATCTTAGCAACTACCATTTGCCGTATCATACGCATGATGCCAGTGCCCAGACGACATCGACAGCGACGCTCAGCAATTCACCGACTTGTACTGCGAATGTTAAATGCAACAGCGGCAGTTCAGGAACAACTGAACCTTCAGGTAAAGTATGGGGGAGTTTCGGAGGGCGTGAGAATCTTTATGCAGATGGTGCCGGCGGAGTTGATGATAAAATGCATGCCGGGGCTGTAAATGTAACGGTAGATATCGGGACTGTCAATGCAGCTATTGACACAACGTTTGATTCAGTGGCAATCGGAAATGCTGGCAGCGGGGAGTATCATGAAAACATGCCTCCATTTCAGGTGATGCCATATTGTATTGCACTTCAGGGTGAGTTTCCTTCCAGGAATTAATTTTAAGAATCAGAATTTTATTTCCCGGCTTATTCAACGATTAAGCCGGGATTATTATCCAGTTTATATTTAAAGATAAGGGTTTGTCCTATTGTTACTTTTTTTTTGGTTTTTAGATTAAGTGGCCCCGTCAGACTTGATTCAAAAGGTTTGAGGGTAGCATTGCCAAAAACCCTGATATCGGTAAAAAGCATTAACTGATTATATTCTTCAGGTCTGTCATGAATACTTATTAATGCTGCTGGAATATAGGATATGTTATCCCCTGCATTCTTCTGAATTTCTTTTTGACTACATTTTTTATCAAGAACAAAAATCTTTCCGAGATGCAATCTTACAAGGTCTCTCTCGTCATCAGAAAGGGTTCCCATTTTTCGTTTATGTTCCCGGCCTGAATCAACGGCCTGAAGTGAAATACAAACTTCTTCTGGAACAAGAAGTCCGCCTTCAACCATCTGCGGCGCAAGATTCATGGTGACGCTTACCTGAGGCTCTCCCCGTAATTCCTGAGACATGGTTTCAGAGACTACAATATGAATCGGATCGTCTTTTGGATGAGTATAGGTACATGCATCCCTGCAATAAATTCCTGCAACATAGTCCATTAAATTCAGATTATTTAAAATTGTCTCTGCAGAATCAAGGCATATCTGATGTATATCGATAAAAGTCACCTTAATCTCTTCCGATTTATAGTTCTGCAAAAGAGGAAGGACGATGGTCGCATAAGGACCGCAGCCTGCGTAGAGGATGTGAACCGGTCTGTCTTTAAACCGGTTTAGTGCACACGCTATTGCTGCGTTTACTCCCCGTAAAAATTTTACGGTTCGCATGATGTCAGAAAGGACCGTTGCAGCATAATCAGGTGCGATTGCCATGCCGTTTTCCAACCGGGTGCCGCCTGTAACCTGTGCTTTGCCGGCAGCGCCTTTAACAGGAGAAAGGCCGCTAAAAATTTCTTCCAGCTCTTTTATTGACTGAGCAAGCAAATAGAATTCACTCTCTTCATTTAATATCGTATCAACTGCTTCACGCAGTCTTTTATTTAATGAAAGCTGCATTATTATATAGCCTCGGCCATATCAGGGAATTGTTTATCAGAGATTGTGCCACCCTCAGTTACATCAAATGCCTGGACAAAGGTTTTGCCTGTAAACAGACCGGCATCGGTATAGATAATATCAATACCGATTGATTTCCCATCGACACACAGAATATAGAGGCTATCTTCTGTTGCAACAATGGTTCCAGGCATTGTTCCGGGGGGGGTGTGTTTTTTGTGGATGCTGACCTCAGTAATTCGGAGGTAGCTGCCTTTATAAAAAGTTCCGGCGCCACCATAGGACGGGTTACTTGCCTGAACAAGTGCCTTTATGGATTTAGCGTTTTCGGATTCCCACCGAATCAACAGGTCTTCAAAACCGGGTCTTTCCTGATAATTCTGAACAGAATGGATCTGTTCACTTAATTCCAGTCTGTTTTCTGAGAGTTTCGCCATCATTTTTGCCGCTGCTTCTCTGGTAGAAAATGAAAGTCGATGAAGATGAAGGCCGTAGGTCTCATAGGGTAGAATTTCTGTTTTTTCAATAAGAGCTATCGGGCCGGTATCAAGCCCGCCATCCATTTTATGAACAGTGATCCCTCCAAAAGATTCCCTGTTTCTGATCTGCCAGAATATTGGGTCTATCCCTCTGTAATCGGGCAGAATCCCCGTATGAAAATTAAAAAATCCATGCTGCGGCAGCTCAAGAAGATGTTCTGGGATCAGAAACGGGAACCCCATTACAAAAACCACATCGGGTCTGGTCAATTCAAACCATGCCTGAATCGATTTACCGTTATCGTCTTCAATCTTTGACAAAGGGACAAATGCATGGTTGGCGAGAGCGGTAATGTCCGGAGTAAGCCCTTCTTTCTGCGGAGCGCCGAGTCCCACAAGCGTTCCCGTATTACTGAGCAGTTCAATCGCCGGGAATGCAAACGGGTGACTGCATAAGACTGCTGTTTTCATAAAATGAGCTTCCTTTAATAGTTATACCCAGGGATCAGTTGTGGTTTTTTCGTAATAAAACTGGGGATTGTTGTCCAGTCGATACTTAAAAATCATTTCATCTCCGATATTGAAACTGTCCTGCTGTCCAACGATTAGTGGGTGTGTGATGCCCGACTCTGAATATGAAAGCATAATATCGCCGAAAAGTTTGAGTTCAGTGAAAAACATCAGCGGCAAAAGAGGTTTCAGATCATCCGGCAAGGTTATTGTTGCCGCCTGAATAAACGGCGCATTTCCATCCTGGTTATCAATGATGTTAAGTTTGTGACAGTCTTTATCCAGTACAAAAATCTCACCCAGATACTGGCGGACCTTTTCCTTGCCTTCACCTTTACCTTTCATGTTGAACTCAATTTCAGGATCGACCGCATAAAAAGAGACCCTCACTTCCTCAGGAATGAGAAAGCCGTCTTTTGATAGCTGTGCCGTCAGATTTCTGCTGATGCTGACCTGTGGTTCATGTGCAAGAGCATGACGCATGCATTCCATTGTTATGATATGAATAGGGTCATCGGAAGGGTGCTGATACTGTGTTGCATCGGTCTGGATAATCCCGCCAATAAACTCAGCAAACCCCATTGAATTGCAGATATCCCGAACAGATGCCAGTGCTTTCGGTTGAATTTCGAGAAGTGTGACTTTCAGTTCTTCCGGTTTATAAAGAGTCAAAAGGGGGAGGACAAGCGTTCCGTATGGGCCGCAGCCAGCGTAGAGCAGATGCACCCGCTCACCGTTAAGGCGTTCTTTGGTGGCATCAATAGCCGCCTTTATGCCCCTAAGGTATTTTACAGTCCGAAGAACATCGCGAAGGTTCATGGCTGCAAATTCCGGAGAAATGGCTATACCGCTGGACAGGGCCATGTAATTATTTTTAGCCTCGTCGGTCTCTTCTCCTCTGACAAGAGAGATATCAGTAAAGACTCTGTTGAGCTGAATTAAATGCTGTCTTAAAGTATCTGTGTCATAGCCTACATTTAATAATTCGATTACTACATCACGCATTCTTTTCTGCAAGGACTCTTTTGACTCTGCATTTTTCATGGTAAGCTCCTGTTTATATATCGACTTGTTTTTTTAATATTTGTATAAGCAAATCATCATTATGTCAATCTGAATCAATAGTAAATCAACTATAAATAATTACTTATTTCACTTAATTTTCCAGGTATATATATATATTTACTTTTAAAGGCTGGACTATCCCGGGAAGAATGAGCACTCAGTTAGGATAACTTTTGTTATACTGAGACTAAAGAGCTCGAATGAGTTCTTTGGTAAAAAAATATCAGATAAAAAGGAGCTGGTTTGAAAAGTGTTTACTTCAACTTAGAAGTTGCTTTCGCAACAAATCAAGCGATTTCATATAAAAAATAATTTTATTCTGCTCTCTGCCCTGAAAAGGAGATCTGAATTCAAACACCTTCGTCTCTACATCGCTTGATATGCTTATAAATACTATCCCTACAGGTTTTTCAGGACTGCCGCCATCAGGGCCTGCAACACCGCTTGTTGCGATGGCATAATCAGCTCCGGAAATACGACGAACGCCGTCTGCCATCTCTTTTACTGTCTCTTCACTCACAGCGCCGTATGTTTCAATGGTTTCTGGTTTTACCCCAAGAATATCTGCTTTTGCCTTGTTTGCATATGTTACACAGGACGTAATAAAGTAATCAGAGCTGCCTGCGACAGCTGTCAGCCTATGACCTATAAGCCCACCAGTACAACTTTCTGCAACGGCGAGGGTCTTCTTTTTATCGCTGAGAAGTTTTCCTACAACCGCCTCAATCTTCCCGGTTGAATCTGAGAAAATGTAGTCACCGATCTGTTCATGAACCCATTCAACAGCGCGGAGAAACAATGCCTCATCTTTCTTTCGTGAAGTCTTCTTATCAACCTTCATGGACAACTTGATTTCAATCACAGGAAAATCAGCTCTGAATCCGGTAATAATCCCTGCGAATTTCTTCTCGATTCCCTTAAGCTTCTCATCCACGACTGCTTCAGGAAGCCCAAAAAGAAAAAGGCTCTTTTTTAAGGTCTGACTACTTTGACGACCTGAAAGGGAGTCAACCCCTGGCAGAACTGTATTGACGAGCATCTCCTTCATTTCCAGGGGAACCCCTGGAATAAAATAAAAAAGTGATGCATCCACCATAAGGGAAAACCCGGGCGCTGTACCTATGGGATTTTCCAGGCAGTCAGCACACTCCGGAAGCATCGTCTGCTTCAGGTCTGACTCTGACATGGACCGGCCATGTTTATCGAAATATTTTTTTACAGATTCGATGGCATCATCATTCTGCTTAAGATAAGATCCTGCCGCATTTGCAGCTGCTTCAGCAGAGCGGTCATCTGTTGTAGGGCCAAGCCCCCCTGAGACAACAATGATATCACTCCGTTTCCCTGCTTCTTTAAATAATTCAACCAGCGTTCGATAATCATCGCCTGTTGTTGTATGTCTTATTACATTATAATTGTTCTCTTCAAATTTTTGAGCAATGAATGCAGCATTGGTATCTGTCACAGAACCTGTGAGAAGCTCTTCACCGGTGGAAATAATTTCAATTTTCATTATATTGTTCCTTTTATCAAAGCGAAGGCATACTATCTGAATTGTGAATGGATTGAGCAAAAAACCGCTGTAGAAACAATAACAGATCTACAGCGGTTTGTACTTAACACCATTTTTTATAATAATTCAACACCCATTTTAGCAAGCTCAGAACGAACAGATGTCTTAAATTTTACAGATGCTACTATTGACTGGTCCTGAAGCCGACCACACGCATAAGCAAGCCCGCTTGAAATTTTGTCCAGGCGTCGGCGTCTGTCGATCTGGTCAAGGTCACCAGTAAATATTATTTTCGAACCCTGGCCGGCTCTGGTTATAATCGTTTTCACCTGATGCGGCGTGAGATTCTGAGCCTCATCGATGATCAAAAGACATTTCCAGAATGTTGTTCCCCTTATATAATCAAGCGGTTCAATTTCGATTTTCTTTTCTTCAAGCATCTTGTCAATAACATCTCTGTTTTCAGATGAGAGATCCTTTAAAACAGAAAGATTCTGCCATATCGGTCTTAACCAGGGCCCCATTTTTTCACGGATATCACCGGGTAAAAACCCCATATTATCCCGATCCTCAAGGTGTACCATTGGCCGGC
>JQIA01002226.1_pt1 | contig 10385 bp, 6 predicted proteins | sample 811431 | NCBI WGS metagenome assembly JQIA01 (sample SAMN02998118, study PRJNA258478) | marine sediment metagenome | biome: marine; feature: seafloor; material: sediment; isolation source: oil-polluted sediment collected from 3 locations (0.5 km, 0.7 km and 0.9 km)... | place: USA: Gulf of Mexico ... | reverse complement strand
GTTGTTATTAATGAAATAATGGCAGATCCATCTCCAGAAGTAAATTTACCGGGCCGCGAATATATTGAGATTAAAAACACAACGAATTATGATATAGATTTATCGGGCTGGAAATTGAAAATTGGGAGTACAGAAAAAGATTTTACCACGCGCATTTTAGATTCTGCATCATATCTTACTTTATGTTCATTAGCCGGATATGACGATTTAAATTCCTATGGATCTGTTTTTGCTTTTACCTCATTATCCATTTCCAATTTGGGCACTTCAATAGTTCTTTATGATGACAACGATATATTAATTGATTCTGTATATTTTACAAAAGAGTGGTATGATAATGCTGAAAAAGAAGAAGGAGGTTGGTCCTTAGAAAGAATAGACCCGCTAAATACTTGCTCAGGAATGTTAAATTGGAAAGCATCTGAAGATGTAAATGGAGGAACACCATGTACAGAAAATTCTGTATTTGCTTCGAATATAGATACAGAAGCACCTATTATTGAAAATTTGGAAATTGTATCGAACATGCAATTAAGACTTAGATTTAATGAACAGGTAACAGAATTAACATTATTAGATAATTTGAATTATGAAATAGATAATGGAGTTGGGAATCCGTCTTCAATTATTTTGGGTGAGGATTTTCGTGAGGTGGATTTAGTATTTCTCAATCCTTTCCCTGAGAAAATAAACCTAAGTCTTAGTGTAGAAAATTTAACAGATAATTGTGGAAATACCATCTTATTAACTGCACTAGATTTTATGTATTACCAAGCACAAGTTTATGATGTTGTTATAAACGAATTAATGATAGAGCCGGAACCTACAATTGGTTTACCAGAATTTGAATACATCGAAATCTATAATAAAAGCGATTATAATATTGATCTATCTGAATGGAAATTGTTTGTTGGTAATACCGAGAAAACACTTTCTTCCGCTGTCATAGGAAATGGAGAATATATCATTATTTGTGATGAGGAAGCTTTATTAGACTTACAATCTTTTGGGATTGTAATGGCAATAAGTAACTTTCCTACACTATCAAATACTCAGCAAACAATCACTCTAAGAGATAAAAAGAGTCATATAATTTCAACTGTGTCGCACTTAGATGATTGGTATCAAGATGATTATAAGGCCGAAGGAGGATGGTCTTTGGAACAAATAGATCCTTTGAATCCATGTGGAGGTGAGAATAATTGGATAGCATCTGTAAGCGAAACAGGAGGAACACCAGGCAAAGAAAATTCGGTAAATGAAAGCAATCTCGATTTATTCTTTCCAGAGCTTTTACGAATAGGATTCATTGACAATCAACACATTCAATTATATTTTAATGAAAGTTTGGATAGCATGTCAGCAATGCAAACAGATATTTATGAAGTTGATCATAGCATTGGTAGCCCAATATTAGTTGATATTGTAGGAATAGATTATAAATCAATAATTCTTGAATTTGATCTCGAATTTGAGACAAACACAATGTACACATTAGAGATTTCGGGAGGTATCACTGATTGTGTAGGAAATGAAATCGACAGTGAAAATTCTACCCGATTTTCAATCCCAAGCTTAGCTCAAGAAAATGATTTGGTAATAAATGAAGTGCTTTTTAATCCTTTAGTAAGAGGATTTGATTTTGTTGAAATATATAATCGATCTGATAAAACTATAGATTTAAAGGAATTATTCATTGCATCTTATGATGATGAAGAATTAGATTATAGTTCCATAAAAGAAATAACAAATGAAGCCTATTTGATTTTTCCGGGAGAATATGTTGTTATAACTGAAAATCCTGATGTTGTACAAGTACAATACATGACCACAAATTCTGAAGGATTTATTCAAATAGCAGATCTCCCAAGTTATAGTGATATCACTGGACGAGTAATGCTTCTGGATAGATTAAAAAATATTATTGATGATTTTGGATATGATGAAGATATGCATTTTGCATTATTAGCCACAAATAATGGTGTATCATTAGAAAGGATAAACTTTGACAGACCATCAGATGATAAATCAAATTGGCATTCAGCATCCGAGTTAGTTGGATTTGCAACACCTGCATATGAAAACTCCCAGTTTATGGAATTGGAAGATATCGAAGAAGTTGTTAGCATTGAACCTGAAACATTTTCTCCTGATAATGATGGATTTGACGATATTGCCAATATCAACTTTAAATTAGACGAGCCGGGTTATGTTGCAAATATTAAAATATTTGATTCTAAAGGAAGGCTAATAAGATATCTTGTAAACAATAAACTTTTGGGTATTGATGGAGTAATTTCCTGGGACGGACTTGATGAGAAAGATCAAAAAGCACCTGTTGGTATTTATGTAGTATATATAGAATTGTTTGATATAGAAGGGAATGTAAAACAATATAAAATGTCTGTTGTACTTGCAGCAATGTGGTAGATTTCCTTTAAAGATATTAGTAAAAAAGAATATGTTCAAAAAGACAAATCATTGTCATTCTGGGCTTGTCGAAGAATCTATTTCCAATAAGTAAAATATTTCAACAAGCTCAATATGACACTTCCAAACGGAAATTTCCTTTTTGAACTGAATTTCCTTTTTTTGTTTAAAGCTAAAAAACTTTTATTTTCTAGTCGTTTGTGTCATCGACTCAGGAACAGCAATAATGTAGTTTGCTTTTTCTTTATTATCCTCTTCAAGGTCTTCAATATCTTCTTGAGTAACAATGCTAATGGTTTTAATATTTAAATCCGGTTTTAATTGATTAATCCACCAAACTATACCTTCAAAATTATCAGAATGGTATGCACCATCAAAATGGAAGAGTAATTTTCCTTCTTTCCAATTCTTAAGAATAAAATGAGCCATAGTTGCATCCTTAGCAGCTTGTGCTTTTGGATAATTTTCAAACGATGACTTTTCTCCTTTTTTACTTTTCCCCATAGCCATACCCATTGGGCTTTTCTTTCCCATTGGCTCTTTTGAGTCAGCCATTGCATGCATAGTTTTGACTGAATCTGTCATATTACGCCTTCCATGCATAGCAGGCATTTTCATGGTAGAATCAATTTCAGGATGTACAAAAGGCATTTTTATGCTTGAATCTTTTTCAGCAATCATAGCCGGTTTTTTTCCTGTTGTATGATTCCCAGAGTCGAACATATCCAACATGTTTTTATAACAATCTACTTCAGGATCATAAAGTTCAACTAAATCAGGACCAATATATTGTTTAGCTTCATCGCTAAGTTCATCAAGAGCATCAAAGCCCTTTTTATTAATCATTGAAGCATATCTGCGAGGTATATTTGTAGCAATATATCTTAGTCCATTTTCTTTAGCAAATTCAACAACAGGTTTGTAATCAGTTTTATAATTTTTCCATAAACGAGCATCTGCTTCAAATTTGTCTGCTGCAAATGCACTATCGAGGTATTCATCAAGAATAAGTTGCTGATCTGCTTCAAACATTTCTGCTCCAATAATTAAATCTTTCTTTTTTACTTCATATAAATCCTTTGTTAATTCATATTGTAACCAATGAGAGATCGGGTCGGTATGATATTCACCAAAAAATACAATATCAGCAGTTTGAATTTCTTTTAGCATTTTTGAGTATTTAACATCTTTGCCTTTTTGATTATATAATTTGTAGGCCGGTTTGTCTTGTGCAAATGCAATGTTTACAAATAATGCAATAAGGATAATTAAGTAAGATCGTTTCATAATTATTTATCGTTTAGGTAAATATTCTGTAGTATACTTTCAAAGAAACAAATTGTTTATTTAAAAATCAAATTGAAGCTAAACATCACTTAACTATATACTTTTAAATCTTTTTCTTAATACTAGAACAAACGGGATTGCTAGAAAAGCTAAAAGAGAGGCGACTTTATAGGTGTCAATTAAGCCAATATAATCACTCAAAACGCCAACAAACAGTGAGGTGAATGATGAAGAAACAAAAACTATAAACATAAAAACTCCACTTAAAAATGCTTGATGTTCTGAATCAATATCCATAACTAAAGCTAGAAGTACAGGAGTTGAAGAGATGATGAAGAATCCTAAAAGCATTAATATTGGGAACATCATAACACCTTCAGTTGAAATAAACAATAGCATAAGAACCGGTGAAACAAAAATGATAATGGTAAGCATTCTTATTCTTCCAAGTTTATCTGAGAATGTACCAGCTAAATAAGCTCCTATTGCTCCGGCAAATTCAAATATAGATAATGAAATACCACCAAGCCATAAAGAACCACCTTTTTCGTCAAGATAAGTTGGAAGGAAACTAGATATAGAAGTTTTCATAAATCCTCTAAAAAGCATAATTCCTGTTATAAGAATAAAGAAAGGGAGATGTTCCTTGAAAGTTTCTTTAATTCCTTTTAGCGATTTATCCTTCTTTATATCCTCAGAAATATTAATGTTCTTTAATCTAAAGTATAGAATTAAAGATGCTAGTAAGCCAAAAGGAATCAATTTGAAAGTGCCTTCTAATCCCCAAACATCAACCGCAGCAACAATAATTAATGGACCAACGGTTCTAGCAGCTTCACCACCAAGCATATAAAAACTCATGCCTTTTCCTATTCTATCGCCTGATATTTTTTTAATTAAAACAGGAGTTGGAACATGAAACATAGCACTACTAAGTCCCATTACAAAAAGCAAAATAATTATTATGATATATAGTGGTGCTACTCCCAATAAACTCATACAAACTGTTGTTAATGCAGGAGCAAGAATAACTAAGTAACGGACTTTTAAATTATCGGCAATTATTCCAATAAAAGGATTCAACAAAGCAGGAATTTGTTGTGCAACAAACATTAAACTAACTAGTGTATTATTTATTCCTAGTTTAGCTTTTAGGAGAGGAACAATTGGTGCAAGAAATGCAGAATAAGTATCGTGCACAAAATGTGCAATCGATATAAGAATAATATTTTTATATTGAAACCTCTTCGGCTTTTCCATAAAATAAAAAAGCCAGGTTAACCTGGCCTTGATTTATAATTGAGAAATTAATTCTTCCATAATGAGTGTCATTTTTGTTTCGGCTTTCGCTGCCACCTTCTGGACTTCCTCATGTGTGACCTCAACAATTTTTCCAGGAACACCAAGATCTGTTATTATAGATATTGCAAAACACGGAATACCCATTTGTCGTGCTATAATTACTTCCGGAACAGTTGACATTCCAACAGTATCACCGCCAATAATCCTAAAATATTGATATTCTTTCGGAGTTTCAAATGTAGGGCCTGTTGTTGCAACATAACAACCAACTTGAACTTTTAAGTTTTTATTTTTAGCTATTTCTTGAGCTTTTTTAATTAATTCAGGACTATAAGCTTCGCTCATGTCTGGAAATCGAGCACCAAACTCAGGCTCATGTTTTCCAATTAACGGATTAGGGATTAGATTAATATGATCATTAATAATCATTAAATCACCTATTTCAAAATCAGGATGTACACCTCCACTAGCATTAGAAACAAATAAGTTTTTAATACCTAAATAATTCATAACACGAACAGGGAGAGTTACCACCTCCATAGGATATCCTTCGTAAAAATGAAAGCGACCTTGCATGGCAACTATTTTCTTGCCTCCTAATTCGCCAAATATTAATCTTCCATGATGTCCATCTACGGTTGAAACAGGAAAGCCTGGAATAGTATTATAATCAAGAGAATGTTCTATTTTAATATCTTTAACTAGTCCACCAAGACCTGTACCTAAAATAATACCAACTTCAGGAGTAAACTTCGTTTTATCTTGGATATAGGAAACTGTGCTTTTGATTTTTTCTAACATATTCAATGATTTGCTGATTAAAATTATCTGATCGATCATTTAAGAATTTAACCTTAATCGGAATATAAAAAAATGAGTCGCTAAGATTATTGGCAATATTACTAAATTTTTGTAAACGCATTGCATCTTTTTCAGTAGTAATTATGATTTTCTTTTCGGATTCTATTAAATCGAACTTGTATGCAATCTTCTTAAGGTCAGACTCTTTAAAGTCATAGTGGTCGGAATATTCTATTTCTTGAATATTTTTGGAAATATTTTCTAGTATATGTTCTTGTAATGGTTTTGGGTTTGCAATTCCAGTTATTAATAAAACTTGATAATCATTTAGATCTTCATTTTTAGAATTATTTCCAGAGGCATTAAAAACGAATTCTAGTTTTCCATATTCAAAACAAGTAAAGTATACAACCTGAAATGGGTAAGTATTTAGATCATTATAAATTAATCTACGATCAATTGGTTGTAGGTCTTTTGGCGATTTTGTTATAATAATAATATCTGCTCGTCTTTTTTCGGAAGCCTGTTCTCTTAAGTCTCCAAATGGCATAATATAATCTTTATCTATTGGTCTAGAATAATCGATTAGTAATATTGATAAGTTAGCATTTACTTTACGATGCTGATATGCATCGTCTAATAAAATTACATCAAGATCATTTTTGGATTCAGTTAACTGATTTATACCGTTTGTTCTATTAGCATCAACTGCAACCTCAATTTCGGGAAATTTCTGTTTAATTTGTCTAGGTTCATCCCCAATTTGTTGATCGGTCGATTCTGATGTAGACAAGATAAATCCTTTTGTTTTCCTTTTATATCCACGACTTAATGTTGCTACTTTGAACTCTGATTTTAAAAAATCAACCAAATACTCTATGTGAGGAGTTTTTCCTGTACCTCCAACAGTAATATTTCCTACAGAAATTAAAGGAATCTTAAAATCATTTGATTTAAATATTTTATAATCATAAAAACGATTTCTGATATATACAATAATACCGTATAACAAACTTATGGGGAATAGTATTGGGCTTAGTATTTTCCTTGTATTATTTGGCATCGTTTATTGATTTAGAATTCACTTATAGTACCTTTTTTAGGATAGTCAATGGTGTAATGTAATCCTCTACTTTCGTGTAAATCTTTGGCCATTTTAATAATTAAATAACCAACATTAATTAAATTACGAAGTTCACAAAGTTGTAATGACAGAATCGATTTTTCGTATAATTCTTCTGTCTCAACATAAATGATTTCAAGTCGTTTTAATGCTCTTTCTAAGCGTAGGTTTGAACGAACAATACCTACATAATTACTCATTATCTGTTGTACTTCTTTATAATTTTGAGTAATCATAATCATTTCTTCAGTATAGCTTGTGCCTTGTGAGTCCCACTCCGGAATATCTGTGTTAATTTTTATTTGATTTATTCTTTTAATTGAATCTTTTGCCGCTCTGTCAGCATAAACTACTGCTTCTGATAATGAATTTGACGCAAGTCTATTCGCTCCGTGTAATCCTGTTGATGAAATCTCTCCTATAGCATATAACTTATTTATTGTACTTGCGCCATTTTCATCAACTTTAACACCACCACACATATAATGAGCTGCAGGAATTACTGGTATTGGTTCTTTTGTAAAATCAATATTTAGAGATAAACATTTTTTATTAATATTTGGGAAGTGATCTTTCAGTTTTTCTGGATCAAGATGTGTGCAATCCAAAACAACAAAATCATCACCAGTAATTTTCATTTCATGGTCAATAGCACGAGCAACAATATCACGCGGAGCCAAACTTCCTCGTTTATCGTACTTGTTCATAAATTTATTGCCAGTGGTCGTTTTCAAAATAGCACCAAATCCTCTTAAAGCTTCTGTTATAAGAAAAGAAGGTTTTTCACCAGGATTATATAAAGAAGTAGGATGAAACTGGATAAATTCCATATTTTCGATAACTCCTTTTGCTCTATAAACCATTGCAACTCCATCGCCAGTTGCAATCTTAGGATTTGTTGTAGTATCGTAAAGGTTGCCAGTTCCTCCAGTTGCGACTAAAGTTATTTTTGCAAGGAAAGTATTTACTTTATCAGTGTTTAAATCTAAAACATAAGCACCATAACATTCTGTGTTATTATGGCTTCGTTTTACCATTTTACCTAAATGGTGTTGGGTAATAATATCTACGGCAAAATTATTTTCTAATATTTCTATATTTTTATGATTCTTAACTTTATTAACTAAGGAGATTTGTATTTCTTCTCCTGTTTTATCTTTATGATGTAATACTCTATTTTCAGAATGTCCGCCCTCTTTTCCTAAATCGTATTTGCCTTTTTCGTTTAGGTCGAAGTTAACGCCCCAATTAATTAATTGTTCAATTTGAGCAGGAGCTTCTTTAACAACCATTTCCACGGTTTCTTTATTACATAAACCATCACCAGCTATTAAGGTGTCAATTACATGCTTTTCAAAATTATCGGGTTCGTATGTAACTGCTGCAATTCCTCCTTGTGCATACTTTGTATTTGATTCTTCAAGTGTATTTTTACTAATAAGGATTACTTTGCCCTGTTTTGCAACTTTTAATGCAAAACTCAATCCTGCAATTCCGGAACCAATAACTAGAAAATCAGTTTCTTTAATCATTAAAAAAGAGAATTTAAATGCTTAATTTATGATAAAAAACAAAGTTAGAAATTGTTACGAATAAATTGTAAAGATTATTGGATTTATAAGCATGATAGGTATATGTTCATATTGTTATGATTTAAAAACTATTTCGATTATTTTTGTCTGATTATTAAAAAAGAGAATAAAAACTAAAGAATATGGCTCAAGACGATCAATTTAAGAAACTTATAGCACATGCAAAAGAGTACGGATATATTTTCCAATCAAGTGAAATTTATGATGGATTAAGTGCAGTATATGATTATGGACAAATGGGTGTTGAATTAAAAAACAACATTAAAAAGTTCTGGTGGGATGCAATGGTTAAAATGCATGAGAATATTGTAGGTATTGATTCGGCTATATTTATGCATCCTGAAATTTGGAATGCTTCTGGTCATACAAGTGCATTTAACGATCCTTTAATTGATAATAAAGATTCTAAGAAAAGATATAGAGCAGATGATTTAATTGAAGAGCATATTCAAAAATATCAAGCAAAAATAAATAAGGATGTAGCAAAAGGACTTAAGAAGTTTGGAGATTCTTTCGATAAAGAACAATTCTTGGAAACAAATCCAAATGTTTTAAGAAATAAAGCTAAAATTGACGAGATACAAGGTCGATTGGTAATAGCTCTTGAGGCAGATAATTTAGAAGAGATAAAACAAATTATTGTTGATTGCGAAATAGCTTGCCCTGTTTCTGGTTCTAAAAACTGGACTGATGTTCGTCAGTTTAATTTAATGTTCGACACAAAATTGGGTTCAGTTACTGAAGGTGCAAATAAGATTTATTTACGACCTGAAACCGCACAAGGAATTTTTGTAAACTACTTAAATGTACAGAAAACTGGTCGAATGAAATTACCATTTGGAATAGCTCAAATTGGTAAAGCATTTCGTAACGAGATTGTTGCTCGTCAGTTTATATTCCGTATGCGCGAATTTGAACAAATGGAAATGCAATTCTTTGTTAAACCTGGAACAGAAATGGAATGGTTCGAGCATTGGAAAGAAATGCGAGTGAATTGGCATAAAGCGATGGGATTACCTGAAGAAAAGTATCGTTTCCATAAACATGATAAATTAGCTCATTACGCAAATGCAGCGTTCGATATAGAATTTGAGTTCCCATTTGGGTTTAAAGAGCTGGAAGGAATTCATTCAAGAACAGATTTTGATTTATCCCAACATCAGAAATTCTCAGGTAAAAAAATACAGTATTACGATCCGGAATCAGGAGAGAGTTTTGTGCCATTTGTAGTTGAGACATCTGTTGGTTTAGACAGAACTTTCTTAACAATTCTTTCTGCATGTTTAAAAGATGAAGAAATTAAAAAAGAAAATGGAGAAATTGACACAAGAGTTGTATTTAGTATTCCTCCTGCTTTAGCACCAATTAAAGTAGCTGTATTTCCTCTAGTTAAAAAAGATGGTCTTCCTGAAAAAGCAAGGGAGATAATGAATGATTTAAAATTTGACTTTACTTGTCAGTACGATGAAAAGGATTCAATAGGAAAACGCTATCGTCGTCAGGATGCAATTGGAACACCATATTGTGTGACCATTGATCATCAATCATTGGAAGACAATAAGGTAACTATTCGTGATCGTGATACAATGAAACAAGAACGTGTTCTGATTTCTGAATTGGCGGCTATTGTCGATGATAAAGTTAGCATGAAGAAATTATTAAAGAAGATTTTTTAGAAAAGTATAATGTCCGAAAAAACTAAACTAGTTGTCATTCTGAGCTTGTCGAAGAATCTATTTTGTAATTTGGGACACACACTTTATTAATAAATAGAAATAAGTTATGTAATTTGGAGAAGATCATTAAAAAAGTTCTGATAATCACATATTATTGGCCACCTAGTGGAGGGG
>JQIA01002224.1_pt1 | contig 10392 bp, 10 predicted proteins | sample 811431 | NCBI WGS metagenome assembly JQIA01 (sample SAMN02998118, study PRJNA258478) | marine sediment metagenome | biome: marine; feature: seafloor; material: sediment; isolation source: oil-polluted sediment collected from 3 locations (0.5 km, 0.7 km and 0.9 km)... | place: USA: Gulf of Mexico ... | reverse complement strand
AGCGAAATTGTTTCTGGAGGATTACAAGATTTAGATCGTGCAGTAATAATTGGCGCGCGTAGTTTTGGTAAAGGGTTAGTGCAACGTCCTAAAAAACTTACTTATGGTACACAATTAAAAGTTACTATATCCAGATATTATACGCCAAGCGGTCGTTGCATACAAGCATTAGACTATTGGAATCGTGATGAGAATGGAGATCCAATCCGTTTAAAACCGAAAGAGTATAATGCATTTAAAACAAAAGGAGGAAGAACTGTTTATGATGGTGGTGGAATCCTACCGGATATTGAAATTAAATCTGCAAAGTTTAGTCCAATTACTACAGCATTATTAAAAGATCGAGGGATTTTCGATTATGCAACGAATTATTATTATTCCCATTCTTTAAAGAATTGGAATGAGTTTATTTTTTCTGAATCTGATTTTCAAGATTTTTTACAATTCTTAAAGAAGAAGAATTTTGAATATGAAACAGAAACAGAAAAAGTATTCGCAGAGGCACTTCGGAAGGCGGAAAGTGAACATATTGATAAGGAAATAAAAAATGCGTATAATAGATTAATGAGTGATATTGATATTGCAAAAGAAAAAGCTTTATTAGATAAAAAAGATGAAATTACTACCTTACTAAAAGATGAAATTTTAAAACGTTATTTTTATAGGGAAGGAATGTACAATTACCATTTACAAAACAGTCCAGAGATTATTGAAGCGGTTGAGGTGTTAAACGATACAAAAAGATATAGTAAAATATTAAAATAATTTATGCAAACCTTTCTTAGTTTTTTCGAGTCCATGCCAGTGTGGATTAAAGCGGTTTGGATTGTCTTTTTTTTATCCTTCTTTTGGATATTAGAAGGGGTTTATTCGTTTTACGTTCAACCAAAAAGTAAATGGAAACACGCAAAAACCAATTTAGTTTTATTGTTATTTGTTGTAATAATAAATGCTTTTTTTGGGGTATTATTAACCGCTATTAACGAGTGGTTAATTGCTTCTGGATTTGGTTTACTTTATCTTTTTGAAGCATCTGTTTGGATTAAATTATTGCTTTCTGTGTTAGTATTAGATTTTACTTCCCAATATTTAGTGCATTTTTTATTACATAAAGTACGGTGGATGTGGAGACTTCATATTACACACCATACGGATAAACATGTAGATGTTACTACAGGTACCCGTCATCATCCTTTAGATTTTATAATTAGAGAGTCGTTTGCATTAACGGTAATAATAATAATGGGAATGCCAATATCCTATTACTTTTTTTATAGAATGTTAACCATCCCTTTTACTTATTTTAATCACGCAAATATCTCTTTACCTTTACGTCTTGATAAGGCTTTAAGTTATGTAATAGTCTCGCCAAATATGCATAAATTTCATCACCATTATCAGCTGCCCTGGACCGATAGTAATTTCGGAAATGTACTTTCTATTTGGGACCGAATTTTTGGGACTTTTGTATATGATGACCCAAATAAAATTATATATGGTTTAGATTCTTCAGACCATACTGATGATGAAAATGTTTTGGTACAGTTAACCATTCCTTTTAATAAGGGTGTAAAATCAATTGATAAATAACACTCTTTTTCTTATGTAACTTTTGTAACTGTTTTTGTTTTAAAACTCAATTAACTTTGTTAAAATTTAAACCTTAAATTATGAGTTATTATTTTAATAAAATTGTCACTACCAAAAATTTTGAAAAAGCAATTGATCAAGTAACCACAGCATTAAAAGAAGAAGGCTTTAGTATATTAACAGAAATTGATATTCAAAAAGCTTTTAAAGAAAAAATAGATGTAGATTTTAAAAAGTATCGAATCTTAGGTGCTTGTAATCCACATTTTGCGTATAAAGTTTTATTAGCTGAAGATAAAATAGGGGTGTTTTTACCTTGTAATATTATTGTGGAAGAACATGAAAATGGAGATATTGAAGTTTCAGCAGTAGATCCTATTGCTTCTATGAGCGCTGTTAATAATGATGCGTTAGGAGGGTTTGCATTAGAAGTACAAGATAAAATGAAAAGTGTGATTGATAAATTAGAATAAGAAATTATGGTGGGTTTGGTAAGTTTAAAAAACGACTTTCTTAGTTATAAAATAGATTTGCAGGCTTAAAAAGTTTAGTTGGTGGAGTAATAGAGGAGTATACTAAGTTACAAGCACAAGCCCTTGAACAAGCAATGTTTAGAATGCAATAAGACGTGAAAAATAGGTGTAGATTCTATACTTAATATAAGATTAACGACCTCTATGGTGATGGAAGGTGCTTCTGGAATTTTAGCTTATGGGACTGCGGTAAAGTTAAGTTAGTTCGTTTTTTATCATAGCAATATGTGGAATTCCATCTTCTAAATAGCCTTCCCCTATTGCATTAAAACCAAGGTTGGTATAAAATTTATCGAGATAACATTGGGCAGAAATTTTAATTAGTGTTGTATTATAATGAATTTTAATAGCTTCAACAGAAGCATTCATAATATCGTTGCCAAACTTATACTTTCGTTCCGATTTTTTTACAACAACTCTACCAATAGAAGCTTCCTCAAAATAAAAACCTGGTTTAAAACAACGAGTATAAGCAACAATTTCACCCTCTTTTATCCCTAAAATATGAAGTGCTTTATCGTCTTTTCCGTCGATATCTTGGTATACACAGTCCTGTTCTACAACAAATACTTCAGAACGTAATTGTAGTATATCATACAGTTCGGTTGTGGATAGTTCAGAAAATGTTTTTATACTTATTTTCATATCAATCTTGAATTATTAAATCTTTTAAATCGTCTTTATTAAATTCAGGTTGAAAGTTGCAATGGTTTATATTAAATTCTTGTAATAAGATAAGTTCTATTTCTTCTAAAACAAGATCAAATTCAGAAATTTTTATATCCTTAAAAAATTCGATATGTGCTTCAATATGCAATTCATCTTCGTTTAAATACCATATATGAACATGGTGTACGTTTTTTATTATTATATTTTTTAAAATTATATTAGTAACATCTTCTATATTAATATGTTCTGGGCTAAATAACATTAAAATTTTAAAAGATTTTTTTAATAAGTCGTAACCCATAAAAATAAGGTAAATAGCAATTAGTATGGTTAATAAACTATCCACCCAAAACCACTGAAAATATTTCATTAATAAACCTCCTATTAAAACTGCTACAGAGGCTGCCATGTCGGTAAATAAATGAAGGTATGCAGATTGCATATTCATATTTTCTTTTGCTTCACTTTTTAGAAGTAAAACACTAAATCCATTTGCAAAAATTGCTAATAACGCTAACCATATTACTAAATTACTTTCAATTTCTTGTGGATTAAAAAATCGAATAATTGCTTCGTAAATAAGGTAAATTGCTATAATTAATAAGGATGCAGAATTTACAAAAGCGGCAATTATTTCAGCTCTTTTATAACCAAATGTTCTTTTATTAGAAGCTTCCTTTTTAGAAAATAAATTAGCTATATAACTAATAATTAAAGAAATAACATCTGTTAAATTATGAAGTGCATCAGAGAGTAAGGATAAACTTCCAGAAATAAATCCTCCAATAGCCTGAGATATTGTGATAAGTAAGTTTAATATAATTGTAAAAAGTAATTTTTTACCTTTTAAATCTCCATGATCATGGGAGTGAGAATGATTATGTGAATGGCGATGTGCCATTTTTAAGAACAAGGTATTTTATCTACTCTATGTTGATGGCGACCACCTTCAAATTTGGTATTTAAAAATATTTCTACCATAGCTACTGCTTGTGGAATACTTGTATAACGAGCAGGAATACTTAATATATTAGCATCGTTATGTAATCGTGCTAATTCTGTTAATTCTTTAGTCCAACATAATGCAGCCCGTACTTTTTGATGTTTATTTGCAGTCATAGCAGCTCCATTCCCAGAACCACAAATAATAATTCCTAAATCTACTTTATTAGTAGCAACATCCTCCGCAACTGGATGAATAAAGTCTGGATAATCTACACTATCAAAAGTATCGGTTCCATAATTATTTACAAGAATATCTTTACTTGTTAATAAATCTATAATCGCTTTTTTATAATCTGGACCTGCGTGATCGTTTCCTATTGCTATTTTCATGAGAAGAATGTTTTTGCAAAGATATTAGATATAATCAATAATAACTTTATTATTTCTATCCGTTAACAAACTGTTAATAACTGTTGCTATAAATTCAATAAGTAAATTTGGATTGGAACGGTAGTTTATTCATATACTTTATTAATTTACTTATGCAAATAAGTTAGCCTTCAATTATAGAAAAGTTATCTGTTAACTAAACTTGTTTTTTAACTAAAATAAAAATAATACTTATTAAAAAACCTATGTTTATAAACGTTGTTTACAATTGTTAATCTAACAATCTATTTACTTATTATTCAGATATAAAACCTGTTTAAATAATGTTGATAATTATATGTAAAATATATTTAACTCCAATTCAAAACAAATAGTAAAAAAGTTATAGTAACTATTAACAAGCTATAATAAGCACTATTTTTATTTTAAAATTTATTAAAAAAGAAGTATATTATATTATATATGTTAATAACCTAAAAATTAAACTATTTTTAAGGAAGCAGACTTATCTAAATCGTTTATAATTTTAATAGTTCGTTCTTTATCTTCTAGATGAACTTGCAGTCTAATTCCTCCAAAAGCGTTGGAATGAAAAGGGAGAATATTAATTACAGTTTCATTTAAAAATACATATCGTATTTCTTCTTGCTGCAGCAATAACTCTAAAACAGCATAATCACTAGGATAAGTAAATCGAGCAACAGTTATAAAATCTTCCATATTCTTTAATATTTAATAACCCTAAGATAATAATTTAATAATATCTCTATAGATTTATAAACCTTACATTTACATTTAATAAAATTAAACAATGTCGAAAAGAAATAAGAGGCGAGAAAGTACAAATACAAACAATCTTACTCAAAGCATCCTTAGTATATTAAGGAAACAAAATTCAAACCCTATAAATTACAAACAAATTGCATCTAGTTTAGGTGTAAGGGATACTACTACTAGAAATTTAATTATTAAACGATTAAAAAAACTTCAGTTAGAAGAAAAGATTGAAGAAATAGAAAGAGGAAAATATATTATAAAATCTTCCCGAAATTATTATACAGGTATTGCAGATGTTACCTCAAGAGGTCAAGCATATATAATTGTTGAAGAATTAGAAGAAGATATCTTTATCCATAATAAGAATCTAAATCATACCCTAAATGGTGATACTGTTGAAGTATATGTTTTTAAAAGAAGAAAGGGTGGAAAACAAGAAGGGGAAATAACAAAAATTATACAAAGAAAACGTACAGAGTTTGTTGGAGTGATACAAATACAAGAGCGATTTGCTTTTGTAGTTTCATCAGATGCTAAAATGTACACCGATATATTTATTCCAAAAGGCAATATAAATAATGCTAAAAATGGAGAAAAAGTACTGGTATCCTTAGAAGATTGGCCAGAAAAAGCTGATTCTCCTTATGGAAAAGTAATAAAAGTACTTGGAAAACCAGGAGATCACAATACAGAAATCCATTCCATTTTAGCACAATACGGATTACCTTATGAGTTTCCGAAGGAAATAGAAGAGTATGCAAACAATATAGATACTAAAATTCATAAAGAGGAAATTAAGAAGAGACGCGATATGCGTTCAGATTTAACTTTTACGATCGATCCAAAGGATGCTAAAGATTTTGATGATGCTTTATCTTTTAAAATATTAGACGATAATACGTATGAAATAGGAATTCATATTGCAGATGTATCCCATTATTTAGTGCCTGGAACAATTTTAGATGATGAAGCTTATGATCGGGCAACTTCGGTTTATTTAGTAGATCGAGTGGTACCTATGTTACCCGAAGTATTATCAAATAATGCCTGTTCATTAAGACCTAATGAAGAAAAATTCACCTTTTCTGCAGTTTTTAAAATGAATAATAAAGCACAGGTAATAGATAAATGGTTTGGCAGAACAGTAACCTATAGTGATGCTCGATTTGCTTATGAAGAAGCACAGTATGTAATAGAAAACCAAGAGGATTTAATTCATGAAATCCCAGATAATATTTCCATCACTGGAAAAAGTTATAAAGTAAAAAAAGATATTTCTGAAGCAATATTAAAAATGGATGATATCGCTAAAATTCTTCGTAAAAAACGAATGAGTTCAGGTGCAATATCGTTTGATAAAGTGGAAGTTAAATTTAATTTAGATGAGAATAATAATCCAGAAGGGGTTTATTTTAAAGAAAGTAAAGACGCTAATAAACTAATTGAAGAGTTTATGTTATTAGCAAATCGTAGTGTAGCTGAATTTATTGGAAAACAATCAGTAAAACAAACTTTTGTATATAGAGTCCATGATCAACCAGACGATGAAAAACTAGCGGCTTTAGAAAATATAATTAGACAATTCGGGTATAAACTTGATACACGAGATAAAAAATCTACTTCTACTTCTTTAAATAAATTATTAAAAGATGTTTCAGGAAAAAAAGAGCAAAATTTAATAGACACTCTTGCAATTCGATCTATGAGTAAAGCGGTTTATACCACAAATAATATTGGTCATTACGGATTAGCATTCGATTATTATACCCATTTTACATCTCCAATACGAAGATATCCCGATGTAATGGTACATCGATTATTACAACATTATTTAGAAAAAGGAAAATCTGCAGACAGTAAATTATACGAAGATAAATGTGCGCATAGTAGTGAAATGGAAGGATTGGCTGCTAGAGCAGAACGGGAAAGTATAAAATACATGCAAGTAAAATATATGTCCGATCATAAAGATAATAATTTCTTAGGCGTTATTTCTGGGGTCACAGATTGGGGAATATATGTAGAAATAATTAGTAATAAATGTGAAGGAATGGTTCGACTACAAGACATGAAAGATGATCATTATGTATTTCATAAAGAAGAGTTTGCAGCTATTGGGGATAAGTCTAAAAAAGCCTATCAATTAGGAGATGAGGTTTATGTACGTGTTAAAAATGCAGATCTAGTTAGAAAACAATTGGATTTTGAAATGTTAGGTAGCAAACAAGATGTTGAAGTATAAGTAATTTAAATAAATCAAGAACAAAGTATTTAGTACTTTTGTAATACTATGTTCGATGGTTTATTATACGCTGCATTTTACGGTTTTCTTCTTGCATTTGCAATAGGTCCAGTATTTTTCACCTTAATTGAAACTAGTATTACAAAAGGCTTTAGGGCAGCCGTTTTCTTTGATTTAGGTGCTATATTCTCTGATATTATTTTTATACTAATCGCTTTTTATAGTACTAGTATGATACTAGAAAAAGTAAAAGATGACCCAGGTTTATTAATTTTTGGTGGGGTGGTTTTAATTGCTTTTGGAGTTATATCTTATATACGAACTGCAAAATCTTTTATAAAAATTGTTAGGGAACATTACTCTGTAAATACAAAAAAAAACCACGGAGGGCTTTTCTTAAAAGGCTTCCTATTAAACTTTGTAAATTTTGGAGTATTAGCGGCTTGGATTGCTACCATTGTGATAGCACAAGCAATAACCACTCAAAAAAATGGGGTATTCTTATTTTTAACCACCGTTTTAATTACTCTTTTTTTAACCGATTTATTTAAAATATTTCTTGCTAAAAAATTAAAAAACAACCTTACTCCACGATTTATTATAAAGACTAAAAAGTGGGTCAGTATTTTAATTATTGGATTTGGTGTGTTATTGTTGCTTCAAGGAATTTTCCCAGATAAACTTCAAAAAGAAATGGACCGAATTCCTGGAACTACAGAAATTATAGAATAATTATTCAATTTTTAAGTAAAATGACATCAAGTGTCATATACATATCTTAAAGTTTACATATTTTTGTACCTTTAAAAATTGTAATAAAATTTATGAAAAATTTATTTCTAATAGTTTTAATAGTTTCTTTAACACTTATTTCTTGTGCTAAAGAAGACTTGAACAATGAAATATTAGATATAAATAAATTAGAAATTAACAAATCTGTTAACAATAATAATTATCAAATAACAAAGGAAATAAGTTATGGTTCAAGCCCTGAACAAACATTCGATATTTATTCCCCAAAAATAACTTCTACAGCGAAATCTAAAGTTATTGTTCTTATACATGGTGGAAGTTGGATGAACGGAGATAAAAGTTCTCTAGAGGGTCTATTAACAAGAATTCAAAATACCAACCCTAATTATACTATTGTAAACATGAATTATGTATTGGCAAATGATAGTACTTTTGCCTTTCCAAATCAGTTTATGGATATAGATTTGGTTTTAAATGAATTAACTAACAACCAAGATGAATATCGTATAATTCCAGAATTTGCACTCGTTGGAAAAAGTGCTGGCGGACATTTAGCATTAATTTACGATAACTCTTTTGATAAACTTGATCGTGTTAAAACTGTTTGTAGTATTTCTGGACCAACAGATTTCACTCACTCTGCTTTTCAAGATGACCCAAATTTTGATTATTTATTTGATATATTGTTTGATGAAATTTATTACTCTTATACCAATAAAATAATAAAAGAAGTTAGCCCAGTATATAAAATTTCTAAAAGAAGTAGCCCAACAATTATTTTTCATGGAATTTATGACATTAAGGTGCCAATAGAGAATGCAGAATTATTAGAAGAAAAATTAAGAATAAATCATATTCCTAATAAGTTATTGATTTTTAATGAAGGGCATTCAAATTGGAATAATAATACGATGCAAATTTTTGATTTAGAACTCAAATTGTTTTTAGACAATAACTTTTAATTTATAAAATAGCACCTAATAAGAAAGGTCATATTTAATAATAAAAAAACCTCTTGTTTAACAAGAGGTTTTTTTTTGAGGCGTCGAGCGGATTCGAACCGCTGTAAGAGCTTTTGCAGAGCCCGGCCTAGCCACTCGGCCACGACGCCAGAATTCCAGTAAACCCAAGGAATGGGTTTCTTGAAGCGACAAATGTAAAAAAATTATAACTAAAAATAGTCTTTTATCTTACATCTTTAAGCCCCTATTTTTATAGGTTTTCTTCTGTTTTACAAAAAACTATCTTTTTGCAACGATAGTTACACTTACTTCAGAAACATCACCACCAATTGGGGGGTTAACTTTAGCAACAGTTACATTAACAGAACTAACCAAAGAAATAGATGCTAATATTCTATCTACTATTCGTTTTCCAACATGCTCTAAAAGCTTGGAACGAATAGACATTTCATCTTTAACTATTTTATTAAGCAAGACATAGTCTACAGTATCATGCAATTCATCTGTTTTTTGAGCCTGATTTAAATCAGCCCTTACTTTAAGATTTACTAAATAATCCGAACCTATTTGCCCTTCCTCCATCATACATCCGTGGAAAGCATAAATTTTTATATTTTTTAGTCGTATCGTGCTCATTTGAACTATTTTTGCAAATGTACAATTCCCGAATTTGTTTCAGGTACTAATTATTTTTAATGTCCGTTCGAGCGCAGTCGAGAACTCTTTTTTTAAGGCTTTAGGTCATTATTAACCTCTCGACTGCGCTCGAAGAGACAAAGAGTTTATATTTAAAAGATGTCAAATACAGCAGAACCTCTTCATTTTATTGAACACATTATAGAAGAAGATTTAACTAACGGAATGCCAAAAGAAAATTTACGCTTTCGCTTTCCTCCAGAACCAAACGGCTATTTACATATTGGTCACACTAAAGCAATAGGTATTAGTTTTGGGTTGGGAGAAAAATATAATGCTCCTGTTAATCTTAGGTTCGACGACACTAACCCAGCAAAAGAAGAACAGAAGTATGTAGATGCTATAAAAGAAGATATAACTTGGATGGGATATCAATGGGACAAAGAACTGTATTCTTCAGATTATTTTCAACAACTTTACGATTGGGCCATACTTTTAATAAAAGAAGATAAGGCATATATAGATTCTCAATCTAGTGAGGAAATGAGAAATCAAAAAGGGACTCCTACAAAAGTGGGTACTAATAGTCCTTTTCGGGATCGATCTGTAGAGGAAAATTTAGACTTATTTCAAAGAATGAAAGAAGGAGAGTTTGAGGAAGGAACCTATGTTCTTCGTGCCAAAATTGATATGGAAGACCCAAATATGTTAATGCGCGATCCTTTAATGTATAGAATATTAAAAAAAGCACACCATAGAACAGGAAACGATTGGTGTATTTATCCAATGTATGACTGGACACACGGCGAAAGTGACTTTATTGAGCAAATTTCACACTCGTTATGCTCATTAGAATTTAAACCCCACAGAAAGCTTTATAATTGGTTTAGAGATG
>JQIA01002223.1_pt1 | contig 10393 bp, 10 predicted proteins | sample 811431 | NCBI WGS metagenome assembly JQIA01 (sample SAMN02998118, study PRJNA258478) | marine sediment metagenome | biome: marine; feature: seafloor; material: sediment; isolation source: oil-polluted sediment collected from 3 locations (0.5 km, 0.7 km and 0.9 km)... | place: USA: Gulf of Mexico ... | reverse complement strand
GCATATGTTTTTAGTAGTGAGGGCTCGTGGATTTCAATATTGTCTTTTATTGCCTGAATCTTTTCTTTATGACTTAAGGTTGCACAAGAACCAATAAGCACCAAAGCTGTGGTGTACAATAAAATTTTCATTTAACAAGGGATTTAATACCCAACAAATAAAGTGAAAATATGGCTAATCTTCAATTTCTATGGCTTCTAATTCCTCCATATCTTCTTCCGAAATGTTTTCTACTTCAATAGATTCGATATCTTCTATAATTTCGTCAGGTCTTAGTGAGTTGTATATTGAAAGTCCAAGAGCAATAATTGTTATAAGGAAAACCACTTTAATAATAGAGGTGCTTTTACCTTCTTTATTTGACATTTTAAAGGCAATTAATCCAAATATAAATGACGATATAATCGGAATTAATGCGATGCTTCCAAATGGAAGAATAGATAGTGCAACCGATATTAATGCTGCAATAATTGATAATGTAATAACTAAAATTCTCATATATTAATGTTTTAAACCTGTTGCACTTTGTATTCTTAACTCTCCACTACCAACGGCTACTTTAAACTTAACATAAACCGGAATTTTATTAGCATCTGCTGTTAGCCAAAGGAGGTTGCTGTTGTTGCCTTTTAAAAGATTGTTGTTCATAGAAATGGCAAGCTTGTAACATTCTTTTTTTCCAAGTTTTGTGCTAATGATTTCCTTTCCTAATAATGTTACTTTTATTATGTTTTCTTCATTATCCATTAAGACAGTGTAGGTATTGCTACTGCCAATGGAAGTTTTATCAATATCCAAAGCACGAATATGATATAGTGTAGTTACCAAATCTTTGGTTTGATTGCCAATATTCAAATTTTTCTTTACCTCCCAAAAGGTACCATCACCACGTCTTTTGCGCATTAAACTTTTTACCGTTTTCGTTTTATGATTGAAATTATATTGCATGAATTTATAATATCCGCCTTCTTTAATATCCCTTTTATGGAGATAAGGTTTAAGTGAATTAGGGTTGACATAGCTTTCGTAAAGATCGTTTATTTTAAAAAAATTATCCCATTTTGAAAAGGTTCTAGCTTTACATTTAAGTCGTAATAAGGTGGTTTTGGAAGTTTTAACTTCGCTAGTTTCCATGGTGACTTGTGCCAGATTGGTTAATAAACCAGACATATTATAAGAAGCCGTGAAGGTGAGTTTTTCGCCTGCAGCAATAGTGTTATTTTGTGCTATTGAAGCAATTGAAACAAAACAGAGTAGCGTGAAAATGAAACGTTGCATAAAATGGGGTTTGTAGATAATAACGTAATATTTATCATTTATTATACCGAAAATACAATGCTTGCATCTAAGATTCTAATTAATGCCAAATTAATTGTAACAATCAAGAATTTTACGACTGACATTTGTCATAGTTTTTGTTTTGAGGTCACGGTACATTTGGCAATGAAATAATAAATAAAAAATTGTGAAATCAATATTATTGCCAACCGATTTTTCTAAAAACTCAATTAATGCTATTAATTATGCTATGGCGTTGTTTAAGAATGAATCCTGTGAGTTTTATGTGATTAATATTCAAAAGGCATCTTCGTTTGTGTCCGATGATTTAATGACCATGTCTTCATCGGCTACCATTTATAATACTTTGATTGATGTCGCTAAGAAATCTATAAAAAACATAATCAGTAATGCAGAAGAAAATTTTTGTAATAATCGTCATAGGTTCTATTCTGTAGTGGATTATGATAACTTTGTTGATGGTATCAATCAGATTTGTGAAGAAAAAAGCATTAATCTAATTGTTATGGGTACCAAAGGAGCTTCTGGCATTAAAAAGATGATTTTTGGAAGTAATACTGTACATCTAATGAAGCGTTGTAATGTTCCTGTTTTGGCAATTCCCGATGGATGTAATTTTAGCGGATTAAATAGTGTTGCATTTACATCTAACTACAAAACAATACATTCAAACCGTGAGCTTTCTCCTTTAGTTGATATTCTTAAATTATATAATTCAAAATTAGAAGTACTACATCTTTCAGACGAGAATTATCTGTCACGAAATCATGAAAACAATAGAACAATTTTAGATTCTTGTTTTAGCAATATAAATCACGAATTTGTTGATTTAGAAGGGAATAGTGTTTTTAAAACAATAAAAAGTTATATAGGAGAGAACGATATTAAAATGTTGGCTATGATGAGTGAAAAATATTCATTTTTAGAACACCTATTTACATCACATCTTGAAGAAAATTTTGCATTTAAGATTGATATTCCATTTTTAGTTATGGAAAATACTATCGAAGCATAATTCAGATTCTAATTAGTGATTTTTTGTGAACTTTTTAGTGATTATCTGGTTTTCTGTAAACACCTTAAGAAAATAATGTCCTTGAGCCAATTCAAAAATTGGAAACGAATAGATACCACTTAATTCATTTTCATGAACTTTGTGATAAGACACTATTTGACCCAATTGGTTAACAATAGAGTAGGCTCGAATATTTTCCGCTTTATTCTTTAATTGAACCGTCATATAAGAACCTTTGGAAGGATTAGGGAAGAGTATAGCGCTTGTGAGTTCTAAATCGTCTACACCAGCTGTATTGTCTACAACTACAAATTGCCCCATCATACCAGCAAGTGCATCTTCATGTTTTAGCATATGGCAGTGATACATGTAAGGTATAGTATCATCAAAAAAGTCCTCAAATTTTGTTATTATTCTTGCGATACTTCCAACAGGGATAGTAAATGTGTCTTTTCTGCCTTGAAGATAGGGAGGAGGAGGATTCCCATCAATATCTAAAATATAAAATTGAACATCGTGCATGTGGAACGGGTGAGCTATAGAACTATAATTTGTAAGTGTCCATATTTCGGTGTTATTTAAAGGCACTGTTACATTAATAACATTCATATCCATGGTTACATTGTTTATGGCAAAATCTCCATTTAGTTGTTGTGTACCTGAGGTTAGTGGTGTAAACGTAAACGATCTTGCTTGATTAGAATTAACTTCTGGTATTGGTGTAGCAGTTACCAAACTTGTGGGAATGGTTGTAATAGGACTAGCCGTTTGTGCTATTACATCCATTTGCAACACATTAAAATCGGTACCATTCATTGCATTTGGGTTATATCCGTCTAAAACAAGTGTCGTGCTTACTCCAGGATAAGTTGCTCCGTAGTAGCCATCACCAATACCGTCGGAATTTGTGTCTTTAAACTCAGAAGCATAGCTCATTAAGTTAACGGTTTGTCCAATATTAAAACCTGTGAAATCTACTAAAATTTCGGCTCTTGCACCTGGAGACAATGGTAATCGAGTTAAAGCAATAGGAGCGTCAAGAAGACCTCCGTCTGTACCAATAAGGTTGAATGTCATATTACCAGACAACCCAAAATTAAACATACGTTGAGAAGAACCATTTAACAAGCGTAATCTCACCACTTGAGCAGGTACATCTAATTGAGCATTTATGGTAGCATTGACCATTAAAACATCGTCATCGTTTACATTGCTTTGTAATTGGTAGCTCGCATCAAATGATTTGGTTTGTACGGCAAGAGGTATATCATCTATCCCATAAGTTCTCGGTAAATTTAAGGTGCTTTCATCTGTATCTCTAATAATTATAAATCCAGCAAGTCCTTTACTTGCATGTTCATCTGTATGTTCGAGTAGGTGTGGATGATACCAATACGTCCCGGCTTTATCCATAACTTCAAATTGCGGATTCCAAGTATCACCAGAGGGAATTACAGTATGTGGGCCGCCATCATTTGCTGCAGAAACATGCATTCCATGCCAGTGAATGGTGGTGTCTTCTCCTAAATTATTGGTAATAGTGATGTCCATATTATCTCCTTTATCCATAATTAGGGTAGGACCAAGTTGAGGACCATTAATTCCCATAGTAGCTGTGTCTTCGCCAGGAAAAAATTGAAACGTTCCATTTTCAAGGCTTAAATTCAAAGTATTATCATATAATGCTCCAGGTTTAATTATTGGGTTTTGTGCAAAAGAAAATACCGAAAGCATTATTAGTATCGAAGTAGGTAGAAACGATTTCATAGGCAAAAAAGGGTCGATTAAATAAAAGACTATTTTATCTTATATTGCTAAAATAGAACAAAGTATTTTAGTTTTTGGTAATATTTAGACAAAGTGCAATTAAATAAGTTATCTAACAATTCTTTGAACAGTCGAAGAGAAGAGATTTATATTATTTTGAAAATCAGCGATATATTCATATATTTATAATCTACAATATGGCAAAGCTATTTTCAATTTTACTTTCAAGTTTGATATTAATTCAAAGTTTCCATGTGAGTTTTAAAGACTTTTCAAGGCTTAAAATAATGATTGAGCACTTTGATTATCATCAAGAAAATTTTGATGAGTCTGTTATGGATTTTGTATCAATTCATTATGGTTCAGATAAAATTCTGCATAACGAAGACCATGAGCATCATGATGAACATGAAAACTTGCCATTTAAAAAGGATACTCAAACTAACCTGAATAGTTCTTTAGTTTTTGTTATAAATAATACAAGTATTGAGCTTAATAACAATAGTTCAATTGAATTATCCCATAATTTCTTTTATAGAGAAATGCATTCACTATTTGAAAAACCTCTTGTTTTTCAACCTCCGAGACAAGCATAGTTCATTGTTATACATTTAGACCTTTTCAATTTATAATTGAGAGGTCAAAATCTACTGTATAATAATGTGTACTACCTTCCTTGTCATATAGGATTCTTTACTCCTATAAGGGTTTAAGTTTGTACACCTACATATTTCAATAATCAAGGAATGGTTATGTGTGATGCTGTAAGCTACATATTTAGTTTAAGGGCATATATGCTTAATCATATTGGATAAACCATCTATATCTAGATGGTAAAACGATATGTTTCTGGTCTTCCAGATATTATCGAGATGCACCTATACGAATGTTAATAGTGATAAAATATTGCTATAGACCTCAAGAGCACACACATTAAATTCTTAAGTAGCCTTTTGTTCTGCTTTCGAATTGAATAGTGTTAAGGGGCATGTGTTTGAGTGCAAAATTATAAATGACACACAAATGAAAAGATTACATAGATTATTAAAAAAAGGATTAAAAAAGACTACAATAGCTTTTATTTCATATTTATACGACCTGTATTTTGATGCTAAATATAATCTAGATACCAATTCTTGGGTAACGGTAGATGAATTAGATGTTGATGATAGTAAAAAAGAACATGCCGTATTATATCAAGCTACTAGGGTATTACCACTTAGAAAGTTGTTTGAGAGGTTGCAAATTCCAAAAGAGAATGTGCTAATCGATATAGGTTGTGGTAAGGGTAGGGTGTTGCTAATGGCTTCAGAATATGGTTTCGAGGATGTTAGAGGGATTGAATTTTCTCCAATATTATGTTCAATTGCAGATGAAAATATATTAAAATATAGGTATAGAACTCAAACTAGAAAAAGTTTACTTATTATAAATGCCGATGCTGCCGAATATCAGTATGGAGATGAAGATGTGTTCTTTTTTTATAACCCATTTGATGAAGTTATATTGAAAAAAGTATTGCAGAATATATCCACATCCCTTAAAAAACGGAATAGAAAAATATGGATGATTTATGCTAATGCTGTACATAGAGAGCTCATTGAGAAAACAATGAAAATTATTAGGGTAAAAGAGTACAATTTTTTTGAGTTCGAATTTGTTGTATATGAAGTTGAATTAGCGAACTTAAAGAGTGGCTAATTTGCCATGTTAATCAAATAACTAAAGCAACGATGTTTTTATGTATCATTGCTTTAGTTTAATTTGGTTAAATATTGTTCTAAGTTCGTTTATAATTGATTCCCTCTTCATTTACCCAAAAGTAAATGGTACTTTCGTTTATTGAAACAATTTTCGGGAAACTACCAGTTCCAATTTTCTTTGGTAATACCTCCTTTGCATCGGTCACCATAATGTCTTCTCCTGAGGAATAGACAATAGTAGTCTTGCTTCCATTTGATGCTATTGAAGGTGATCTTCCATAACCAATTTGGTTTTCAGAGCTATTTGAATTGGCCATAAATATTTCGCCTTCTCGTTGCCAGATAGTACTAAATTCTTTATTGGATTTAACGGCTATTCCACCGCCGTCCATTGGACATCCATCTATTTTCCATGTTCCGGTTCCCATTTTTTCGGGAGCTGAAAATGTTTTTCCGTTGTCCATTGATTTTGTAACATGTAAGTCACGAGAGCCGTTAATATTGTTTCTAAACATAATATAAACGTTACCGTTGGAGTCACTTGAAATTGAAGGTTTGCAGCACTCACATACAGAGCCATCAGGAGATTGATATACGAGTTCACTTTTTGACCATGATTGCCCACCATCGTCAGATGCCGTTACATAAATTTTGCCTTCAATTTTTGGGCGACTCTTATTTTGCTCACGAAATTTTTTAAATGCCTCTATATTCTCAGCTTTAACTGCATTTCCATCGCTATCTAGAAAGACCCAAAAAATATTTCCGTCATTGTCTCCATGAAATGCTAGTTTGGCATTTTTAGGATAATCACCAATTTTATCGAGCAATGCTTTATAAGTAATTCCCGTTGGAGTCATTTTGGCTAAATCTAATTCCTGTTTTACCTCTGTACGATGATTTTCAGGGCTTTTATTTTTTACAGAATGTTCCTCATGATCATTTTTTTCGAGGATTCGTGTATCAATCCAAGTACAAAATAAGCGTCCTTCTGGGGTAGCCGTAATGGCAGAAAGGCTTTCACCTACAGAACCATTCAGTTCGTTTACTCTAAATGGGCCACTCCAAGTATCTTTTTTTAAGGATTTTGTCCATGCATAGAGGTTTCCAGAACGGTCAGGAGCAGTAACTACGATACTATTTTTTGTAATAGCAATGCTTGGCCCACTCGAATAGCCTAAAACTAAATCTTTTAGAGTTCCAACTAAAGTTGGTTCACTAAAAGATTCTCCTTCATCATTTGATTCAGAAAAATAGATATTATCTTTTTCTCCAAACACTATGGCAATTTCATTATTTGGACCCTGTGCTGTTGATGGCTGGTCTCCAAATGTTGCGATTAAACCCATTTGATTGTTCTTGCTTTTTGAGGTATTACAAGAGACAAACAAAACAGATAAGACCAATAAAAATACTGACCTTTTCAATATTTTAGTTGTCATTTTGATCACCATTTTGGTTCATTTCCATCTTGTGGTCATATTTGCAACATCCAGGCAAACCACTATATGCAGTAATATCTCCCTTTACTTTTTCAGTATCATAACCAGAAGCTGCAACAGCTTTATGGATTGCTATTGTAGTTGTTTTTGTATCATCAAAAGATACCTGTAAACTCTTTTTGTCTTTGTCCCACATCGCACTTGCAACACCTTCTACGCTTTTAGCAGCTTTTTCAATGGTACTTTTACACATTCCGCAATTACCACGAACACCAAAACTGATATCTTTCATTGCTTTTTCATTAACTATTTCAGTATTGACTAAAGCATCTTTTTTTGCTTCACTTTTAAAGCTTGTTAGTCCCATTGCAGCAATTACAACTACACTTAAAATTATTTTTTTCATTGATTTAAAATTTATGTTAGTACTTAATTATTATTCTATTGTTTGTTTTACACTTCCACATTTTAACATGGCATCTCCATAATATGGATTTCTGATTTCTTCATTTAAACTCAGCCAATATCCACCTTTGTCATTATCAGCCATAGGGCAAAATTGAGAGTACACTGTCTGATTTATACCAAATAACGCTACAGTTATTGTTAAAACTGATGACAGTGGTTTAAAGTGTTTGCGCTGATTGGTGATTTCATTTTCGCTAGCAATTGCATTTGCGGTAGATTTGATATCTTTTTCTAAAGTCATCCATTGTCGATGTGCGTCATCATTTGGTAATAACTTCATGTCTACTTTACTTAAGTTTATAAGTAATTCAGATGCATTATTTTTTGCGTCTGAAGCATTATCTGTAACCAAATTATCTTTTAAAAGCAGATAGCTATCCACAACTGTTTTTAATTGGTTTTGAAAACCTTGTGGTACTTTCAAGCGTTCATTTGTACTTGTATCTTGATGCTTACGATCAGTTTCAGAAATGTCCATCCCTATATGGCCTTCATGTCCAGTGGTGGTTTTTTCGCCCTTTTTATTCATCATAGACTTTTTTCCTTTAAGCTGAGCTGCCGCATCAATAGTAAAAGTCCCATTGGTAACAATTTCCTCACCTTCTTCTAATCCAGTTAGAATCGTGTAATTTTCTCCCGAGACGTTACCTAGATTAACTTCACGTAATTGAAAAATAGGTTCACTTTTTGAAGTTTTAACATAAACGACGGAGCGTTTTCCGGTCCATAACACTGCGGTCTTTGGAACACTTAAAGTTGTAGCGTTTGCCATGTCAGCAGCCAATTGTACTTTGCCAGAAACTAACATTCCAGGTTTTAGTAAATTATTGGTATTTACAAGTGTAGCTCTAGCAGAAACGGTTCTAGTTTTAGCATTTAAAATAGGATCTATATAGTCTAGTTTTGCATTTATAGTTTTATTTGGATAGGCATTTAATGTTATACCAATACTCTGACCAACTTTAAAGTTTTTTATATTTTGTTCGTAAACATCAAAAGTGGCCCAAACACTACCAAGGTTAGCTACTTTAAATAAAGGGGATCCTTCTTTTACATGATTACCCTCTTCGACCAATACCTTTTGTATGTAGCCACTGGTGTTGGCATACATATTAAAATTTGTAATTACTTTTTTGGTTTGCTCAATGTTCTGAATTTGCTTTTCTGAAACTTTCCAAAATTTTAATTTGTTACGTACTGCTTTATATAATTCTGGTTGTGCTTCTTTTATATTTAAAGCTTCAATTAATTCGTTTTGTGCGGTTACTAAATCTGGTGAATAAATAGAGGCAATTAAAGCCCCATTATTAATAAACTCTCCGTCACTCTTGTAATAGAGCTTTTCTATACGTCCACCAAAATGTGCGGTTTGAGTAGCACTCGCTTTGTCGTTTGTTGCGATTTTTCCTGAGAGCATCAAACTATTTGACTCAGAATCCTCTCCAGACAAGCTTATAACGGAGGTTTCAATATTTGCTAAAGCCATAGCATTCTCTGTCATTTTAAACTGGTCTGTGGCAAGTCCATCAGCAGTGGTCTCAGCCGGAATTAAATCCATACCGCATATAGGACAATCTCCAGCTTCAGGCTGCATGATTTGTGGATGCATAGAGCAGGTCCACATCCCATTATCTGTTTCAGTTAACTCGTGTTCATGATTTTCATCTGTAGTTGATGAACCTCCAAAAATCACCCAGCCTAATAATAAGCCTACGATTAATGTTACGATGTAAATACTATATTTTTTCATCTCTATATTTTTTCTGTGTTTATGATATCAACTATTGCTTCACTTTAAAAGGAAAGCTTATAGTAACTTTTTCCCAAGCAAGAGAAATTGTTCCTTCGGTTTCATTTGTTTTTACTACTTTATATTCTAAATGTTCGGTTATGTTTTCTGAAATCATGGGTTTCACTGTAAATCTAATGACATCATCACCTTCATCATACTCATCCTTACCGTGTTGGTCCCAGTTTTTATTAATCATAACCGTCCAATTTTCTTTTGTAGGAATGGTGAAAAAACCATATTTACCAGCGGGAAGTGTTTTACCATCTATTATTAAATTTTTATTGGTTTCTATCCACGTGGCCTTGTGTGCCCCAGCTTGCCATACATTGTCGTAACCAACTAAGCCCCCAAATATAATTCGATCTCTAACTCCAGGTGAAGAGTAATCAATATGAATATGTGCATCACCAACCATGGCCATAGTTTCAGTATGTGGGCTTAAAGATTTTTTCTTTGTCGTTTCTGTTTTTTCTACTTGATGCTCTTGATGATTCATTTCTGAATTCACTTTTTCTTTAGTTTCAGATTTGCATCCAAATGCTAAAAGAATTAAGACGATACTTATTGTTTTTATAGTTTTCATATTGAAATGCTTTTTTTAATAAATTGATTGAGTAAAATTTACTCTGTTAAATACTCTGTTTTAGCTTTAGCGATAAAAGCACGCTTTGTAGCATCAATTTCCATAAGTTGATACTTTATTTTTTGCAATTGAAGCTTTAAAATTTTGTCATAATCTAGAATCCCAGTTTCGTAAGCTTTTAAATCTACATTAATGGCCAATTGCGTTTCTGTCTTGTTTTTTTGTGAGGCAACTACGCTCAGACTAGCATTGTCTAGTTCTAAGAGGCTGTTTTCCAAAGCCATTTCCAATTGCTTTTGCTGGCTTTCTTTCTTAAAAATTAAG
>JQIA01002222.1_pt1 | contig 10403 bp, 10 predicted proteins | sample 811431 | NCBI WGS metagenome assembly JQIA01 (sample SAMN02998118, study PRJNA258478) | marine sediment metagenome | biome: marine; feature: seafloor; material: sediment; isolation source: oil-polluted sediment collected from 3 locations (0.5 km, 0.7 km and 0.9 km)... | place: USA: Gulf of Mexico ... | reverse complement strand
ATGGCGGGGTCAACACCGTAGTCCTGTTGCGCTCGCTCCAGAGTGGCGCGGTTTTTATTCCAGAACTCCACACCCTGCCGAATACGTTTTTGGGTCACAAAAATTTTACGATAGTCCTTCCAGACCTTCACCTTCTCCGCGGGCCGAGTCATAGCATCGATAATGGATTGCTTGTATTCGGCTTCGGCAAATAGTTTTTCTAGTTCCTGACGTTCGAACTCGTGTTCGGTAACCATGCTCTCTATCAGGGCCTGCGCTAGCGGGTTGTCGTCATAACTACGTGCCTGGACCTGAGCAGTGCCCAACATCGACATTCCCACTGCCGCATAGCTCGCGCTGCGAATAAGCCGCCACACGCCCTGCTTCAAACCCCACCTGGCTATCGAGGTTTTGATTACAAAAGCCCTCTCAACACACATTTTGTATACCACCTTCAGGCTAATCACTTTGTTTTCTCCCCGAACCAACTGACATCAATAAACCAAAACCCAGTAATAAGGTCACAATCGAGGTGCCGCCATAACTCACCATAGGCAAGGGTACACCGACCACCGGCAGCAAACCCGACACCATCCCCATATTCACAAAAATATAGACAAAGAAAGTCAGCGTAATACTCCCCGCTAATAAACGTCCGAACATCGTAGGGAGTCCTATGCTAATAATCAGGCCACGCAGAATAATCAAAAGGTACAGGGTCAGCAGGATTAAAACCCCCATCAAACCAAATTCTTCCGAGAGTACCGCAATAATAAAATCGGTGTGGCTTTCCGGCAGGAACTCAAGATGAGACTGGGTTCCCTGTAGCCAGCCTTTACCCGTATCACCACCGGAACCAATCGCCGTGGTCGACTGGATAATGTTCCAGCCCGCCCCCAGTTTGTCAGATTGAGGATCCAGCAAGGTTAGTACCCGGGCTTTCTGGTAATCATGCAATACGAAGAACCACATCAACGGCGCTGCAGCGATACCACTCACGACAATGGCGGCAAGATAAATTTTTCTAATGCCCGCGAGAAACACCACAAATAAGCCCGAGGTCAAAATCAGAATGGCGGTACCCAGGTCAGGTTGCAGGACCACCAGCGCAGCCGGCACTGTCAACACGACAGCAGCCACCAACAAATGCAGAAACTTCGGCGGCAAGATTTTACCCCCCAGATAACTCGACAACAGTAAGGGCAAAGCTATTTTCATGAGTTCGGAAGGCTGAAACCTGAAAACCCCGAGATCAATCCAGCGTTGAGCTCCCTTGGCACCCACGCCAATCAGTGGCACCGCTATCAACAGAGCCACGCCTCCCAGATAAGGCAGCCAGGCCCAACGCTCCAGTAAGCGCGGAGGTATTTGCGCCACAAATATCATTGCCATCAGACCTGCGGTCATAAAGACGAGCTGACGTTTAACGTAATAAAATTCCTTACCACTGGCGCTGTACAGCACCACCAGCCCTCCACCCATCAGCAAAACCAATAAAAATAGCAAGATGGGATCAACATGAAGTCTGCGCCAGTGACTACGCCTGCCGTAGACTGCGACTCCGTGTTCCTTGAAATGACGATCGAAGCGATTATTCATGGTCGATAAGCGCCCCCTCACCAGAACTCGCATCCTTCGTAAGAGTGCTGGGATTTTGCTCTGTCAGAGGCCTCACCGGATCAAGAGGCTTCACCGGATCAAGAGGCTTCACCGGGTCAAGAGGCTTCACCGGGTCAGCATTAAGAGGCTTCACCTGATTAGAGGCCTTCACCGAATCAAGAGGCCTCACCGAATCAAGAACCGTCACCTGTTCGGGATAAAACTTCATATAAGCTTCGACAATTTGCCCCGCAATCGGGGCCGCGGTGGAACTCCCATGCTCACCATTTTCCACCACTACCCCAATCGCAATACGCGGCTTTTCCACGGGGGCAAAGCCAATAAACAAGGCATGGTCGAGCTGTAATTTAGCCAGTTTAGATGCATCGTAGCGCTCATCCTGCTTGATCCCTACCACCTGAGCTGTGCCGGTTTTTCCCGCCATGGGGTATTTAATCGCTTCCAGCGCCCGATACGCCGTACCGCGCTGGTAGCTGACCACTCCTCTCATCGCCTCAATGACCTGATCCCAGTGTTTATCATCGATCTCCATGGTATCGATAAGGGGGTTTTCTATCACTTTATCCCCCAACTTTTGTACTAATTTCGGCGCTCGTATTTCCCCTCGGGAAGCCAGCCGTGCAGTCGCCACCGCGAGCTGCAAAGGGGTTGCGGTCATAAAGCCCTGACCAATACTCGTATTAACGGTATCGCCGGGATACCAGATAATCCCTCTCGCACCTCGCTTCCACTCCCGGCTCGGCATAATGCCAGAAGCTTCTGCCGGCAAATCGATACCGGTATCGAGCCCAAAACCAAAGCTATGTCCGTATTTGGCCATCAGGTCGATGCCCATTTTGACGCCGACGGTGTAAAAAAAAGTATCGCAGGACTGCACAATGGCATCGTAAAGAGTAATCGAATTACCGTGACCATAGCGTTTCCAGTCACGATATTTGTGCTCTTTATTCTCTAACTGAAAAAACCCGGGGTCACGAATTTTGAAATTAGGAGACACGGTCCCGCTCGCGATCGCAGCGAGGCCAAACACCGGTTTGACGGTTGAACCCGGGGGATACTGCCCCCGCAGAGCTCTATCGAACAAGGGTCGGGCGGGGGAACTCAGCAAGGCATTGTAGGCTTTGGACGAAATTCCGGTCACAAACGGATTAGGGTCGTAAGCCGGTGTGCTCGCCATAGCCAGAACACCGCCCGTAGCAATCTCAATAGCAACCACCGCTCCTCGCTCACCGTCCAGCAGCTGGTAGGCCAGATCCTGTAAGCGATGGTCGAGATGAAGGTAGATATCCTTTCCCTGTTGCGGCTCCACCCTTTCCAGAATCCGCATTACTCGGCCACGGGCATTGGTCTCAACATATTCGTAACCGACTTCGCCATGCAGGTCGGCTTCATAAAACTTTTCGAGCCCGGTTTTTCCGATCAGATGGGTGCCGCTATACGCCGTGGCATCGAGAGTTTTCAGCTCCCGTTCATTGATACGACCAACGTAACCCAGTACATGGGCTAGCAGGGCTTTTTTGGGATAATGTCGCACCAGCTGAGCGGACACCTCTACCCCCTGCAGGCGATATTCATTCACCGCAAGGATGCTGCGCTCTTCTTCCGTCAGGTTGATCCGTAGAGGCACTGATTCGTAAGGGCGGCGACGGCGAAGTAGTTTGTTGAAGCGTTCGACATCGGCATCACTAATATCCAGCAGCTGGCGCAACTCGGCAATCAGTGCATCTCTGTCTTCGGTACGCTCCACCACGACCGACAGAATAAAGCCCGGATAATTGTCTGCCAGCAGCACGCCATTGCGATCAAAGATCAAGCCTCGTGGTGGCGGTACCGAACGCGCGTGGATGCGGTTTTGATCAGACAGAGTGACAAACTGCTGATAGCGATTCACCTGTAAGTCGTAATAGCGCCACACCAGCACGCCCGCCATCACCGCCAGTATCAGCGTGGCAAACCCTGCCCGCCCTAGATAGAGCAGATATTCGTTCTGATGATTTTTGAATCTGCTCCGATCCATCATGACTGCCGCTTACGTGATCCCATCAAACTGTATGTGCTTTAAGGTATAAGTTTCTGGCGATGGGTTTATAGCCGTCGATTTATACTGATGTATTGGTGACAAAATATTTATACGTGCTTAGTTATACGTGCTTAGTTATAGCTTCTTAACCCTTACGACTTCTTACTTATGACTTCTCATTTATGACTCTCTATTTATGATAGGGATGCCCCGCATTAATCGACCAGGCTCGATACAACTGCTCGGACAGCAGCACCCGAACTAAAGGATGGGGCAAAGTCAGAGGCGACAGCGACCAACGCAGGCGAGCGCGCTGATAGCAGTCTTCACCCAGGCCGTCCGGCCCACCAATTAAAATACTGTAGTGATCACCAGAAGCCTGCCACTCGGCAAGCTCCCCCGCCAGTTGTTCCGTCGTCCAGGCTTTGCCTCTAACATCGAGAGCAATAACGGTGTCGCGCTCCGGTACCGCTCTCAGCAAAGCCTTGCTTTCTTCGGCTATGGCCTGCGCCGGATTGCTATTTTTATGGCGTTTGCCCAACGGTATTTCTAGCCACTCGAGCGTCAGCTCCCGAGGTAGACGACGACTGTACTCCTGAACGGCAGTGTCGACCCAGCCGGGCATTTTACTACCGACAGCAAGCACACGAATGCGCAAAAGGCTCAGTCCTCTCCGAGGGTTTTCTGATCCATGCCACCTTCGGCAATAAACTCTTCCTTCGACTTTCTCATGTCTTCCGGGCGCATGGACCAGAGCTTCTCCAGTTCGTAAAAACTCCGTGTCGCGGGCGTCATGATATGCACCACCACATCACCCAGATCAACCAGTACCCACTCCGAGGATTCCATACCCTCCACGCCGAGCGGCTGACAACCCGAGTGCTTACATTTCTCCACCACATTGTTGGCCAGGGCCTTCACCTGAGTGGAAGAACCACCACTGGCTACCACCATGAAATCCATGACATCACTCAAACCACTGACATCGAGACAAACAATATCCTGCCCCTTAATATCTTCCAGGGCGTCGAGAACAATGGCTTTAATATTGGGTTCAATACTCGTTTCAGACATTACCGATATTTCCTCCTGACTATAGGTCACTAAAACACAGATCATTAAACTAGAACGACCTGAATGCGCGCCTGGCTAATCCTCCACCTCATAAAGATGATGGCGTTTAATATATTCAATCACACGTTCCGGGGTGAGATAGCGTACCGACTGCCCTTTCTCCAAAGCCTCGCGAATCTCAGTTGCCGACACCGGCAGTAAGGTCAATTCCTCGACCAGAACCCGGCCTGCGGGTTCAGATTTTAGCGCCATCGCATCGGTGCTAACCTTGTCCGCCAACCAGTCGGCCACTTCGCCCGTCAAGGGCAACTGCCAGCCGGGGCGAGCCGCCACCACCAGGTGGGCAAAATCACTCAGTTCCTGCCAGCGTTTCCAGCTGGCCAAAGTCACCAGAGAATCCATGCCGATACACAGATAAATAGCGACCTCGTTCCCCAGCTCCCCGCGCAACTCCGCCAGGGTATCGATGGTATAAGACAATCCTGAACGCTGTAGTTCGCGCTCATCCACGACGAGGCCAGGCTCCTCTTCCACAGCAATCTGTAACATGGCAAGACGATGAGCTGAGCTAACGCCCGGCTGCTCGCGGTGCGGCGGCTGGGCATTAGGCAATAAGCGTATTTCATCCAGGGCCAGTAATTGCCGCAGTTCTAGCGCCGTGCGCAGATGACCGATATGAACCGGATCAAAGGTGCCGCCGAAGATGCCGATAGACGGCCTGGTCTCGGTTGCGTTAATCAGCCTTACCCCACCTTCAATCTATACACGTATCTGGCCATCGCCCAGCACGATATATTTCTGGCTGGTCAAACCTTCCAGACCCACCGGGCCACGGGCGTGAATTTTGTCGGTGGAAATGCCAATTTCTGCACCCAGGCCATATTCAAAACCATCGGCAAAGCGGGTCGAGGCATTGATCATCACCGAACTGGAATCCACCTCAGCGAGAAAACGGCGGCCACGGCTGTAGTCCTCAGTCACTATCGATTCGGTGTGCTGAGAACTGTAAGTATTAATGTGATCCATCGCAGCATCCATATCGGCTACCACACGAATCGCCAATATGGGCGCAAGGTATTCTTCATACCAGTCATCTTCACTGGCAACGGCGACCGGGTTTCCGGCGATACTATCCATCAGCTTGCGAGTTGTTTCGCAGCCGCGTAATTCGACGCCGTGATCCAGATAGGCGGCCACCAGACGCGGCAATATCTCTGCTGCGATACCTTCGGCAATCAATAAAGTTTCCATCGCATTGCAGACACCGTAGCGATGGGTCTTTGCGTTCACGGCAATCGCGAAGGCTTTCTCAAGATCGGCTTTATCGTCAATATAAACATGACAAACCCCATCGAGATGCTTAATAACCGGCACCCGCGCATCGCGGCTAATGCGTTCGATTAAACCCTTGCCGCCCCGAGGCACGATGACATCGACATAATCAGGCATGGTAATCAGCTCGCCAACGGCGGCACGGTCGGTGGTGGTAATCACCTGCACCGCGTCACTGGATAAACCCGAGGCAATCAAACCCGCTTCGATACAGCGCGCGATCGCCTGATTGGAATCAATGGCCTCACTCCCACCACGTAATATCGTGGCGTTACCCGCCTTGAGACATAAACTGGCTGCTTCTACGGTCACATTGGGGCGGGACTCGTAAATAATGCCCACTACACCCAGGGGCACTCGCATTTTGCCCACCTGGATGCCACTGGGTCGATAATTCATGTCGCTGATTTCACCGACAGGATCAGGCAGGGCCGCCACCTGGAGCAGGCCCTCTATCATTCCGTCGATACCCGCGGGGCTTAGCTCCAGGCGGTCGAGCAGCGCTGCATCAAGACCATTATCACGACCTCGGTCCATATCTTTCTGATTGGCCTCGGCAAGATCACTGCGCGCAGCATCAAGTGCCTCGGCTATCGCTAGCAAAGCATCATTTTTGGCGCCGGTTCCGGCGCGGGAAATGAGTCGAGAAGCCGCTCGTGCGCGCTGCCCAACATCATTCATATAGGACACGATATCCATCGTGATCATCCATTCTCGGTTAACTGGGGCGCAATTATACCGTGCTTATTGAGCTCTGCCCCACCCACCCACGACATAAATATCCAGCGTGGACGCCAGCCACCTTTTGCCTTCATAATCTTTGGGTCTCACAACGATCTCATTCAAATAACCTTAATCAACAGGAACACACCATGAAAAAACTCGGCGAAGGCTTTTATTGGCAAGATTTAACCGTGGGCGATCAATATATTTCCTGGGGTCGCACCATGCTGGAATCCGACATCAGTGCCTTTGTAAACCTCGTCGGTTTACACGAAGTGGTGTTTACCGACCGAGAATTTCTGCGAGAGAAATCGGTTATTAAAAAGCCGTTTGCTCCGGGAGCACTGGTTTACGGCTTTGCCGAGGGCTTATTGCTGCCCACCATGCAGGGCACAGGAATGGCTTTTCTCAATATGGAACTGGATATGAAGCGACCCTGTCTTGCGGGGGATACCATCCATGTGGAGCTGGAAGTCATTGAAGTACGTCAAACCAGCAAAGGTAATCGCGGTCTGGTGAGAACCTTCAACAAAGTGATCAATCAGGATGGCGAGATCGTACTGACCTACAATCCACTGAGAATGCTAAAAGGGCGAGAGTAAAAGTCCGAGCAAGCCAGGGATAAAGTAGAACTGAAAGTAGAGCTTAAAGTAGAACTAAAGTAGAGCTATCGAAAGCGGGGCTGAAATAGCCTCGCCATTTTCGCAAACTGAAGCAGCATTTTTGCCTGACTCCTCTGCTTTGACCAAGTCTTCTACGGCCTTTATTTAGCACTATAGTGATTTAGACAGCAGTTATTTAGACAGCAGCTATTTAGATTGCAAGTCGAGCAGCCAACGGCGCACTTCCGCCAGGCGCTCCGATGCTCCGTCCATCTCAAACAGCATCCTCTTCTGCTGCTGGCTCACTGGTAATAAATCCGCTAAACGCCACACCAGCGCCGCCTGATCTAATTCGCTTTTCACACCCTCGTCCTCAAGCAAACGATCCGCGTCAAAAGCGCCCCTTAAAACCGACATTAAATGAGTGCCGAGATAATACTCTTCTACACCCAACTGCCGTGTTAAATCAATTAATAAGGCAAGCAGGTCCAAGTCTTCCCGCACTAGTGGAATAGAGTCTTCCGACTCTTCGAAGGTCACCTCACCCAACAACAAACCATCCTGTTCAACCCGGGTTTCACCCACGGTTATGCGCCGGGCTCCCTTGACCACAAGGCCCAGCAAACCATTCGGTGTTTGAGACCAGTCAACGATATTCACCAGAGTGCCGCGATGAAAAATATCGGGGGATTTCCCGACTTCCTTACCCTGTAAAACTTCCTTACCCACTAAAATAGGCACGATCCCAAAGGGTTTTTGCTGCGCCATCGACTCTTTAACCAGTCGCAAATAACGCTGTTCAAAAATCTGAAGCGGCAAGGAAACACTGGGATACAAAATACGCTGCAGGGGAAATAAAGGTATTTCCTGCGGCTCGACGGGTGAAGAAACTTTATTAGCTGTCATTTACCTACGGGGTGCTATTGAGTACTATCAGTTGACTACACCATAGAAAATAAGAGGAATAATTACAATGGATACCATGAACCCCGCTTTAATCGCTCTCGCCGGATTTGCTGGCTGGACACTGCTGTTAATTTTTACCGTAGCAAATTTTCGTGTGTTTAATTTTCTTGCCGGCGCCAAAATACCAATTAATGCCTTCGACCCAACGGGGGACGATTTACCCGGTTTCGGAAAACGCATAACTCGGGCTCATATGAACTGCGTGGAGAACCTGCCTATTTTTGCTGCTCTGGTAGCTGCCGCAGGGTTATCGGGACAGTTTGGCGTTATGGAGGGCACGGTGATGTATGTGCTCTATTTTCGCATCGCTCAATCTGTCACCCATATTATTTCTACCGCCCAGATTATGGTCTGGATTCGCGCGACCTTTTTCTTTGCCCAGCTTATTTTAATGGCAATCTATGCCTATAAACTGGTTTGCGGAGGCTAGATACTTCAGAGCCAAAAAAGCACGAAAAAAAACCTCCGGCCTACGGAGGTTTTTTTTATTCTTATTCTTATTTTTATTCTGGCTTTATAAAACCAGCTTCAGGCACCCGGCCTAATACCATCAAAGAGCCAGGGTCTGCCTTTCCCTTCAATGCGCTCTAATGAATGGCACCATACGCTCACCACTAGCGGTCGCCTGCACACCGACTAGTTTCAATAAAACCAGCACAAATTCCAGCAACAGACTCATTGAAAAAGCCACCAATAAGCCGGCGACAATCGCATCGCTATTGATGGGTAAGGTAGTGGTATAGCTCTTTAATGTTTCATCTTTAATCTGGCGGTCACTAAAAAACAGGGTATGAAAAGACGCTGAAAAGAGGCTGCCTTTAAGGGCCTCCTGATCGGCAATAAACCGCCCATGATTGGCAAGCAGGTTTTCGATAAGCGCCGTTTCCGAATGAAATGTAGGGTCGCTGCTGTTGCGATGCTTCTGAATCAGCACTTCCAGATCACCGCCATGGTAGATATCGGCCGTACGTTGATACGCGCCTAAGTGTTCCGCGGCTTCGATGGCATGGGCATCCACCCGCTTTTCATACTGATCCACGAAGTTCGGTACCTGAACACCGATTAAAAAAGCTGCCGTAAAAACTACCAGAGATGCATAGTGATGTATCACGTTCATAATTTAGACCTCCTGTCCCTCACTGAACAAACCTGTACCCAGGACTAATTTCCGCTCGAAGCGCCGCACTCACATCGCTTTAAGCCGAATAACTACCATAGCGCTCTCTTGATCCGATGTATCACCGCTGAACCCTATAACGTTAACCAGTTCGTGCTGACAAAGCCTAACCGTCTATACATTGAGCATTTAAGGATGTCGAGCAAGGGTACGTTTTCTCACTATTACGCCAATGGCTTATCTGGAAGCACTTGAAACTACCCTCAGCACCAGCGATGATTCTGCGAGAGCAACACACATTCAGAAGAGAACTACATCATGAACGACCAACCAGAATGGTTTTCAGCAGCGCTCGCGGAAACAGCGACGCCCCACCATATTGATGTAAAGAACTGCTCCATTGCCTACCAAACCTGGGGAAGCAGTGACAAACCCGGCTTAATTCTGATTCACGGCTTTAATGCGCACAGCCACTGGTGGGACTTTATCGCCCCGGCATTTAGCGATGATTTTCACGTGATGGCGATTGATTGCTCGGGCGCAGGAGACAGCGGGCATCGTGACAGCTACAACCTCGAGACCTTTGCTGAAGAGGTGATGGCCGTCGCCGAAGATGCGGGCAGCAGCCAGGAATTAATTGTTGTTGGCCACAGTTTTGGCGGCGGGATTGCACTGAAAACTGCTGATATTTATAGTGCAAACGTCAAGGCTATGATCTCGATAGATGCAAAAATTGTCCCTCTTCCCAATGACCCTGCCAGCCGTCATACCTCGGGATATTTGGCCCATCACCTGTATCCGGATGAGGCATCCGCGATTGAAGATTTTCGCGTTATTCCGCCACAGCGCTGTCCCAATGCCTATATCATTGAGCACATCGCCCGCCACTCCATTAAGGAGACCGATCAAGGTTGGGTTTTAAAAGCCGACCCGCGCCTGCTTGATGCTTTTCACTTTGAAGACCAGACCG
>JQIA01002221.1_pt1 | contig 10409 bp, 9 predicted proteins | sample 811431 | NCBI WGS metagenome assembly JQIA01 (sample SAMN02998118, study PRJNA258478) | marine sediment metagenome | biome: marine; feature: seafloor; material: sediment; isolation source: oil-polluted sediment collected from 3 locations (0.5 km, 0.7 km and 0.9 km)... | place: USA: Gulf of Mexico ... | reverse complement strand
ATTTTTTCCTTTAATTCTTTAGTTTTATTATAATCATTTTATACTGGTTTTGCTATAATTCTTAGCTCTGGTCTTCATCTTTTATAAAAACTTATGAATTGCGTTTCATATTTTTATAAAAATCAGTGAATTTATAGATTGATATTATACATTATAGGTAATTTAAAATGAAGTAATAGACAATCTTGAATAAAATAGCGAAGAGTATAATTTATTAGATTTTTTATTTAAGAAACATATAGAATTTCCTGATTAAAATAAACTATATTAATATTTAATACTATGAATAATTATTTAGTGGTTTTACGAATAAGAATAATGTAGGATATTAGATGAGACAAACTAAGCTAGAATTTAAAACTATTATAATTATCTAGTTAAAATATTTTAAAGGTATAAATCATGCAAAAAATTATTGCTATAATAATCTTGTTATTAATTATAATAGGAGTAATTTACATTAAAACTCCACAACCAACTAATATTTTGGCTTATATTGGTTCTGGAATGAAATTACCGATGCAAGAAATAAAAAAACTCTATGAAGAGCAAAATCCTCATGTTACTATAAATTATTCCTTTTCTGGTTCCAAAATTTTAGAACAAACGATTCGTTCTTTACAAAAGGGAGATGTATTTATGCCAGGAGATAAAAAATATATCAATAGTTTGGATAAAGATAATTTTATTATTGAAAAACATCCAGTAGCATTACATATTCCAGCAATTATAATTCGTAAAAATGAAAACCAAATATCTTCATGGGAAGATTTAGCTAAAGAAGGAATTAAGCTATGTTTTCCCAACGCTAAAATGGCCAGTATTGGTAAAATTACTAACGCTATTTTAAGTCGTTCCATATTAGAACAAAAAATTAAAAACAATGTTATTCTTTTTGCAGTTGATACAGCCGAAAGTGTAAAATTTTTATTGGAACAAGAAGTTGATGCCGTAATTTCATGGCGTTCTATGGCAATTAAAGTTCCAGATAAATTAAAAATAATCGATATACCTGAAGAAATTAATAAGATTCAGGAAATATGGATTGCTATTCCTAGTTTTACTACTAATCAAACAGAAGCTAAAAAATTTGCCCAATTTGTTGCTGGAACAAGTGGTCTACAAATTTTTAGTAAACTGGGATTTAAATTAATAAATTAAGTTATGTCATTAAAATTAAAACTGGGTAGTTTAGTAATAATTATAGTTTTATTATTTATTGGATTAATGTGGTTTTTTAACCAAAATATCCAATGTTTAGAAGAAATTAGTATTAAAAGACAGGCAGAACAGTCTCTTTTAAATGCAAGTAAAGGTTTATCTGCTAGTAAAGTCATGTCTCAATTAAATTTGGCAACTAAATATTCAGTAATCATTCAGATTAATAATGATATATCTTTGATGCAAACTATGATTCAAAATATTTTGCAATTGGAAAATAAACCAGAAATACTTGATTATTTACATAATACCCAGGTTGATTTAATTGCTATTGAGCTACTATTACAAGAATTAACCAGTAAATTATCCCAAAAACAATCACTAGTTCAACAAAATATTTTTAAATTAGATTTACAATTAGAACGATTGGCTTATAAAGTTGAAGCATTGGTAGTCGTATATGAACAATATTTAAATACTGAAGAAGCTTATACCAAAGATACATACAGCTTATATACTAATATTTCTATTGCCATTATGCTAATTACCATTTCTATAGTATTTCTAATTTTATACTTTAATATCTTACGGCCAGTAGCAATTTTATCAAAATTTACTGAAGAAGTACTACATGGTAATTACGATTTTCAGATAGAGATAAAAAGTACTGATGAGTTGGGAAAGCTTGCTGGTTCATTTAACTTGATGACTAGACGTTTAAAGGATTCTTTCACCACTTTAGACGATCAATATACTGAATTACAACGTTTATCTAAACTAAAGGATGAATTTTTAGCCAATACTTCGCATGAGTTAAAAACTCCATTGAATGGTATTATTGGCATTACAGAATCATTAATTGATGGCGTTACTGGTCAACTATCTGAATTAACTAAAGCTAATTTAATTATGATTGCCAATAGTGGTAAACGTTTATCTACTTTAGTAAATGATATTCTTGACTTTTCCAAACTCAAGCATAAAAATATCGAATTACAACTAAAAGCAATTGCATTACGAGAAATTGTTGAAATTGTTGTAGTTCTCAGTAAACCATTGCTGGCTAAAAAACCTTTACAATTGATAAATGATGTTGACATAAATTTACCAGCTATTTTTGCCGATGAAAATCGGTTACAGCAAATTTTGCATAATCTAATTGGTAACGCAATTAAATTTACTGAACAAGGCGATATTACAATTTCAGCTAGTATAATTCAAGAACAAATTCAGATTACAATTATAGATGATGGGATTGGGATTCCAGCCGATAAATTAACCAGTATTTTTCAATCATTTGAACAAGCAGAAGGTTCTACTTCTAGAAAATATGGTGGCACTGGTTTAGGTTTATCAATAACTAAAAAAATAGTAGAATTACATGGTGGTAAAATTTGGGTAGAATCCACACTGGGAGCTGGAGCAAAATTTATTTTTACTTTACCATTATCTCAAGATATAGCAATCTCCTTATCAACAAATTCCAATGAAATATCTAATACAATTGCTAATACTAATCTAGCAGTAAAAAATAATATTGTAAATAAACCAACTAGTGATGCTTCCAAAATTTTAATCGTTGATGATGAACCAATAAATTTACAAGTATTGCATAACTATTTATCTCTGCAAAATTATAATATTGTACAAGCTACTTCTGGTTCTGAAGCTTTAAAATTCGTAGAAGACGGTTTGATTCCAGATGTAATTTTATTAGATGTCATGATGCCTCAAATGAATGGTTATGAAGTAATGTATCAGCTTAGGAAAAATTGGCAAGCAACCGAAATGCCGATTTTATTATTAACAGCTAAGAATCAAGTAGAAGATTTAGTACAAGGTTTAGAAGCTGGTGCTAATGATTACATGACTAAGCCAATTTCCAAAGAAGAACTTTTAGCCCGAGTAAAAACCCATCTGTCCTTAAAATCTTTAACAGCCGACAATGTACGCATGAAAACTGAATTAGATGTTGCTAAACAATTACAACAAATGGTATTGCCTAAAAAAACAGAATTGCAACAGATTGACTGCTTAGATATTGCCGGGTTTATGGAACCAGCGGCTGAAGTTGGAGGGGATTATTATGAGGTTTTAAATCATGATGGACATATTAAAATTGGGATTGGTGATGTAACTGGTCATGGGTTGGAAAGTGGGGTACTAATGCTGATGGTGCAAACTACAGTTCGAGCTTTATTATTAGCTGGAGTAGATGATCCAGAACAATTTTTAAGCGTAGTTAATCGTACTATTTATCACAATGTACAACGGATGGAAACTGATAAAAATTTAACCTTATCATTATTAGATTATCAAAATGGAGTTTTACAATTAACTGGCCAACATGAAGAAGTATTACTAGTTAGTACAGATGGTAAAATCGAACAAATTGATACTTTTGATCTTGGTTTTATAATTGGTTTGGAAAGCAATATAGATGAATTTATATCTCACCGAGAGATCACATTACAATCTGGAGCAGGTATTGTTCTGTACACTGATGGAATTACTGAAGCTCAAAATATCGAAAAAAAGCAATATAGTTTAGAACGATTATGCCAGATTATTGAACAAAATTGGTCTAAAACAGCCGAAGAAATCAAACAAGCAGTTGTAACTGATGTAAAAAATTATATTGGCAAGCAAAAAGTCTTTGATGATATTACTTTATTGATTTTGAAACAAAAATAACCATTATATATTTCTTCAAGAATCAAGTATGGTTGTTCTTCTAGTAATTCTCTTATAAAAGCTTGTCCTTCATTATGTGGGTCTACCATCCACCTACTTTAAACCTTTTCAACGTACTACATTCTTTTCGTAAGATAATCTTTAATCTTATACTTTATTTATTATTCCGAGAATTGCTATAATCTTCCTTCTTTTCCTCTAAAATAGCCATCCTTTGGGCTAACAGTCGCATCTTTCTTTCTAAATCAGACTGATGTAAATCAATATTGATAACCTTAATTAAAATCATTCCCATGCCAAAAATAAATAATAAGGTTGGTGGATAATTAACTCCAAAAAATATGGCTAACTTGTCAATAAAAGTAGGGAAGATACCCAATAAAACTATTCCAAGAGCAATTAATAACCACCAAAAACCATGCCGTGAATGCAAATGATCACGACGAATTAACCACAAAATAATAGCAGCTAAACATATTCCTAAAGTTGCAGAAGTTATTTGATACGACATTTTTTACCATAGTTACCATGAGCTAAACATAAAATACCAGTACACAACATATATTTAACCACTGCCAACCAAGAATTAAAAATACGGGAATGACCATTGCTTCTAGGATACATTAAAGTAGGAACTTCAATTATTTGTAAACCAGCAGTATGTAATAAAATTAACACTCCCATATCTTGATAATCCAATAAAATCGCAGATTTGGATGTTAATAATTCAATGGCCTTATTATTATAAGCTCGTAATCCGGAAGTTAAATCTTCTAAATTTATGCCAGACAATTTACGAAATAGTTGCCATGCAATCTGGCGAGATAAACTACCACGTTGTGGATAAGCACCAATAACTACGTCACATTGCTGAATTGCATCTAATAAAATCGGAAGTGAATCAGCTTCATGCTGACCGTCGGCATCCATCGTAATAGCAATTTTAAAATTATATTTAGCAGCATAACGCAAACCAGTTTGAATAGCTCCCCACGCACCCAATGAAAATGGCAATGATAATACAGTTGCTCCAGCAGAACGAGCAATATTGATAGTATCATCAGTGCTGGCATCATCAATTACCACAATGGTTGCGGATAATTTAGATTTAATTTCAGTAATGACTTTACCTACCGTCTGCACTTCATTTTTAGCAGGAATCAGAATAATAACCGAATCACAAGATGATTCCATAGTTAATTATCAATTAAATCAATGTTATAATATTCAATTGGTGCTGCTGAACTATCATCAAATTCGATTCCAGCTTTTACTCCAATTTTAGCAATTTCTTCTGCTGAATCAAAATTATCATAGGCAGCATACATAGCTCCAAGAGCAAATTCTCCTCCCGAACCTATTGCCCAAAATTGTTTATATTCAAATACTTCTCGTAAACTAAATACTCCAAAAATTCCATAACGATTAACAATAAATAAATCCATTTGGGTTGATTCGTAAGGGTCTTCATCATCTTCTTTGGGATTAAGAAAATAATCATCTTTTAATTGGGAATGTAATTTACGGAAAAATTCAAAAATTTTCAAACGGTTGTTTAATTTTGGTAATTTCTTTTTATTAGAAAGCAAGCTTTCCACTACCAAATTATGAGCAGCACTACCAACTAAACCAATATAAAGATCACCAACGCTAAGCATTTTTGTTGGAAAGGCATCATAGCTGGCACTTAATTTTTTATTACCAAAACAAGTTAGGGTATCGGCTGCTATACAAGCTACCCCATTTTTTTTTACTACAACTAATGTTGACATTATTTAATATAATTAATTAAAGGTTACCACCATACCATAACTTGATTGCGACCTGCTTTTTTAGCAGCATGCAGCATCAAATCGGCTCGTTGAATTATTTCTTCTTTAGATACTTCTGTTACTGAATTCATTTCTTGATTAATTGTATCGTCATCTACCAAATCTTCATGAGCAATTTCTACGTTATGAGTTAATCCAATACTTATTGTAACTCTAATTGTAGCACCATTTTGAGTAGTTATTTTATTTTTCTCGCATCGCTGACGTATTCGTTCTGCTAAAATAAAAGCACCATCAACATCAGTATTAGGCAATAACAACATAAATTGAGTCCCGGCATACCTACATGGAATATCAATTTCTTTACGAATTGATGAATCTATAATTTTAGCTATTTCCTGTAAAGCTTTATTTCCTTCTTTATAACCATAGAGATCATTAACTCGTTTAAACGAGTCTACATCTATCATTAATAAGGAAACAACCCCACCATGACGACGAACTCTAGTAAATTCTTCTTGTAATCTAGTATCAAAATAACTACGTGTATATAAATTAGTCAACTCATCTGTAGTAGCAAGCTTTACTAGACGTTCATGCTCTAAATTATTCTCTAATATAGCTGCAATCAATGGCAATATTGAATTTAAGATTTGTAATCTATCGGATGATAATGGACTACCTCTTTTTTGAGCAACAATTAAAATTCCCTTCACTTCTTGCTTACTGCTCAATAATGGTAAACATAAACAACTAAAACCACTGTTTTTATCTGCGTCTTTATAGGTAGGAAATGGTAAAGCTTCTATTACTTTTCCAGGATAGGTATGAGCTTCTTTAGATGGAATGATTTTTTCTAAAGGAGTTTTTTCTATTATAATTTCTTTATTATATGCGACAAACTCATTTTTTGTCCAACCGCCAATTATTATGCCTTTAGATTGGTTTTTAATGCTTAAAAGAGCTGTTGGTTTAGAATTTATTAACTGGGCTACCGTTTCAATTACTTGTTTGATTAAACTTATCATTATAACTTCCGTAATTTAAATTGATAAATAACCCAGTACTCTCTATATAAATATTTGGAACATAGGCTGTTTACCGTATTTAACTAATCCTTATGTTAAATTTTATTATTATGTTATAATTTGTTAAATCAATCATTATATTTTATATATTATAATAAATCAATAAGTTTTTCCAATATTAAAATTACTTACCATCTAAATATACAAATGTTTAAATATTTCAGTTGGATATTTTTGTTAGTCATATTAACAGGTTGTAATCAAGAAGCTGACACTATAAAAAATCATTCTAAATCCGTCAGTTATTTGCGGATACCTCTTAGCAAATTTTTTTATAATATTGACCCTAGTTTAACCTTTTGGGGTAGTACTGATAGCATTGAATTAGTGGAACAATTATTTTTAGGACTGACTGATTTTGATCTTAAAACATATGAAGTTATTCCAGAATTATCGACTAATTGGCAAGTAAATAAAGATGGTACAGTTTATACGTTCTATTTACGGCAAGATGTTCAATGGACTAATGGTGAACCAGTAACCGCACATGACATAGTTTGGACAGTGCAACGTAATCTACTGGCTGGTAAGTCTATTATGTTTAAAACATTATATATTTTGAAAAATGCTGAATCAATCTATTTAAAAAATAAAACTGCAAGCAATCTAAATTACGATAATTTTATTTCATCCAATAATATCCTTAAATCATTAGGTGTACGTGCCATTGATGATTATACAGTCGAATTTACCTTAGAACATCCGGCTGGTTATTTTCCATCTTTAGTTAGTACTTGGATATATCGCCCATTACCACGCAAAATAGTAGAAAAATATGGTGATAATTGGACAGAACACATTCAGACTAATGGGCCTTATCAACTTGTAAAATGGGATAAAGGTAATAAGTTAATTTTAACTAAGAATCCCAATTATTATGATGCTGCTAGTGTTAATATCCCAGAAATTCACTACTATATAGTACCAAAACCTTCTCTAGTATTAGCAATGTATGAAAATAATGAACTTGATATTATAAATCAGTCTTTTACATTACCAAAAATGGAAATTCCAAGGTTAAATATTGATCCTGTATTGCGAAAAGAAATATATTTGAGTCGTAATTTTTGTACTTTATGGTATGGATTCAATACCAAAAAAGCCCCTATGAATAATGTATTAGTGCGTAAAGCAATTGCTGCCTCTATAGATAAAAATAACTTAATCAAATTTGTAATCAACAGTAATCATTCACCAGCTACTACTTTTACTCCTCCACCAGTCTTTGGGGCAGTTGCTATAGAAAAAAAGGTTGGGATTCAATTTAGCCCTCGGCAAGCACAAGAATGGCTAACTGAAGCTGGCTATCCTAATGGAGATGGTTTTCCACAAATAATATTAGGACATGATCATTCAGATAAATTAAATACAACTTATACTGCTATAGTGAGGATGCTTAAGTATTATTTAAATATTGATGTTAAATTGCAAACTTTTGATAGAGTTGCTTATAATAATGCTCTTGAACAACCTTCCGATTTAGATATGTTTGATATAACTTGGTGTGCTGATTATCCAGATGCTAATAACTGGTTGTATGATGTATTTCATCCTGAGAAAGGTTTTAATTGGGTTAATTGGGATAATGAAGAATTTGCGATAGCTGTGGAAAAAGCTCAGAAAATTTTTGATCCAGATAAACGAAAACAATTATACTATAGAGCCGAAGAAATACTTACTGAAGAAGAAGTTGCAATTGTACCGATTTATTTTGAGAATACCCAATTTTTGGTTAAACCTTGGGTTAAAGGTTGGGAAAATACTGGTTTTGGTGGTCAACGCATTCATACTTGGCATTTAGAATAGAGATTATATGGAAATTATTAAAAATAATATTACAAGAACTTGTCCAGAAAGTGAAATTTATAATGAATTATTAAAATTAGATGATAAACATATACTTGAACTTGGTTGTGGTGCTGCTGAGTTAACTCGTACAATAGCTACAGAAGGACATGGTAGAAAAATAGTAGCAACTGAAGTTGATCAAATTCAACATAATAAAAATCTATTAGTAACTGATTTACATAATGTTACTTTTAAATTAGCTGGAGCTGAAAAAATTCCCGCTGCAAATAATACGTTTGATGTGGTGTTTATGTTTAAATCATTCCATCATGTGCCAGTAGAATTAATGGAACAAGCTTTAATTGAAGTGCAACGAGTGTTAAAACCAAATGGTATGGCATATATTTCTGAACCAATATTTGCTGGGGATTTCAATGCAATATTAAAATTATTCCATGATGAAAAAGAAGTACGACAACAGGCATTTTTAGCTATTAAGAATTCGGTTGATACTGGAGTTTTTTCATTAATTAGCGAAACATTTTTTAATCTACCATTAGTATTTGAGGATTTTACTGATTTTGAGAATAAAGTACTAAAATCTACTCATACTGAACATAATCTATCTGATACCGTTTATAAGCAAGTTAAAGAATTATTTATTAAACAGAAAACTGGTAAATTTACAGTGCCAATTCGGGTAGATTTATTACAGTAATTCCATTTGTTGGTGTATCTGATACGAGTCTTGTTAAAATAATTTAGTGGTTTAATTGTCCGCCCTACCTGCTGATTCAGATTATTAATTAGTTTGAACAGGATTTAACGGATTAAAGGATTAAACTCGATTAAATCAAAAGCCTCAATCTACAAAAAAGGTTTTAATGGTTTAATCATGTTTTATCCTTTAATCTGTGTAATCTTGTTCAAAAAACCAAAACATAAAAGAGTGTAAAAAGATAAAAAATAAAAGGAAATTAAGTCCGCACTACAATACACGAACAACTCGAAAACCTACGTAGTAGTGACGCTTAGTAGGTACGTACCAAGGACGAAGAGCAGACCGAACAAGATTAGGATCATAGTTCCATGAACCACCATGCAACACTCTGTTTTCACTACCATTTCCCCAAACACTACCATCAATTGGAGCATTTTTATAATTATCATGCCAACCATCCGCACACCATTCCCAAACATTACCATGCATATCGTATAAACCAAACACATTGGGTGGAAATATACCTACTTCAGTAGTTTGTTCATGATATTTGCCTTTTGGTCCGGAACCATAAGTATAATTACCATTATAATTAGCCAAATCAGTAGTTATATTTTCTTCAAAGTAAAAAGGTGTAGTTGTATCAGCTCGACAAGCATATTCCCATTCATCCTCCGAAGGTAAACGATAAGTTTGCTTAGTTAATTTAGACAGCTTTTCACAAAACTTTATCGCATCATTCCAAGAAACCATTTCAACTGGTCTTTTATCACCTTTAAAATTAGCTGGATTATTGCCCATCACAGCTTGCCACTGAGCTTGAGTTATTGGGTATTTTACCATGTAAAACGGTTGTTTAATGGTAACTTTGTGAATTGGTTTTTCTCTATCATATTTATTTGAACCCATCATAAATTCCCCAGCAGGAATATACACCATTTCCAAAGGTATATCATTTACTTGTTCTATAATTTGAGTCGCAGTATGAGGTTTACGACTAGTAATTTTACCTTTAGTATCAACCGTTACCATTTCAAATTTAAATTACTCACCAACGACTTCAGGCCTAAACTCGTTCCCAACCTCTTGGTTCAATGCCATTAAGTTAAGAGTTAAAAGGTAAATTTCCGTAGTCTTTTCTGAAAGTTAAGAAGATGCCTAGAAGAACGTTTTTTACGAGGTGCT
>JQIA01002220.1_pt1 | contig 10409 bp, 11 predicted proteins | sample 811431 | NCBI WGS metagenome assembly JQIA01 (sample SAMN02998118, study PRJNA258478) | marine sediment metagenome | biome: marine; feature: seafloor; material: sediment; isolation source: oil-polluted sediment collected from 3 locations (0.5 km, 0.7 km and 0.9 km)... | place: USA: Gulf of Mexico ... | reverse complement strand
AGATGCACAAAACTTTTAAGTAAAACACTAACATTACAAAATAACAAAAACAGGTCAAGTGGTGGCAAATAACGTCACTTTAAGCGGCGAATGATAGTTGGTAAAAGCGAGGTACGAGCCGCAGCCAACTGTTATTTGTCCGACTTTAAAGCCTTGTTAGCAGCTTGTTGCTCTAGCCTCTCTACTAACCAAACTTTAATAATTGATTGTCGTGTTACACCTACACGGCTTGCTTCTTTATCAAGTGAGTCTATTACCCAAGATGGGAAGTCAACATTAACTCTTTTTTGTGCTTGATTTGGTCGTGATATTGTTGATAAATCTAAGTTATCAACAATATCGTCATTGTTCGCATCAAATTTTTGATCAAATTGTTCAGCTTTCATAGAGTGATACCTCTGTTTTACGTGAACGCCTAACCGAAATAATTCTGATGGTCTCATTACGATAAGTAATAACAGCCGACCAGTGTTTTCCAGCAATGACTCCTATTACTAAATATCGTTGTTCGCCCTCCGATTTAGCTTTCACTTGGAGAATATCAGGATCTGTCCAAAGTTCTTGAGCAGAATTGAAATTCATTCCATGCTTATCAAAATTGGTACAACTTTTGGTAGTGTCAAATTCAAATTTATACATAGGATAAAAAATATACCTTTATCGCGTAAAAGTCAATATTAATGCCAATGTATGAAAAGCTGCTAACAGTTTATTAGAAGGAAAAGTTCTCGCTTTAAACAAGGAAACATTCCTCCTTTCATCTTTACAAAAATATAACATACTTTATTTATTGTGACACGATAATAACTTAATGATGTTCAACTTTTTAATTCATGGAGAAAGCGAGAAGAATTCCTTTTTATTGGCGGAAAGCGAGAATTACAGCTATACTGTACAAATAAACAGTCATATCTCTGTACGAGGCTTAATAAATGAATTCATTATTTCTTATCCACATTAAAGAATTTATGTGGACTCAACGATACTCAAAACGCACTATTGAATCTTATTTGTATTGGATAAAAGCATTTATAATTTTTAATAATAAGCGCCACCCAAGTAATTATCACAATCAAGAAGTTGAATATTTTCTTTCTCATTTATCAAATGAAATGAATGTCGCGCCTAACACTCAAGCTTTAGCATTAAATGCCTTAGTTTATATGTATAAACATATACTAAAAAACGAGTTAACACTTACCTTAAACTTTAATAAAAGCTCTTTAAAGCAAAAATTACCTGTAGTACTTACTCAACAAGAAATATCGGCATTATTACCGCAAATCAATGCTAATCACAGCTTAATTTGTCAATTAATGTATGGTAGCGGTTTACGTTTGATGGAGGCCGTTCGGTTAAGAGTGCAAGATATAGATTTTGATTATCTTAGCGTGCGCGTTTGGCAAGGAAAAGGGGCTAAAAACCGCTGTGTCACTTTAGCTAAGGAACTTGTACAGCCACTTAAGATGCAGATTAGTCAAGTTGAATTGTTTTTTGAACTTGATAATAAATCGCCAACATATCAGGGGGTTTATTTACCTTTTGCATTAAGTAAAAAATACCCTAGTGCTAGCAAAGAACTAGGGTGGCATTATTTATTTCCGTCAAAACAGTTAAGCCTTGATCCAGAAATTAACTTATCTCGACGTCATCACATTAACGAAACATCTATTAGAAAAGCGATAAAACACGCTGCTAGTAATGCAAATATTGAAAAAAATGTTACCTGTCACACATTGCGTCATTCATTTGCCACGCATTTATTACAACGTGGAGCAGATATTAGAACAGTACAAGAGCAACTTGGGCATAGTGATTTACGCACTACGCAGATTTACACTCACGTATTAGAACATGGCGCTAATGGCGTACGCAGCCCTTTATCAGATATACTTTAATAGTTAAGCATAACGCTAAAACTTAAAGAAAAAAACTAGCATTGATCCGTTTTTTCCAAACTTGCCGCATACGCTCTGGCTTTTTCAAGATCTTCTGGCGTATCTACGCCCTCAACAGGCACATTGGTTGTTGCTACAGCAACATGAATATTTTCACCTTGATACAATACTCTTAATTGCTCAAGCGCTTCTATTTGTTCTAACTCACTCGTTGGCCAATTAACATAGTCTTTTATAAACCCCGCGCGATAAGCATAAATGCCAACATGGCGTAAATAAAACTCGCCTATATCGTCAATATTATTATTGTTTAAAAAACGCTCTCTGTCGTAGGGAATGGTTGCTCGGCTAAAGTACAATGCGTAACCATCTTTGTCTGTTAACACTTTAACAGCATTAGCGTTAAAGGCTTCTTCAACACTGTTAATACGTATAGCTAATGTTGACATACGCGAAATTTTGTTCATTTTTTTATGATGTTGATTCGCTAAGTTATTGGCTACTTGCGCAATATTTTCAGGCGGAATGAAAGGTTCATCGCCTTGCACATTAACAATAATTTCTTCATCACTAAACTGATATTGTTCCATTACCTCAGCTAAACGCTCGGTGCCTGATTGATGATCAGCACGTGTTTTACATACTTCACCACCAAAATCTTTAACAACTTGCTCAACTTCATCATTGTCAGTAGCTACAATCACTTTACTTGCGCCGCTTAGTTTAGCTTTTTCAACCACCCATTGGATCATTGGTTTACCACCAATATCAGCCAATACTTTTCCTGGTAAACGAGAAGACTGGTATCGCGCAGGAATAACAACAATAAAAGATGAAGATACGGTCATAATTTAGATTTCCTGCGGTGAACTTTCATTATTATCAAGCGTTAGATTGCGCGCTTCGCTTTCTAATAGTACGGGGATATCGTTATCTATAGCGTAGGCTAACTTATCAAATTGACAGATTAGTTCTTGCTTTTCTTTGTTGTACTCTAGCTTGCCTTTACATACAGGACACGCCAATATTTCCATTAATTTTGTATCAAAAGCCATATTTTAATTCTCTTGGGTTATTAAAATTGATTAAACGCTTATTTAATTTCTGTTTGATTTACTGCACTTACTTTTATATTTACTTTTACTTATTTATATTATTTGTGGAAATACTTGCTGTAATGCTTGCTGATCTTGTTCAGAAAACTGAGCATCTACTGGTAAGTACCACCAATTAGGTTGTGCAAATAATTGACATTTTACCGCATCTTTCTCTGTCATTAATAGCGGTAGTTTAGATTTAAATAGTTTAAAGTCATCTTCAGTAAAATTTTTATGATCAACAAAGCCCTGTTGCTTTGCTATATTGAAGCCTGCTGCGTGCAATGTATCAAAAAATCGCTGTGGTGCACCAATACCTGCTATCGCATTTATTTGATTATTATGGGCAATAAATTCATCAATAGAAACAGCCTTGCCCGATTGAACATTTTTTACTTTACTGGCAACTAACGACATCAACAAAGCGCTAAAGTCGCTGTGATTAACACCATTATAAATAATAATGTCGGCACATTTTAATCGCCAAACACCTTCACGCAAGGGTCCTGCGGGTAATAATAAGCCATTACCAAATTGACGTTTACCATCAACCACTATAATTTCAATATCTCTTTGTAAACGATAATGCTGTAAGCCATCGTCACTAATAATAAGATCACAGCCTTGTGCTGTTAACATTTGTGCATTGGCAACACGATCAGCGCCAACAACAACAGGCACGCAACATCGTTTAGCGATTAAAACTGGCTCATCACCCGCTTCTTTAGGGGAACTTTGATCATTAAGCAAGTAGGGATAAAGCTCAGCTTTACCACCATAGCCACGAGAAATAACACCGGGTTTAAAGCCTAGCTTTTTAGCTTGTTCTACCAAATGGATAACAACGGGCGTTTTACCATTACCACCAACGCCAATATTACCAACAACAATAACGGGCTTGTTAATTGCGTAAGATTTTAAAAGTCCAAATTTAAACGCAAAACGTCTAAAAAAACTAAGTACCCAGAAAATTAAAGTCAAGGGAAAAAGTAACGGTACTAACCACCATTTTGCTTGATTGTTTTCAAACCAAACCTTTTCAATAAGTCGCATAATAACTATTCACTTAAATTATTTCTTCAAAACTATTTCTTAAAAATTATTCACTTAAAATTACGATTCAAATTGAAAATTGTGCAACTGTGCATAAGCACCGTTTTGATCAAGTAAGGCTTGATGATTACCCTGCTCAACAATTTCACCTTGATCCATAACAATAATTTTATCTGCGCTTTCAATGGTAGATAAACGGTGAGCAATAACAATAGACGTTCTATTTTTTTGTAAGACTTGCAAAGCATCTTGAATATGACGTTCAGATTCAGTATCAAGTGCTGATGTTGCTTCATCTAAAATTAAAAAGGGTGTATCACATAATAAAGCACGAGCGATAGCAACACGTTGCCTTTGACCACCAGAAAGCAAAGCCCCATTTTCACCAATATTAGTATCTAACCCCTGCTCCATCTTTTGAGCAAACTCCATCACATGCGCACTTTTTGCTGCGGCAATAATATCTTCCTCGCTAGCTTCAGGCATGCCATAAGCAATATTATTTGCCAAAGTGTCATTAAACAGTACAACCTGCTGAGAAACATAGGAAAATTGATGGCGTAAATCGTTTAATTTATATTGTTCAATGTTGATATCGTCAATGAGTATTTCACCTCGGCTGGCATCATAAAAACGCAGTAACAAAGCGCTTACTGTTGATTTACCACTACCAGAGCGACCAACCAATGCTAAAGTTTCACCCGGGTTTAGCTCAAAAGATAAGTTTTTTAATGCCCATTTATTTTCATCATTAAGCTTATTAGCATAATGATAAGCAAAATCAACTTGGTTAAAACTCAATTTTCCTTTTGACTTTTTAATCGTAATTTTACCATTATCAGTTTCAGTTGCTTGATCTAATACCGCAAAAATACTAACACAGGCGGCCATGCCTTTTTGAAATTCACTATTGACATTCGTTAGCATTTTCAAAGGCCTTAACAGCATGGTCATATACGTGATAACACTGACAAAGCTACCCGCTGAGATACTGTCACGCAAAGTTTCTGAGTTAATTGCATAAAAAACAAAGGCTAAAGCAAATGAGGCAATAATTTGAATAATGGGTACGCTGCCTGCTTTTGCCGCCACTAATTTCATACGTTGTTGTCGGTTATTTTTATTTATTTGAGCAAAGCGAGTGAATTCTTTTTCTTGACCGCCAAAAGCTAATACCACTTTATGCCCATTAATAGTTTGTTCTGCTGCAGCAGTAACTTCACCCATTGCTCCTTGAATATTTTTACTTACTTTTCTAAAACGTTTAGAAACAAGAGTAACAATAACGGCAATGATCGGTGTTATCAGTAAAAATATGACTGACAATTGCCAACTGATAAAAAACATCAGGCTAATTAACCCAATAATAAAAGCACTTTGTTGAATAATAACTAAAATGGACTTACTAACCGAGTTCAAAACCTGCTCAGTGTCGAAGGTGATTTTGGAAATAAGCTTACCCGTTGACTCTTTATCATGAAAAGCCACTGGCATAGCCATAATATGTTGAAATAGTTCTTGTTTTAAATCAGTAACGACATGGTTACCCACCCAAGCTAAACAATAATTAGCAATGAAGTGAAAAGCCCCACGAAATATAAAGGCAACCACCACAAATACAGGAGCCCATTTCATAAAATCAGGATTAGTCCCCTTTAAGCCGTCGTCAATCAATGGCTGTAGCTTTGATAAAAAATACACATCAATGGCTGCATAGCCAAGCATGCCTATTACCGCAGCAACAAAACCTAATTTATAAGGCTTTGCGTAGCTAATTAATCGTTTGAAATTTTGCCATGCACTATCTGTCGTTTCTGTTGAGGGTTTTGAATGTTTTTCCATGAGAAAATACGCTCACTTCATTTTTATATTATTTCAATAGCTTGATTTTAACGTGATTTACTCAAACAACCAACTACTACCATCACAAATCCCTTTATAACAGGCATAACAAGTAGATACCTTAAGGAGAATTAGCAAACCAAAATGGCCACAAGTCATCACGGTATGTAAGTTGACTCATTCCTTTGTTTGAAATATTGATAATAATTTGTCCCGTTTTAGCCGTATTTAGTAATTGAATATTTTCTGCTTGATACGCTTGCACAACGTCAGTTACAGGCATGCGCCAACGATTAATAAAGCCAGCACTTACAATAGCAAGCTTGGGAGATAGTTGTTGTAAAAACCTTAAGCTTGATGATGTTTTTGAACCATGATGCGGCACCATTAAAAGATCAACAGTAAGCTGCGGATATTGCCTTAACAACTTAGCTTCGACTTTTTTTGATATGTCACCCGTTAATAATATTTTATTTTGGCCATCAGAAACCAGTAGCACACAAGAGTCATCATTATCTTTTCCTAGTGCTACCTTTGGCCATAATACGGTAAAGTTTAAACTCTGCCATTTAAAGTTATCCCCTTGTTTGCAAAGTACATTATTGCTTTTTCTTTCTTTTCCACCCTCTTTATAGTTCCCTTTCAGCTTGATATTATAAATTAGTTCACCAACCTTTATAGCTTGTTGTAAGGTAGCTAAACCACCGGCATGATCATTATCACTGTGACTAATAATGATTTTATCAAGTTGCTTGATCCCTGCATGTTGTAGGTAAGGTAAAATAACCGCATCAGCCATATTAAAGCCGCTTGGGTAAGCAGCACCCGTATCATATAAAATGGCTTTATCTTCTTTTTTTATCAATACAGATAATCCCTGCCCTACATCAAAAACAATTAACTGCCATTGATTTTGACTATCAGAAACAACTTTTTTATTCGTAAGTATTTCATTCACATCAGACTTACTAAAAGAAAGCAGCGTTAACGTTATAACTATAAACAGGGTGATTATGAATATGCGCTTATTATTAAAGGTAAAACTATTGAAAGAAAAACTCGATTTAACAAACAAAATTAAAAAGCTGGCTAAGCCCGTAAAAATCAACCATAAAACATTGAACTTTGAAAGCTCAACAATTGACCATGGCTGTCTTGATAAATAAGTTAAATAAAGCCAAATACCCTGTAATGATTCAATAGACAGCATAATTAAAAATTGTGATAATAATTCAGAAATCGGCATAATGATTACCGATAACAAACACAAAGGTATGCTAACAAAGCTCATCCAAGGTACCGCTATAATATTTGCCAATAATGATAACGGTGATATTTGCTGAAAAAATATTGCGCTAATAGGCAATAACAGCAAGGTTAAGCTCAGTTGAATGACGATAAGCCCTTTCATAAACCCTTTAATGGAACACCAAACCTTACTTCTCTGTGACATAACCCCTTGTGATGCACTATCTTGTGACAAATAGCCTTTAAACCGCCACAGTGTAATAAAAATAATCGTTACAGCATAAACAGAAAGCCAAAAACTTGCGGTAAATAAACTAAACGGTGATGTTAATGTTAAAACAAACAAAGTTAATAATAACCAACGAGTTATTGATAGTTTTATCGCTAATAAGCGAGTAAGCCAATATAAACTAAGCATAACTAAAGCTCGAATGGTAGGGAGTGAAAAGCCCGCTAAGTACCCATAAGAAAAAGCAGTAACTAGGCTGAATGCTATAGCAAAATAGCGTATGTTAATGCTTTGCATAACATACGCTTTTGATAAGTATTTCAATGGTAAAAGTCGTATAAACAAAATGAACATGAAATAACTACCGCTGGCAACTAAACCTATATGCAAACCTGATATTGCAATGAGATGCCCTGTCGCTGTTGTTTGCAATACTTGCCATAAATCACTACTTAAATCGGCGCGGGAGCCAAAACTAAGTGCCAATAATAAGGGTGACAATTCATGCTTTGGTAATAGTTTTCTATAAGAATTGAATAAATGTTGCCGAGTTGTCACATTATTGGTAATAATTTTGTTTTTATCACTATTAACAATATAGCCTGTAGCAATAATACCTTTGGAGTTAAGCCATGTTTGGTAACTGAAACCACCTAAATTCGCTAACCCGTGAGCTGGCTTAAATTTAGCTTTTAGCTGTAAAATTTGTCCTTGCTGTACGTTAATATTGGGTTTTTTCCAACTAAAACGCATGGTGATTGCTGAATTTAATGGATGAGAATCAATATGAGTTACGTTAAAGTTAAATCGTAAGCTTTTATCAACCTTTTTTGTTATTTGACCATTGGCTTGTTTGCTCGTTTTTTTAATCGCTTCTTTAATCGTTTCTTTAATATCATTATTATCGGCTTGGCCATTAAAAACAAGTTCAGGGGAGGCGTGTAAAGTGAGTATCTGTCCTTGTAGTATGTGCTTTGTAGTCGCTAACTCTACTTTCGATAAATGATTTTCTGCCCAAAGGTTTTGTAAACTATAAGCGTTAAATAGCATCCATGTTGCACCAAATAATAAACCTGAAATTGAACGAAGGTTTTTATCGATACTTTTTTTCGTTGTATCTACTTTACTTGCGCTTATTTTCCCTAGATTAAAAAAAGAGCAGAAAGAAAAAGAGAAAAAAATGATTGAGAATAATAGAAGTAAAAATAGCACAAAAAGATCTGGCACTATGGGTAAAAATAGTGAGAATATAGCACCAAGAAAAAAATTCGCTAACCACCAATCCATAGTGAATAAAATATGTCCTATGTTGTTTAAAGGATAGTTTGAATACTCAAAGCTAAACCTCAACTAAGCTAAAATATAAACAAAAGATAATCGTAAGTCTATGCCAAAAAAATTAATTAAGCGCTTAATGCCTAACCATCAAAGTGTTAAAGAGAATAAGTATTTAAAAATATTTGGCAGTTTATTGCATAATCCTCACTTATGGCACATGAACCGTCATTCAATAGCCAAAGCATTTGCTGTTGGTTTGTTCTTTGCTTTTATGCCCGTGCCTTTTCAAATGGTGTTATCCGCCGGCACTGCCATATTAGTACACGCTAACTTACCGCTTTCAATTGCTTTAGTGTGGCTAACTAACCCACTAACTATACCCGCAATATTTTATGCCTGTTACGTTGTTGGTACTTGGGTATTAGGTGCGCCAGCACAAGCCTTTATTTTTGAAGCAAGTTGGCAATGGATGATTGATAGCTTGTCGACTATAGGGCCAGCATTTTTATTAGGCTGTGGCGTTTTGGCAATCACTTTTTCAATACTTGGTTATGTTGGAATTCAAGCCATCTGGCGCTATAGCGTAATTAAAGCATGGAAAAAGCGTAAAAAAAGATAAGCTAGGGGAAAAGCTTAGTCGACTTTAGGGCGTTCAATAGAAAAGTGCAAATAAGCCCTGTCGGTAGCAATACGCCCGCGTGGCGTGCGTTGTAAAAAACCTTGCTGAATTAAAAATGGCTCTAATACATCTTCAATCGTTTCACGCTCTTCACCAATAGCCGCAGCAATATTATCTAACCCGACGGGGCCACCCATAAATTTATCAATAATGGCATGTAATAATTTTCTATCCATTAAATCAAAACCTTCTTTATCAACTTCTAACATATCAAGCGCCGCCTCTGCCGTTTCTTGATTTACTAAACCGTTAGTTTTTATATCGGCATAATCACGAACTCTTCGCAATAACCGGTTGGCAATACGTGGTGTGCCTCGTGAGCGTTTAGCTACTTCAAAAGCGCCTTGTTCATCAATATTTAAGTTTAAATAATGCGCTGAACGTTTAACAATAGTCGTTAGATCTTGTACGTTATAAAATTCAAGTCGTTGAACAATCCCAAACCTATCACGCAATGGTGATGTTAATGCCCCTGCACGAGTAGTTGCGCCAATTAAGGTGAATGGTGGTAAATCTAATTTAATAGAACGTGCTGCGGGGCCTTCACCAATCATAATATCAAGTTGGTAATCTTCCATTGCGGGGTAAAGCACCTCTTCAACCACGGGGCTTAAACGGTGAATTTCATCAATAAATAAAATATCATTTTCTTCTAAATTCGTTAGTAATGCGGCTAAATCGCCTGCTTTTTCTAATACTGGCCCTGAGGTAGTTCGAATATTAACGCCCATTTCATTGGCTACAATATTTGCTAATGTAGTTTTTCCTAAGCCTGGCGGTCCAAAAATAAGTAAATGATCTAACGGCTCACCACGTTTTTTAGCCGCAGGAATAAAAATTTCCATTTGTGCTTTTACATGCGCTTGACCCGTGTAATCGCTGAGCATTTTAGGACGAATAGCGCGATCAACACCTTCATCTTCAATAGTGGCTACTGGTTCAATTAAGCGATCGGCTTCTATCATTGTTTCTTTACCTGTATTGATCTGTTATTTTTTACTTGAAACGGTGATAATACCAATCACACTAAGTATGTGATCATTTATACTTGTTAAAATCACCAACTACCGCGTTATTTATTTAAT
>JQIA01002218.1_pt1 | contig 10414 bp, 10 predicted proteins | sample 811431 | NCBI WGS metagenome assembly JQIA01 (sample SAMN02998118, study PRJNA258478) | marine sediment metagenome | biome: marine; feature: seafloor; material: sediment; isolation source: oil-polluted sediment collected from 3 locations (0.5 km, 0.7 km and 0.9 km)... | place: USA: Gulf of Mexico ... | reverse complement strand
GCATTGTGTGAAAAATTCAGTAGCTGATTATTGAGGCTGAGTTTAGAATCTATCTCAAAAAAAAGACTCAGCCTCTATCTACAACAGATAAAAGAGCCCCGAATATAGTGTGGTTTTTTAATTCGACCTTAACAGTATAAAGTTTAATCATATAAGGAAAATAAAATGAAAACGGATACCGGTAAAAAAGATGAGATTGACCTCAAATGCCCGGAATGCCGCGCCCAGTTAAAGGAACCCAGATCACGTATACCAGATAAATGCAAAATGCTGTGCGGTGGTTGCGGGCAAATTTTTGATATTTGTAACCTTGAAACGCTGGATGCACTGAAAAAACAGTCTTAAAGAAGAGTGTTCCGAAAGTTCCTGAAAGCTACGGATCTATGGGGTCATGATCAGCCTATGCATGATTTGAGGTCAAACGGTAATCCTGGCATATGCCTGTCGATTTTTCTAAATATCTCAGGTGACAAGACTACGCACAATTGTTATTAACTACATGGTACTTAAAAAGCGATAGATTAGCCTTTATTTTCAGGCACTTCAAAATCTTCCCCCATCATTAAATGTCCACTCCAGAGGGGCAAATCTTTAATATTGATATTTCATTTTCAGGAAGCTGTTTTGCTATTTTTACTGAGCAAGTTCAAATTACGACACTTCATCATAACCCCTGATTTTATTAATTTAAAACAACATCCACTGGACATTTGTCAAGATTAAAGATGCGACCCCCAATCACGTTAATATTTGGATGTGTTTTGGACTGTAAGACTGATTTTGAAAAAAATACTGATGGCCGTTTAAACCGCCTATTATAGAAAAAGAAAATTACGCTTAAAATGCCAAAAAAAAATGTTCCTATCATTCCAGCATGAGTTTGTATAAAAATTGCCATTAAAATACCTTTCTTTTATTCTGCAAGTTCCCATGGTAAATTGTTGTATTATTCCCCATTTTTTCCTATTCAAGATGCGGCCCCATTTTTTTTAATCTTCAATGTGAAATTGATACCCTTTTTTTCCGTCATCATTTAAAGCTACTGTGGATTTTGAAACACCTTCAAGATTGTGCTCAAAGAATTTGTCATTATGTAATTTTACCTCATTTATTGGTTGACCTTCCTTGACTTTAGATGCCATTCCCCAGTATATCTTTGATTTTTTTGGTATTTCAAAAGTATGAGAAGATTTTGATTTCACATCCGGCATTACCTTAGATACAACGGCATCATCATGTGATGGATAGTCATCTGCATCAAAAATAAATATTTTGGGTAAATCTTTATTCATAGACCTGTTGACATAAGTTATTTTGACATCACCATGATACATTGTGTTCTCCTTGATTTTCTGCAGTAATATACTTAACCCCTTCTTGTTAAACTGCGATTTCAGTTTAATAAGATACGCAGGTTCACCATAGTTATTTCTTTCAAAACCTTTTCTGTAGTGTAATATTAGTCTGTCACCATTTTTTCTTTATAAAGGTCAAACGGAGACCTGACCCCCAATTTGTGTGAATTTTTCTAAAGCTCTCAGGTGGCAGGCAGGATTGCGCACAGCCCTTATTAACTACATGGTACTTAAAAAACTAAATTACGCTTGATTTTCACGCACTTCAGAATCTTTCCCCAATTTCACGAAACCCCTTTTTAGAAATACTGTTAAGCCTGATTCATTTGCAGCAGTTGCGAAAGCATAGGAAAACGTGAGCAGCATTTCCCTTAATTTCGCGTCCAGAGGATCAAGTCTTGTCGACGACGGTTGAGAATGGTCGGTATGGGACAAAGCCAACGGAGGATTAAAAATGGAGTTTACGCACTATTCAAGATGTGACCCCATTTTTCAGATGTGACCCCATTTTTCTCTACAACCGGCAACGGCAATGACTGTTTTAAAAAAATGTACATTAACTGGCGTTAAATCATATAGCAATTATTGTTGGGTTTTTTTAGAATATGCTTATGGTGCACTTTTTAGCCACAAAACTGTTTGTGCATAATATTTTACAAATTTTGCATCACAAATATTCATTATTGCTTTTCTTCTCGATAGAAATACAGCGTAGAGTCTTCATCCATTTCTCCAGTAACTAACCAATCTACCCACTCATCAATTATCTTGAGAGCTTCTTCGCTTAAACAATACTCTGTGAACTCAACTGAATCATGGTGTTTACCAATTGGCTGGATATGGTCGAGCCGAATAATTGATTCCTTTACTCCACCAACCGGAAGAGTATCTACAATAAATTGTGGGAATTCACAGTCATATAATTTTTTTACAAAGTCAGGATTAAAACCGGATCGATTTTCACCTTCGTCACCTCCATAACATGGTGCGACAAGAATAGTTGGAGCCGTTTGCCATTTTGGTTTTCCTGCTCTCAATGCATTTGGTATATCGACCCCGCCCTCACTAATTATAATTGCCGGTCTTTTTTTTGCCTTATGAACAGTATAGACTTCTTTTCCATACAAAGCAGGTAGAGCTGCTGAAGGAAGGGCCGGTTTTTTAGGAGGAGAATTTACTCTTAGCGGTGAAATACTGTATTCAATTTTATTGTGCACCGTTGACTCAGACCTGCCGTTTATATTCAAGCACCTTGGTATTTGGTCAACATGTGGTAGATAAGCACGAATTAATCGGCCGCGCCGATAATCTTTATTGCTGTCTTTTTCCCACCAAGGGGCAGCTAATTCTTGAATCGAATTTTCAGGGTTCATCCGGGTTATATCTCGCTTTTGAGTACCACATATCATCAGAGACAATCAACGTCCCACTCGAGTCTTCAATTTCTTTACCTGCAAGCGAATCTAAATATTCTATACCTTCAAAAAAAATTCCATCATATTTTGGAGGTCTTGGCTTAACTCTTTTTTTCTTTTTTCTATTTTTTAATTTATCCTGGAATTTTTTTTTGAAATCTTCCATAGACTGTTTTTGTTTCTTCAACTGCCTAACCGTTAACACCTCCTGAACTGGCTCAGGATCTCTTTCTTCTTTTTTAATTACAACAAATGAAAAATCCAGAATATCTTCAGGTGCTGCCCGAAGCATAGGATCTGTTCTGTAAACAAAATCAAGTAAACCACTCGTATCTGAACCAAACTGACTTACATATCTGCTAATTGGGCCTGAAACGACAAGACCCATACGATCCTGAAGATCATCATACAAGTCAGTATCCTGTATAAGCCAACGGTGGAAATCACTTTCAAATTTTATGGATTCTATTGTTTTCTTTGTCGCATGAATTGCATCAAGAGCAGGCTCAATGCGTTTGTAAAGGTCAACACTCCATGGGCCATAGTGGTGAAACGTCCATTGAAGGCCAGTATATGTTTCACCATTTTTCCACTTTGCATGCTCAAGGTCTACAAGATATACATATTTAATAAGATGAATCATTCCAAGCTGCCGATCAATCCATTCATCGTTCTGGGACGCAACGACAAGAATATACTGCAGTAACTCATCAATTTTTTTATAATCAACCTGACTCATTCTTTATTCCCAAAAAAAGTTAATCTCTCTATAATAAATCGTACAGCTTTGTAAAGTCTTTAATTATATTAAGTATCAACCTTATTTTTTAAAAATAACAATATCACGAAGCCGCATCATCAATTTTACTGCAATATTGATCGATCCAGCCAGAAACATTATCAACCATATCTTTTGCACCAATTTCGCTATAAAGCTCGAGGCCTTTCTGCCAGAAAGCGCATGATTTGTCTAAACCACCCCGGATTGCATATAGAACACCAAGGTTGCAGTAGTCTGAGGCCATGCCCTCTTTCCGGCCGAGAGCTTCATTTATTTTCAGAGCTTTGAAACAAAGTGCTTCAGCCTTGGCTGTGTCACCACGCCTTTGATAAATTTTACTAAGGTTGCTGTATTGATTAGCCAGCCCTTCTTTTTTACCGAATTTTGCATCAATCTCCAGAGATTTGAGATAATACCCTTCAGCTTTGTCAAAATCACCACGGGTTTCATAAATATTACCGAGATTACCATAATCAGAAGCCATACCTTCTTCCCTACCGAGTATTTTTTCGTTTTTTATAGCTTTGAGATACTGCTCTTCGGCTTTGTCTAAGTCACCACGGCTTTCATAAAGAGTACCAAGGTTGCAGTATTGTTTAGCCATGCCGCCTTTACACCCCAAGTCGTTATAAAGTCCCATTGCTTTTAAATAGTATTCTTCAGCCTTGTCAAAGGAACCACGAGTTTGATAAATAATCCCAAGGTTACCGGAAGCAATAGCCCAAAACTCTTTATCTGAACCAGAAAGGTTCATTACTTGTGTATAAGCATTTTCGGCTTCATCAAGTTTGCCTAATCTTTGAAGAATAAGCCCAAGTTTATTCCAGGCATCTTTATTTAACGGATCAAGTTCTGTTGCTTTTGTGTAGGCTTCCAGAGGTTTTTTAGAATCGGTGTAATATGATAAGTTGCCGATATCGATCCAGTCTTCAGCGGCTTTTTTTAGAAAGTCTTTTCCTTTTTCTGTTTTGCAATTTGCAGACAGCTCCATCAGGGTCATGGCTTTTTCTGTATTTGTTTCTTCGAGAGCTTTAAGGGCCTTCTGTTTGTAATCATCGGTTTCATCTTTTTGAAGGTTTTTAATGATGGTTTTAAGTTTTTTTATTTCTTCTTCTTTTGATTGAAGATTTTCTTCATATTTATTCTGATTTTTTTCTTCTAATTTTTGGTAAAGCTTTTCAGCAAGTTTTTCTTCATCTATTTTGTTTACTTCAACGGTTGCATTTTCAGAATCATTTAGCTGAATAACAATATTTTCATCACCCGTTACAGTTGCGGATTGTTTTGATTTATGAGAATCGTCATTCACTTGGACTGACTGCTTATTTTTCAAAGGTTTTTTCATAATTCACCATTTAACTTCAACTATAACGAAGCCTCTTTATCATAACGACAACCAGCCGTATCAATCCAACCAGCTATTAACTCAATTTTATCCTTTGCACCGATGTCTGTAAAAAGTTTGAGACTTTTCATCCATGATTCACATGCTTTGTCTTGTTCTCTTCTAATTTCAAAAAGTGCACCAAGGTTAGCATACTGATTAGCCATGCCTTCTTTCCTACCAAAGACTTCATTTATTTCAATCGCTTTGAGATAGTGCTCTTCTGCTGTATCAAGGTCACCCCGGGATAGATATATATTACCAAGGTTGCCGTATTGAATAGCCATGTTTCCTTTTCGGCCAACAATTCCATCTATTTCCAGAGATTTGAGATAATACTTTTCAGCTTTGTCAAGATCACCGCGGGATAGATTAATATTCCCAAGATTAATGTATTGATTCGCCATACCTTCTTTACGGCTGATGGCTTCATTTACTTTAAGAGACTTGAGATAATACTCTTCAGCCTTATCAATATCATTACTGTCTTGGTAAAGAAGGCCAAGATTACCGTAAAGGTTAGCCATGCCTTCTTTCCGGCCAAGAGCTTCATCTATTTCTAAAGCTTTTAAAAAAAACATTTCTGCTGTGCTAAGGTCTCCTCGTATTCTATAGTTAAGACCAAGGTTACAATATTGATTAGCTATACCTTCTTTCCGGCCAAGCGCTTCATCAATTTCCAAAGATTTGAGATAGTATCCTTCCGCTTTGTCAAGAATACCATATATTTGATAGATAACACCAAGGTTACCGTAGCACAATGCCATTCCCTCTTTGTGGCCCATGCCTTTTTCTATTTCAAGGGATTTGAGATAGCATTCTTCAGCTTTGTCAAGTGTGCCGTGCTTTTGATAAATATTACCAAGGTTACCGTAACACAAAGCCACTCCCTCTTTGTTACCGGAGATTATATTTATTTCAAGAGCTTTGAAATAATAATTTTCAGCTTTATCAAGGTCTCCAAGCGTTTGATATATATTACCAAGACTCCCGTAGCACAAGGCCATGCCCTCTTCCCGGCTGATGGTTTCATTTATTTCCAAAGCTCTGAGAAAGTATTGTTCGGCTTTGTCAAGGATACCAAGCATTTGATATATATTTCCAAGGTTACCGTAGCACAAAGCTATACCTTCTTTACGGCCAAAGACTTCATTTATCTCCAAAGATTTGAGGAAATATTCTTCTGCATTGTCAAGGTCACCACGAGTACAATAAATTAGCCCAAGGTTACCAAAAGCAATAGCTTGGATAAGTTTATCTGAACCTGAAAGGCTCATCACTTTTGTGTAGGAATTCTCAGCATCATAAAGCAGACCTAATCTACGCTGGATATGACCCAACTGGTTCCAAGCATCTATATTTGAAGGATTAAGTTCTGTTGCTTTTTTATATGCTTCCAGAGGCTTTTTTGAATCGGTATAAAAGGAAAGGTTCCCAATAGCTATCCAGTCTTCTGCTGCCTGCACTCTAAGACCATCACTTTTTCCAGTTTTGTAGTTTGCGGAAAGCTCCATCAATTTTATCGCTTTCTCTGTATCTGTTTCTTCCAGGGCCTTGAGGGCTTTTTGTTTGTAATCGTCAGCTTCGTCTTTTTGGAGGTTTTCGATGATTGTTTTCAGGTTTTTTATTTCTTCTTCTTTTAATTGAAGATTTTCTTCATATTTATTTTTATTATTCTCTGCAAATTTTTGATAGATTTTTTCTGCAAGATTTCCTGAAAGCTTCTCTTCATCAATGGTATTGACTTCGATTGTTGCATTTTTAGAATCACTGACCTGAATAACTGTATTATCATTTCCCGGTACAACGGCTAATTGTTTTGCTTTAAAAGAATCGCCATTCGTTTTGAATGACTGATCTTTCTTTTTTAAAGGATTTTTCATATGTATACTACCTATCTTTATCGTTATTAATAACTTTAGAACCGGGTGAGTTACTGATCTGGGTTGAGGTATTATTGTCTCCGGTTATTACAGTTGACTGACTTGTTGTTTGGGAATTATCTTCTTTTTCAATTGGGGGTGACGGGATTTCTGGCTTTTTCTTTAGTTTTAAAAGAAAAGCAACAACACCGATAATAATCGCCAGTGTTGAAAAAAATGCACCGCTGAAAAACCATTCTTTGTTTTTATCAATCCAGTCAAAAACAGTATTAAAAAAGTCCATATCTCACCTTAAATTATCACGAAGCCTCATCATCAATTTTATTACAAACGTCATCAATCCAACCTGAAACTAATTCAATTTTATCTTTTGCACCGATTTCTGTAAAAAGTTCGAGACTTTGTACCCATGTACTACATCCCTTACTATAATCTTGTTGGGCTATATATATGGAACCAAGATTGCCTAATGCATTAGCAATACCTTTTTTATCTTCTATTTCTTTATTCAATTCTAACACTTTGAGCGCATTCTCTTCAGCCTTTTTAAAATCACCAAGCGACTGGAAAATAACACCAAGGTTACCTAAAGCATTTGCAATACAACCTTTTAAATCAGCTGCTTCACTTATCGTTAATGATTCAAAATAATACTCTATTGCCTTTTCGTTGTTGCCACGTGCTCGATAAATATTACCAAGATTTAAAAAATCAGAAGCTAACCCCTCGTTTCTACTAAGATAATTATTCAATTCCATTGATTTACTGCAGTATTCTTTTGCCTTGTCATAATCACCGATAGTTTGAGAAAAAATACAAAGAAAACAATAGCAGTCTGCAACACCTTTTTTGCAACCAATAGACTCATTTAACTCTAATGCTCTATGGATATGGATTTTTGCTTTTTCATGATCACCACGGGTTCGATAAATATCACAAAGAGCCATTGCAACAATAGCCTCGTCCTCTTTGTTACCAAGTTTCTCGTTTATTTCCAACGATTTGTTATAATATCTTTCTGCCTTATCAAATACACCTCTGGATTTATATATGGAGCCCAGATTACTGAAACCTTTTGCCATCCCAACCTTTCGACCAACTTCTTTATCGATTTCCAATGATTTGCGACAATACTCTTCAGCTTTATCAAGATTACCTCTGGATTTGTAAAGACCACCAAGGTTGCCATAAGCTGAAGCAATTCCTTCTTTTATTCCTAAGGCTTCATCAATTTTTAATGCTTCAAAGAGATACTCTTCAGCTTTATCTAAGTCACCACGAATTTGATGAATTGTACCTATATTACATAAATTAATTGCAATCCCACCTTTTTGATTAGTTTCTCTATTTATAGCTAATGCCTTTAGATAATAACCTTCTGATTCGTTCAGCCTTCCTTTGCTTTTATGAATAGACCCTATATTACCTAATACTATTGCCATGGAGACTCTTCGTCCTAATGTTTCATTAATTTCAAGAGATTTGTGGTAAAACTCATGTGCATTATCAAAGTCAGAACGGTTTATATAAATACTCCCAAGATTACAATAAACATTCGCCATTACGCCCTTCTGCTTGAAAAGTTCGCTTAATTCCAAAGCTTTATGATAATACTCTTCTGCAGTGTTACTTTCACCACGAGCAGCGTATATAATTCCAATATTACTATAAGAGTTTGAATGCCATTCTTGATCACCTTCAGAAGCTTGAAGACTTTTTTTACAAGCATATTCTGCATCATCAAGGTTACCCAATCTTAGATTTATGCGTCCTAAACTATTCCAAGCGATTGGATTTGTCGGATCAATCTCTGTTGCTTTTTTGTAAGCATTTAATGTTTCCAAAGAGTTCCTAAAATAGGTAATATTGCCAATATCGATCCAATCCTGTGCTGCTTGCGTTGCTTTTTGTTCTGCCGATTGAGTCATCAACACTGTGGCTTTTTCTGCATCTCCGTCTTTTAATGCTTCCAGGGCTGATTGTTTCAGGGGGTCAGTTGAGTCTTTTATTAGATTTTCAATTGTTTGTTTCAGGTTTTCGATTTCTTCTTCTTTGGGTTGAATGGCTTCATCAACTCTTTTCTGAACTTGTTCTTCATTTTGTTTTAAAAACTCTTTTGCCAGCTCTATCGGATTAACAGTCCCGATATTGACCTGAGCATTATCTGATTTGATTATCTGAACAGGATTGTTACCATCACCATTTATTACAAGTGACTGACTTGTTGGTTGAAAATTATCTTCTTTTACAATTGGGAGTGATGGGATCTCTGGCTTTTTCTTTCGTTTAAGAAGAAAAGCAACAATACCGGTAATAATTGCCAGTGTTGAAAAAAAGGCACCGCTGAAAAACCATTCTTTGTTTACATTTATCCAGTTAAAAAAACTATTCATAAAGCAATCCTCTTCCTATGGATTTGATGCAGCCAGTTGTTGCTTGGGGTAAAATCTTTAATCTTGACAAATCGACAGAAACACCGCCAAATGGTCATTCTTTACGGCTTTATTAAATACATAATCCCCTCCACCGGGTGGAATGTATACCGTTTTACATTTTAAACAGATCCAGTCACTTGATTGTTTATGAACTGCAAGCGGAGATTCAATGCTTGAAGGCGGAAATATACATTTACCACAATACTTCTTTCCTGTTGCTTTTTTATATACCACCCTGAGTCTTCAATATGAGAAAAATTGTTAAAATCAATTTTGCTGTTATGCCTTCTTAAAATAATAAGCAGTGTTAAAGAGGATTAGAAAAAGGGGCGCTGTCTCCATTTGACAAGATTAAAGATGCGACCCCAAATCAACAGCAATTATACCTTCGTTAATCACCTTTCTTGTGCTTATGAGGCTTAAGTGATGGCGTATTCCCGGGAGTCTTTTTATTATCCCGTCGACGCTTATCTGGCTTCCCTGTTGATTTAGCAATTGGTTTTGGACCTGGTTTAATTCCCATAGTTTTCTCCTTTTGTCATGCTGCCTAATTTTAAGTTTTAAATGCTATGGCAGCGAGTAGCACTTAACACCGCAATTCAGCGGATACAGTACGGTGGTAATTAAATTTACATATTGGCACGGCAACGTTCACAATACATAACCCCATAACTAACAGATGCACCACAACTCCTACAATACCCTGTTGTACCCATTTGGACTATTTTTTTAATTAATACACGGACTTTGCTTTTCATAGTTTCCTCCTTTTTATTAGATTAGTTGTTCAAAACCTGGGTTTAATTAAACACTTTATTTTCATTTAAATCTATGGGGTCACATCTTGAACAGTGATTAACCACCTGATCCATTCAACGCTCCTTAACCACAACAAATAATAAAAAACACACCGTGCATACTTCGAAAAAAGCTCAAATATAAGGCGTCACAAGGCCAAAGGAGCGAGGCGTACTTTTTCGTACGTTGAGCGACGATGGCAGACACGAAGAGAAGCGTCAGCGCTAACCGCAACGCACCCCAAGGGCATTTGTTACACAGCACAATAGTTGTGCTCTTTTCGATGTCTACACTGGAAAATGATTGGGGTAAAATAAAAGGCAATATGACGAAGGGAATAACCATCCATCATGAAAACCGGCA
>JQIA01002217.1_pt1 | contig 10414 bp, 6 predicted proteins | sample 811431 | NCBI WGS metagenome assembly JQIA01 (sample SAMN02998118, study PRJNA258478) | marine sediment metagenome | biome: marine; feature: seafloor; material: sediment; isolation source: oil-polluted sediment collected from 3 locations (0.5 km, 0.7 km and 0.9 km)... | place: USA: Gulf of Mexico ... | reverse complement strand
GATCAGGGTGGCATGCCGGAGTTAATCAGGCATAATGAAAACGGACTTCTTGCGTGTAATAAATCCCCTGAATCATATATTTCAGCCCTTGAGCTGCTTATTAACAACGACGATATTAGAATGAAACTTGGCAACGCTGCCCGAAAAACAATTGAAGAATCATATAAAGACACGTGTATTGCAGAATTGTCTGTTAATTATTATAGAAAGTGTATCGAATCTTCACAAGCATAGGATCTTAAATTACAAGTAGCATGAATCTAAATCATTTTATAAATCGATTATTTGATCGTCTCAAAGAAAAAACAATAAATATTCTTTTTAATCTTCAGTTGAAAAAACTGAAGAATGAACATCTGAAGAATAAAAACAGAATAATTGCAACAGCCTGCTCGAATTTTCCGATTTATTCACAAACCTTTGTATATCAGGAAATGACCCAGGTCATTCATCAGGGTTATGATTTACGTTTTCTTTTTCACCGGTATAATTCAAAAAAATTTCTTCCGGCCCAGTTCATTAAACTCTGGCATTCACGACAGAAAATTATGTACAATGAAAATTTAAGCCGACATAATTATTCTTATTTTTTGAAAAAAATGCCTGAAAAAGTTGAATCTCTGATTGATCTTTTGTGCAAAGTATCAGGAATATCAGCAGAGCAGCTTATGAGTCATCAGCATTTCTTACAGGCTTTTTCTTATACAAGAATGGTAGAGGCTTATGCCCCATCTTACCTTCATTCATATTTTTTTTATGAAGGGACTTTATTTACTGCAATTGCATCATATCTGCTTGAAATCCCAAGAGGGGTAAGCTGCTATGCAGACCATTTACTTGATGACTATGAACTGAAGATTGTCCCGTTTCATATTGAGAATTGTAAAATTATCATTGCGACCTCAAACAGAATAAAGCAGGAACTGATTCAACTTGCACCTGACGCTGACCCTGGAAAAATCATTGTTAAACCCAATGCCGTAAATGTAAAGGCCTTCCCGTTCACAAAGATTAACATGCCTGAGCCGAATCAGCCATACAGACTGGTTTGTGTATGCAGGATTGATCCCAAAAAAGGTCTTACCTATCTGGTTGAAGCCATGAACATACTCCGGAAAAACAATATCGATGTAAAACTTCATATTTTAGGCGGCATTGATGATTCCTTAATCAGCTCTAACTACGCAGCAAAGTTAAAAAAAACGATCAAAAAACTGCGGCTTGAAAATATCGTGTTTCTGGAAGGGTGTAAATCCGAATCTGAAATAAAGCAGTTTTTCAACGCATCCGATATTTTTGTCGCCCCTTTTATTGAAACCGATTCCGGTGATAAAGACGGGATCCCCACATCGATTCTTGAAGCCATGTCAAGTGGGTTGCCGGTTGTGGCTTCTGATGCAGGTTCAATTTCTGAAATTATCGATAACGGGCATGATGGCATTATCGTTCCACAGAAACAGTCAAATGCATTAGCGGTATCAATCGGCGAGCTTATTAAGGATTATGACAAGCGAATCAGACTTGGCAAAAATGCATCAGTAAAAATTAAATCAAAATTTGATATATCTGTTTGTGAGCATGTTTTTCACGACAGACTTTCAAATATATTAATGTAAGTTGAATAATATAATAGCCATGGCAGAACATAAATTTAATCAAAATAATAGTATTCAAAGCAGCCATCCCCCCAGAGTAATTGTTGGTGCAACACACTGGACCCTAAACGGTGTAAACATTTTTTCTGCAAACCTGGTTCGGGGCCTTCGCGAAAAAGGAATGGCTGCCCACATACTTTTAACAGAAGAAAATTCAAAATTAGTATCGATAAATGAAAAATGCATGGAACGACCATCCGATATTCCTTTTGTGAATTTACCAATTGATTACTGGCGACACACCTGGGGAGGACAGTGGGGAGCATTAATTCGATATCTTGAAGAGATGGCACCATGTATATACATACCCAACTATGACTGGCGACACTCATGTGTTGCTCCGCTTTTATCCGATGATATCGGAATTATCGGCATTGTTCATAGTGATGATCCCCTGCATTATGACCATGTTAAAAGACAGGGCAGGTATTGGAATGCAATAACGGCTGTCAGCACTCTCGTGGCAGAAAAAACAATCATGATTGATCCTGATTTTCAGGAAAAGCTCAGCACTGTATTTATCGGTGTAGATATACCTTCCGATTTTCCAGAAAAAAAAAATAACTTAAAGAGGCCGTTAAAACTTATTTACCATGGCACGTTGAAGCAACATCAAAAAAGAATATTTGACATCCCCGCAATTATTTCAAAGCTAGTAAGTTTAAATATTCCGGTTGAATTAACGATTGCCGGAAGCGGGCCTGATGAAGACCGGCTAAAAAGTATATCGTCCGAATTAATCAAGCAAGGCCTGATTAAATTTACAGGCATCGTTCCCCATGATAAAATTCTGACCCTTTTGGAACAACATGATATTTATATTCTTACGTCAGAATTTGAAGGCATGCCAAATGCACTCCTTGAAGCAATGGGAAGAAGATGTATTCCAATAGTAACTGATATTGACAGCTCCATCCCTGATTTAGTCAAAAACGGGGAGAATGGATATGTGGTAAAAATCGGCGCACTCAATGAATTTGCAGAACGCATTAAATCATTCCATAATAACCCGGAAAAACGTCAGAGAATGTCGGAAAGAGCCTTTGAGACAGTATCTACCGGCAATTATCAGATCAGCCATATGATCCAATCATACTACAATCTGATTAAGACGACTCTCAAAGAAATTGAAACCGGAGGATATCGAAGACCGCAAGGGCTACTGATCCCACCGCCAAAACAGGTTGCCGGTGTTGAAATATTACCGGTAGACCTTAACAAAAAAAAAGAGGGCATCGGGTTTTTCCCGTCAGACTTTCCGGACTTTAAACATTTTCAATTCTTCATTGAACAGCTAAAAAATCGAAACTCGCCCTTATTTCATTTAAGCGCGATTGAAACTGCCCGAAAAACAGACGATTATATTAATAAATTGAAGGGCGTGAAAATAATTGTCAGTACTCCGGCATGGACAAAAAATGGTGTTAATGATTTTACTGAAGCACTTGTCCGGGATTTTTCAGGGCATGGAATACAGACAGAGATTCTTTTAACCGAAGAAAAAACAAATCTTGTTGATATTTCTGATCCATTAATGCCGAAGCCGCAGGATATTAATTTCAAGTACCTGCCATGTCACCGCAATAAGAGCTGGAGAGCGCAGTGGGGAGCAATGGTTCAGTACCTGAATAAATCTGCACCCTGCATTTATATACCGAATTATGACTGGCGCCATTCGTGCGTAAGCCCGCTACTTTCTGATGATGTTGCTGTCGTTGGTATCGTTCATGAGGATCATGAATTGTATTATAACCACATTGCTGACATGGGCAGCCACTGGAACGCGATTATTGCCGTTAACCATAACATCGCAAAAAAAGTTATTTCAATAAACCCTGCATTTGAACAAAAGACATCTGTAATACTTTCAGGATTAAATATGTCCGATAGAAGTCCGCTAAAAGCCATTCAACCAGACACACCACTGACATTTATCTGCACAAATATTAAGAACAGAAATGAACTGGAACGTTTTAATGACATAATAGAGTTATTAAATGAAAAACTGAACAATCCGGAATTTACAATTCTCTGCTCAAGTGAGTTGGAGAACAAACTGGTCACATCATTAATGGATTCTAAAAAACACATCACGATCAAACCATTACAAACAACGTCGCAAAACATGCTCTTAACGCTTTATGAACACAATGACTTTATACTTCTATTGGAAAAATTTAATACTACCTGGAAAATGATGTACGAAGCAATGGGCAAAGGCTGTATTCCAATAATAAGTGATACGGCACAAATGAATGAAATTACGGGCGACATAATTCAAAATAATTATAACGGCTTTAAAGTACCTGCAAACGATATCCAACTATTGATTGATTCTTTGATGCATATTCAACAAAACATAAAGCATCGCCAAACACTATCGACAAATGCATATAATTCAGCAATCGCAAATACTTACCGTATAGACAAAGATATTTTTAAGGATTATTTAGCATTATTCGCCAATGTATTTGATGATACACGAAGCGGATATTTTAAACGTAAACGAGATTTTTTGTATCCTCTGCTGAAAAAAGTCAACGGCATTCTTGTCTTCCCCAAAATCAGTAATATTATTCAAAGATTTATATTGCTGTTTTATAAAAAAAATTAAAAATTATTTCATTAAAATGAGTTTAAATAAAAATACACTGATTCAGATGGTATTATGCGTGACCTGTTTACTATGCATGTTTTTTTTGGGCAAAAAACTATATTTTGGCAGACCCTCAATTATTTTAACGTGTCATTTTTACATTTTTATATTCATGTTCCTCACCTTGGTTCTTAATACCATTTTGGTTAAAGTATCAATACGTTCAAAAATAAATATCACATTAGTAATATTCTCATGCTGCGCTTCGTTGGTAACCGGTGAAATATACCTCCGGTATATTGATAAAACTTACGCAACATATAATGAAAAAAACGGTGATTTCTATTATGTCTCCCCATATGAACCCTTTAGAAAACCAAACGGGCTATGTAAAGGGAAACAGAAGACTGCAGTAATTCTGAAAAAACCGGAATTTGCTATTGAGCATCGATACAATTCTGATGGATTGAGAGATGTTGAGCATTCAGAGAGAAAAAAAGTCAATGAATACAGAATTGTCGGCATTGGTGATTCATTTACTGAAGGCGTGGGAACCGGTCAGAATTCAACATGGTTAAAGCAACTCGAAAACAAATTACAGCAAACCTACCCGGTTCACCTGATCAGGACTATAAACGCGGGCGTAAACGGAAGTGACCCCTTTTTTGGATATACCCTGCTTCAGGAAAAAATGTCAAAATACAAACCCGACATGGTAATTGTTGCGATAAACAATTCAGATATCAATGATATGATTGTTCGGGGTGGCATGGACAGATTTCAGCCTGACGGCACTGTAAAATACAGTCAAGGCCCTTCATGGGAATGGCTCTACTCAATCAGTTTTATTTTCAGACATATTATCCATGATTTTTGCAATTATAACTGGCAATTCTACAAACCTGACCAGATGAAATCTGAAAGAAATACCGCCATTGAACTTATTAATGACAGCATCTCACAATTCTACAGGCTATCAAAAGGGAATAAGTTTGATCTCATAGTTGTTTTCCATCCGCAGAGTTACGAGGTGCTTTCACGTACTTCAGATTTAAGCAAACTTTATCAAAGGCTGAATTCATTTTCAGAGATCAAAGTTATAAATCTCCTTGAGTATTATCTTTATAAGGGACATTTAAATAAAGAAAACATATCCGACTTTTACTGGCCCGTTGATTTCCACCATACAAAAAAAGGATATGGACTGTGGGCTTCTGGTTTATTTGAGTATATAGTGAATAAAAACTGTATTCAAAAACAGGCGACTCTAAAACAGCATATTCAGCGAACTAAAAAACATTTATGAATTCAAATTTTCACCCAGTAAAAGTTATCGATATTGAAGTAAGCAAAGCAGTCAGAACCCTCAACGGGCTTGCGGGCTATACCGCGATAAAAGGTTTGGTGCGTTTTTACGATACCCCCTTAGGTTATATCCATCTACCGGTTATTAATAATAAATGCGAAGCCGATTTGATTATTGATATTATAACTAAAAAATTCAGCCGAATGATTATTCGCAAATGTTTGAATAACTGGCTGTTGATGAAAAACCGTACTGAAATAGCATCTATTGATGACCTTCTTAAAACACCGGAGTATAAAAACCCAAAAAAACAATTGCCATTAATAACCGTTGCTGTTTGTACCCGGAATAGAGCATATCATTTATCTGATTGTCTTAAAGCGCTGTCTCAGCTTGATTATCCGAACCTTGAAATAGTTGTTATAGATAACGCATCTACCAGTGACGAGACAAAGAGACTGGTAAGCAGATACCCTGCAATGTGTTATATCCATGAACCCAGCCCGGGGTTAAACATTGCCAGAAACCGTGCAATTTTCGAATCAAACGGGGAAATCATTGCATTTACAGATGATGACGCCATTGTCGCCCCAGGCTGGCTTGACAGCCTTATAAATATTTATCTTGAAAGCCCAAACGTTATGGGCGTATCTGGCCTTGTTGTACCCTATGAACTTGAAACAAAATCACAGCTACTTTTTGAGAACTACAATGGATTCGGAAGAGGATTCCGCCAAAGATGGTGTCATATACCCAATAGGAACAATAATAATGTTGCCATTTTTCACGGAGGCACCGGTAAATTTGGCTGTGGTGCCAATATGAGTTTTCGTAGAAAAGTATTTGCTGAGATTGGCTATTTTGACCCGGCTCTTGATATGGGAACACCGACAAATGGCGGCGGTGATCTTGAAATGTTCTTTCGGGTTTTAAAGGAAGGTTATGCAATGGTTTACGAACCCGGAGCCGTTGTCTACCACAAGCATCGAAAAAAATATTCTGAGCTTAAATCACAAATCAGAAACTGGGGAATTGCCTCGACATCCTATCTTGTCCGCAGTGCAGCTGTCTACCATGATGAGCGCCCGGCGCTGCTTGTGCAATGGTTTGGCAGATTATTATGCCGAAACATTCCCCGGCTGTTTGTATCTCTTATAGCGCCGGACCTTCTAACAAAAGATCTGATAATTGCCGAGATAACCGGCTCATTCGAAGGCCTTAACCGTTATCAGAGGTCATGTGCAATAGTAGGTAAAGTTGTTCCGAATATTTCAACAACAACAAAAAACTCATCCGCTGTGACTTCAAAAAATGGAAAAAAAGCCCCAACACGGCATGTAGTAAATATTGACTTAAACCAGCCACTTAGAGAATTAAACGGGGTTAACAACTACGCTGTTTCAGAAATTAATATTAAATTCAACAACCGGTCTGTAGGAAAGGTTGTTATTCATAATCACTATGAATCCATCGGCATAATACGTTTATCAAGAGCAATAACTGAAAAGCTTGATATTAAATTATTAAAAATAATTTTTAATAAAAATTATCCGCTAAAGAAAAATATTCAAAACGATCTACTAAAGTATTTTGCAATATAAGAAATGTATATGATCTTTATCAAAAATTAATATGTTTTTTCTCTGCTTTCATTTATCTGGTCATGGATATTTTTATTGATAGCCTTAATATCTGCACAAAAACTTTCTATGATGGCGCTAAAAAACAAAAAATGCATGACCACTAAAACACTATACACAGGCGATATAACAGCAAGGTATAACAAAACAATGACCGGCATCCATTCTTCATAAAAATCATTAAGGAAAAATAAAAACAAAGAACTCAGTTTAAAATGCCTGAAAGACCTTGAAAAAACTTTCCACATACTGAATTTTAAAAATATCATTATAAGAAAAAAACTAAAAGCCACATAGAAATAGTGTAAGTGGATAGATATTAACCCCAGCACTACACAAAAAGTTATAAATTCAAGGGGTAAAATTATCCTTTTTATAAGTTTTTTCGCTAAAACGGCTCCATATTTAACAACAAAGGTCATGGTACCCGATCGGGCATCATTATTTTCATCATCAATCTGGTGCAGCAATATATTTCTAAAACCTTTTAGTAACTGCCAGATAAACAAAAAAGTATAAAAAGTATAGCCAATATTTCCGGAAGTCCCTATTTGGTTAAATGTCATTGCAGTTATCAGGATAATAAGGGCATGCCCGAATACAGCATCTGCAACAATACCGCCAAACGGGCTTTCTTTAAGCCTAAACGGTGGGAAAGAATATAAAATAAGCAGTAGAAACTCACTTACAATCATAATACCCAAAGGAACATTTAGCGGAAGATAAAACCAGGGAATACATGCAATGAGAACCAGAAACAGAATTAATAATATTCTTTTAGGAATTGAAACAAACGAGATATAATTTGCCTTACCCGCAAGCCTGTCACTTTTAATATCGGAAATATCATTAAGAATATATCCCAGCCCACCTGTTCCAATGATCCATAACAAAAAAAGAAATAAATTGATCAGTGAACTTTTCAGAGAAATATTATTAACTGCTATAAAAAAGTACACGAAGCACAGCATGGGTGGGACTTTGTAGTTCCACCAGTCAGAAAATCTAATCAGTTTTAAAAATTTCATTGTTTACCGTTATTCATTTATTGCCAATAGTCCGTATTAATACCGTATATGTTACTCAACTGCATTCTATATCATACTTTTTAAATCTTTTTTTATATGAATTATTTTTATAAACAATATTGTTATCAAAAAGGTCCGATGATAAACGCTTGAATAAGAGGAATATTTTATATATCATTCAATGAATCTAACAAACACTGTACAATTTGAGGCACATGCTGCGAAACATTATAAAATACAGAGAATTGATTTTTCTACTAACCCGGCTTCAGATTTTACAACGATATAAAGGAACATATCTTGGTTTACTTTGGACTGTTATCAATCCTCTTGCCATGATGCTCGTTTATACTTTTGTATTCTCTGTCATTCTAAAAGTTAATTGGTGGGGGAATGTGTCAGGAAGCTTTGGTGAATTCGCAATAATACTGTTCGCAGGTTATATTGCCTTTAACGTTTTCAGCGATTCGATTATGGCTGCTCCTGGTCTGATCCCGGAAAATCCGAATTACGTTAAAAAGGTTATTTTCCCCCTTGAAACGCTCCCGATAATATTGACCCTCTCATCAGTAATTGACTCTCTCTTCAGTATCGTTATTTTAATATTGGGTAATATTATTATTATGGGTAAACTCTCATGGACGATAATACTGCTGCCACTTATGTATGTTCCGCTGATTCTGCTAAGCCTTGGTGTAAGCTGGGTTCTTGCAACCATTGGCGTATTTTTTAAAGATACTAAACATATGGTGGTCATTTTTACCCAGATACTTTTTTTCCTTACACCTCTTTTTTATCCATTGTCGGCAGTCCCGGAGCGATTTAGATTTTTTTACAACTTCAACCCTCTGGCATCAATTGTTAATAATTTCAGGCGAATAATTCTCTGGGGTAAAATGCCCCTCTGGGATGAATTCATTATTGTCAGTTTCTATAGTTTAATTATTTGTATTGTGGGCTATTTCATATTTATTAAAAACAAAAAAATGTTTTCAGATGTTATATAACACTATAATGAATCGTAAAAAATCAAAAACGGATATTAATAATACCGATATCGCAATATCAATAAAAAATGTCAGTAAAATATATCCATTATACAAAGATGCTAAAAGCAAATTGTATCAATCATTATGGAATTTTGTCCCTGGTTTTTTCAAAAAGGACTCAAAAAAATTTTATACTGAATTTCAGGCACTCAATGCCATATCATTTGAAGTAAGAAGAGGAGAGTGTCTCGGAATTATCGGTCAAAACGGGAGCGGGAAAAGTACAACCCTCCAGATTATTGCCGGCATCCTGTCTCCGACAAAAGGCAATGTAATAATTAACGGCAAAGTAACCGCAATTCTTGAACTTGGCAGTGGGTTTAGCCCTGAGTTTACAGGTCGCGAGAATGTATACATAAATGGTGCCCTTTCAGGTTTTACAAAAAAAGATCTTGATAATATTATTGATGATATTATTGAATTCGCAGATATTGGGGACTTCATAGATCAGCCTGTAAAGGTCTACTCCAGTGGCATGTTTGTAAGGCTGGCTTTTGCCGTTCAGGCATGTTTGGAACCTGACATTCTAATCATTGATGAAGTTTTAAGTGTCGGAGATATTTTTTTCCAACAAAAATGCCATGCCAGAATCGAAGAACTTATCGCAGGAAATACTGCAGTAATATTGGTTTCTCATAATATGCCGGATATTGAGAAGTATTGTTCCAAAGTAATTGTGCTAAACAAAGGCAATTGTCTGTTTATAGGGCAGCCAAACGAAGCTGTAGATTATTATTATCAAACAAAAAATTTACATGAAAAGAAAAATATTCAGACATCACCAGCTGATTATACTGTTCGCTCCACAGAAATTCAAAACTGGCCGCCCCAAAGCTCTTTTCTAAATTTATCCAGAGCTATAATTATTGGGGATCAAACTCTTGTTAAATGTACAGGCATTTCACTGTGTAACGAAGCAAACCAACCATCCACCGTTTTTCATCTTAATGAAACGGCCTATTTTTATTACGAATTTGAAATCCTTCAGGATATTGAAAAACCTGTTTGCGGAGTAAGGATTACAAATAGTAAAAATATCAACATTCATGCAAAAAATACAGTTCAATATTCAGTAAAAACCCCATCTGTTGTACATACGGGGACACGACTGCGGGTCAAACAATCAATGCAGCTTACGAT
>JQIA01002216.1_pt1 | contig 10415 bp, 11 predicted proteins | sample 811431 | NCBI WGS metagenome assembly JQIA01 (sample SAMN02998118, study PRJNA258478) | marine sediment metagenome | biome: marine; feature: seafloor; material: sediment; isolation source: oil-polluted sediment collected from 3 locations (0.5 km, 0.7 km and 0.9 km)... | place: USA: Gulf of Mexico ... | reverse complement strand
TTCCGATCTAGGGTTTCAATAAAGGGGTTTGACGCCCCTTCTTTCATGAAGACTCCAACCACAGCCAGCTCGCCAGCATCATTTTTATGGACAAGATGGGCCTCCATAGCAAACGGATGACCATCCTTTATGTTTTCACTGGGGCTATGAAAATGAAACTGAAGAATTTGATAGGTCTTGCCGTTAATCCGCATATGGGAATCCGGACCAACGTTTACCTGAATGGTATGACCATTGTTGATGATTTTGAGTGGAGAATCTCTATAATCGAATTCATGACTGCCGAGATTAACCTTAACCGTGTGAGAAATGTCAATTGGTGACTGACTCAACCCCGTTTTGCAGGTTGCATAACCAGTACTTAAGTTTCCCCAGTTCGAGGGGCCTTCTGCACCTTCATAGCCCCAGTTAGCACCACCACCGGAACCCATGCCATAAATAGGCAAGCCCAGGGAAAAGGCTATAATAAAAAGAGCTTTAGTCAATAACTTCATTTTTATTCCTCCTGTTAAGAATCCTCAAGCGGCATGTCAATTCGAAGCGCTACACTTAACCATTGAGCAGTTGCTTCCTTAAATATTAACTCGTTACCAATCCCTCCAACTTGCCATTTCAACTGGTCTATGGTTCATGTCCAGCCGGACCCGATAGTGAACCTGTCGATAATTCTTCCACGTCATCCCTGACGATCGCGTCCACATCAAGCACCATAAAAATTTTTTCCCCCAACTTGCCAAGACCACGAAGATAATGAGAAGGTATTCCGGTTCCCATCTCAGGATACATCTGCATGTCAGACCCAGAAATATTCGCAACCTCCAGAACCTGGTCAGCCAGAACACCTACGACAATTTTCCCCTCATCAACTTCGACATCGACCTCAACAACTATGATACAGGTACCTTCCATCTGCGCGGTAGCCGGCATACCGAACTTGATCCGAATATCAGCAACAGGGACCACGGCTCCGCGAAGATTGATCACCCCATTCAAAAAATCAACGGAGCCAGGCACCCTTGTCACCTGTACATAATCCAATACTTCGCGAACGGTCTCTATGGGTACACCAAATATCTCCTGCTCCAAACGAAAGGTGAGAAACTCTCCTCCATCGTAGCTACCAGACTCGTGCGCCTTTTCAACCATCACTCTCTCCCTGTAATAATCCTTTCGATGAAATTGCTAAGCTAATAATTCATGCTATCTCCAGCCTGTCAGATGCCACTAGTGAACCATTCCCCCCCGTTCCTCCTTGTTACCGCGAGTTTCCTGAATAAGGCAGGAAACATCAATGATAAGTGCCAAGGTGCCGTCCCCCAGGATAGTTGCCCCAGATATTTCCTTGATATCCCGATACATATGACCTAGGTTTTTGATTACTGTCTGATGTTGACCAATTACTTCATCAACAACAAAACCAACACGGCTGCCGCCCACACGGGTCACCACGATTTGTTCTATTTCAGGTCGATCACCATGAATATTAAAGTGACGCCTCAAATGAACATAGGGAACCAGCTCTCCTCTAAGATTGACAAGATTGCGACCGCGAGCGGCTCCAGTATCATCCTCCTCTTCCAGCTCCACACATTCCTCAACGGAAGCCAGTGGCAGCACATAGCATTCCTCACCAACCCTGGCCAGAAGACCTTCTATTATCGCCAGGGTCAGCGGTATCTTCAATGTCACCGTGGTACCCTCCCCTTTGGCACTCTCAACCTCTATTGAACCTCGCAGCGCCTCAATGTTGGTTCGGACAACATCCATACCAACACCTCTGCCCGACACACTGCTCACCACTGTTGCCGTGGAAAAACCGGGAGTGAAGATAAAGCTGTACAACTCCTTATCGGAAAGATCTGCATCCTGTTCCATGAGTCCCCGTTCAACTGCCTTTTTTCTAATTTTATCTTTGTCAATACCTGCGCCATCATCTCTGACACGGATAAGAACATGGGCTCCAGAATGCTCTGCCTCAAGATGCATAGTACCTTCAGGATCTTTGCCCATCGCCTCCCGAATCCCAGGAGGTTCGATTCCATGATCGAGAGCATTGCGGATCAGGTGCACCATGGGATCATTGAGTTTTTCTATTACCGTTTTGTCAAGTTCGGTCTCAGCGCCTGAGGTGGTCATGGTGACCTCTCGACCAAGATCACGTGATAAATCGCGCACGACCCTTCTGAATTTGCTAAACGTTGAACCAATGGGTACCATTCTGATATTCATGGTATTGTCGCGAAGCTCAGCACTGAGGCGCTCTACCTCTTCAGCCAGAAATAGCAGTTGCGCATCTTTTCTGGTATTGGCTTCCTGGGTAAGCCGAGCCTGTACCGTGACTAATTCACCAACAAGATTGACAAGGTCGTCCAGTTTGGAAGACGGTACCCTGATGCTGGACTCACCGGCTGTTTTAGGTTTGGCCTGTACCTTCGATTTAGCTTTTTTCAGATGCTCCTGTTCATGGAGGGCTGCGTTGATTTTGCTTTCCTCGATAAGCCCCTTATCAACAAGTATCTCACCGATGCGTTTCTGACTATTCGCGGCATCTGCGAGCTGATCCGGGGTTAGCTCTCCACGCATGACGAGAATATCGCCAAGACGCGGAGTTTTTTCCTGAACATCTTCATCATCAGTGGCTGTATGGCTTTCTACCTTTTCAATTGTCAGGCCAGAATCGTCCCCAACGAAAATAAAGACATCCAGAATTGCCTCTCTGCCCTTATCAGTAGTCAACAATATATCCCAGCCTATATGGAGCTGTTCTGGATTGAGTTCTGAGAGACGAGGAATCTCATCGTTTAAGGCCACTATGTCGCAATCACCCAACTCTCTTAAATCTTCAAGCAGATAGGTTGGGTCAGTGCCAGTAGCAAAGATATCCTCAGGAGGTTTATAGCGGATTCGCCAGGTTGTCTGCTGATCCGTCTCCCCTCCATTTTCTCCCTGCTCTTCTCCTACAACAGGAGACGATTCTAATGGAGGTGAGTCTGAAGCAGAAAGCTTTTGAAGCGCAGCCACGACACGTTGAGCTTCTTCCTCAGGTCCATCGACACCCTCAATTTCTGCATCCAGCATTCCCCGAATTATATCCCGAGAAGAAAGGGTCAGGTCAATAAGCTCTCTGCTTGCCTGCATACTGCCGGAACGCACCTTATCAAAAACTGTCTCAACTTCATGGGTAAACGTGGAAACACTGTCAAAACCAAACATGGCTCCAGAACCTTTTATGGTGTGTAGTGCTCGAAATACACTACTCACCAATTCGATATCATCCGGGGATTCTTCTAATTCCAGAAGCGACGCTTCCAGATACTCCAGAATCTCTGCCGCCTCCTCAATAAATACATCTCTGCCTGCATCAAGACCTTGACTATCACTCATGACTTTCTGGCTCCTTGATTTCAAATTGCTTTTATACCAATCATCAGCCCCGGCAAGTACCGGCTCACTTTGTTTATCGAAGGACTTTTTTAACAACCCCGAGTAACTGCTCAGGTTTAAACGGTTTAACAATCCAGCCCGTTGCCCCGGCGGCCTTGCCGGCCTGCTTCTTTTCTGCCTGCGATTCTGTTGTCAGCATGATAACCGGGATAAACTTCGTCTTGGGGTTAACGCGTACCTTTTTGATTAATCCCAGACCGTCGAGTTTCGGCATGTTGAGGTCTGTGATCACCATGTGCACATCAGCACCGTTCAGTTTGGCTATACCATCCTCGCCATCAACTGCTTCCAGTACGGTATAGCCAGCTCCTTTCAAAGTAAAAGATACCATCTGGCGGATACTGGCACTATCGTCCACGGTTAAAATCGTCTTTCCCATCGCTGTTACCCTCTTGTCTTGCGGTAGTAATGTATTAAAATGCTATCGCTTGTAAATCTGACTGCTGGAATTTATTTCTGGTGCAACTCACCCCACAGGCAACTTTTCTTGTCCCCGGGTACACAACCCTGTTGATTATAGTATCCGGCTCGTTTTAAAAGCCCCTCCATTGAGCCACCAATTCCACCCTGTAAAAGGAACTGTTTTCCCACTTCGGTGCATTCACGGTGAGCGGCACAAATCAGCTGGACAAAGGAGACATCGCCCGATTCAATTTCATGCAGATCCAAATGGAGAATATCAACCTTGTGAATTGCTTCTAAAAGTGTCTTTTTAGTTTCCTGAGCATGCTCCATTGTTATATCGCCCGAAAAAGCCAACACCCCCTCTTTACCTGCTTCCGTCTTGCTTACTTTTAGTGCGTGTTCCATTATTTTGTCCTCTGTCAAAAGATTCTCTATCTGAGAGATCCATTTTCTCGACAACGTCATCAAGTTCAACCAAGTCCCTAACCATGCATGTGATATACCTAGGGCAGAGCAAATGCGCTTTTTTGATCAGTTCATCATCCTGTCTGGGAAGCACAAGTATGATCCGAAAATCTCGAAATTTCTCGTGGATAGAAAGTAGTGCATCGAACGATTCGTCTGTATCAGCACAAAGAACTAGAAGATCGCCACTGCGGAGTTTCAAGCTTTCTTTTGAAAGAAACTCGCTCCCGGCCGGCAATATTAACATTTTTGAAAAACACTTTCGCTCACTCAGCTTGTCAGCGAATCGCTGCTCCTGCTTTCCCGGCGTGCCACTGTAATAGAAAATGTTCATAGACATCCACTGCCTTGAAAAGACGCACCAGTCAGAAATTGACCGTTGTGCATTGTTGACAGGTCCTATGCTGCAAAAGGTATGCCTTGGATTTTTATCTTGAGGGATTATCTGGATTACTTATAATTACGTTCAGTTGAACTGAAGCTCCTTGTGTTCCAAATATTTCAGCAATACAATTTCCACAAAGAGTCTATGAATAGTGTCGATAAAAGTAGAATGATGTCTACTTTTGTAGACATTTGTTACTTTTCAAGGGAATTACTTCTGAGAAATAAAGGACAGGAGCGAATAACAGACTGGATCGGTGTACCATTTCTAGACGAAAATCAGGACTCCAACATATTGTATTTATGCAGCAACTGGTACAGCCGGGCCCTGGAAATTCCGGATAGATGGCATGCCGCCGACACATTATCCTCACTTACCTGCATCAAACGGATCACGTAGTCTTTTTCAACAGCAGCCTTATATTCACGCCAGGGAGGTACATTCTGGTATGGTTCAGCACTTTTCAACTCCACTTCATCTTTATCTTCAATCTGCATTCCGGCACGAGCCATGCGGACACGAAAGACGTCTGGAAGGTGGACACAGAACAGAGTTGGCGCATTGACGGCCCTGGCATAGACCTGCTCAATGGTCTGAAAAAGCTCCCGTACGTTACCGGGCCAATCGTAGGCAACAAGTGCCTCAACAAAATCTGATGCCATCCCTTTTGTCTCCTGACCGTAACGTTGACAGAGCTGTGTCATACAGAACAACACCAGATCTTGGATATCCTCCTTGTGTTCATGCAGTGGCGGCAACCGGAGAGACAATCCTTTTAGCCTGTACAATAAATCATTACGAAAAGTGCCCCGGGCAACCATTTCGTCCAGGTTACGATTAGTTGCCGATATCAGTCGAAAATCACTGTGCACCTCTTTTCCAGCACCAACAGGACGATAGCATCGCTCCTGCAATACCCGCAGGAAGGCCTTCTGCATGGTTGGCGGCAGCTCCCCCACCTCATCAAGAAACAAAGTACCTTCATCCGCATGTTTGACCAGGCCATCTCTTGCCATATCCGCATCGGTAAAGGCACCCTTGACATGGCCGAAAAGAGCACTCTCAATCAGACTCTCTGGCAAAGAGGCACAATCAACCACAACAAAGTCACGTTTTGCTCGAAGTGAGTTTTCATGGATAGCGTGGGCAAAGACCTCCTTGCCGGTTCCAGTCTCACCGGTAATTAGGACATTGACATCACTGGCAGCAGCCTTGGCTACATCATCATAACAGCGGTGCATAACCTCTGACTCACCGATAATGTTCTTTCGTTTCAGGACAAGAGGAGTAATGCTGGTCCGTTGTTTTTCCTCACGGTATTGTAGAGCTCGGGTCAGGTGGAGTGGGAGGTCACGAATGACACGTGGTTTTTCGATGTAGGTCCAGGCACCTCCCTGTATCGCTCTTTTTGCCCCATCAAGCGCACCATCACCTGTAACAATAATGACCTCAGGTTTGCTGGGACTGTTTACAAAACGGGACAGATACTCCAGACCATTACCATCCGGCATTTGGACGTCAAGCAGCACCACATCCCAGGAACCGTCCTCTACCATGATCATGCCCTGCTTCAAGGTGCGAACAGCCTCAACCTCATAGCCGTCCCGACCAAGCTTGTTCGCCAGCATGGTACAGATAGCAGGATCATCATCTATAATCAGAATTCGAGCCACTTTCTGTTTCCTTTTTACTTTCTGCGCAATTCACATTGTGAATTCAAAGCATAACCCTCTGAATTTTTCCAGTACCTAAATTTTGCATTCACAACAATTGCTTGCGTGGACTCACCTTTTAGTGAACACTGTTTCTCTCTTACTGCTACCCCTGAGGATTGGCAATTCCGGAGTCGGAGTTTATACCCAGGATTTTATGGGTGCTTACTTATCGTAATCTACTTTGTTCCCACGGTTTGAAGGTATATTTATGCGTTTGCAGCCTCGGTACCTCACATCTCCGATAGACTTGCTGATTTCAAAATTTAGATCGTAGATTAAATGAGTAGAACCATTTCAATGGTATCTCAATTATTTATCACAATCAAATTTTTATCCCTTCAGAGGAGGTAATCATCTGATTGTGACAGGTATGAAGGACTAGCGGTTCAAGAACTATTTCCCTCGAAAATACAGCAAAAAGAAGTTTCTTGAATCGGCTCTCCTGACCTGATAGAATTTTACTAAGTAGGAAAATCTTTAGCTGTAGCTCCCAATGTGTCACAACAAGGGCGGCCAGCTCACCAATGAAGTCTGCGTTATCTGCTGACCGCATTACCACAGAACGTATGAAGCGCCGCTTGGCAGTGAGTATCCGGGCTGTTTTCAAGTTTGATATATCTCCCTGAAGAGCTATATGGGTACCGGTAGTAGTGCCATAGAGATTTCATTCTTTACAAGGTAGTTCAATAAATTCCACTAAAAGAGGTTAGTTATGGATAATAAAGTTATCAGGAGTGCTGTAAGAAGGAAGTACCCTGCGGTTGCAATTGATGAATCTCTGGAGAAAGCGATTCAAATCATGGGGGAAGCTAACAGTTCCGCCCTTGTTGTAAAGGTCGATGAGGACTTGGTGGGAATAGTTACCATATCAGACATAATGCAATCTCTGTCAGAGGGTGATGACCTTGGAGAAACCAAAGTTTCATCATTTATGACTAAATGCGACCTTATCTCTTCTGGAGGAACGAGGAATCCCTGTGCCCAACTTGATGAAAATCAAGATGTCCTGTCTGCAATAAAAGTCATGCATGAGGGTGGAATGAATCACTTGCTGGTCTCAGGAAGCGATGGGAAACCTGTGGGAATGGTTTCAAGTCTCGAAATAATTAAGCTCTTAGCCTCCTGATTCGGTTTCAAGAAAGTGCTGTTATTGGCGGCATGGCGGATGGTCGCCATGATCGTCCATGTTTTTGCAACCAAACTACCAAAAATAATACGCGCAGCATCCGCCCAGAAGGTGCTTTTTTCAACCCCCACCGACGTCCACTCAATCATATTTGATGCCAGCGAACCTGCTGTTTTGACATCTTATAATTGAGGCAGGGATCGAATAAGTGTCAAGACAACAGAAGTGGACTTAAGAATAGACGACCCATCTGGATCAATCTTTGAGGGGATTCCCCTAATTCATATCACTGAAATGAACACCATCGTTTATCTTGACAGAGAGGTGACGATTAAATATAGTTGAAAGTGCAACCATATTTAATAAGATCCACTACAGAGAGAATGACTGTCATGTATAGCTTCAGAAATGATTACAGTGAAGGCGCCCATCCGAACATACTTAACGCACTGATACAGAACAACAATACGCAGGAAGAAGGTTATGGGTTGGATAAGCATACACAAAACGCTATTGCAGCACTAAGAAATCTTATCGGAGACGCCAACGGTTCTGTTCATCTCCTTTCGTCTGGAACTCAGACCAATTTGATTGCCATCAGTTCTTTTTTGAGACCCCACGAAGCCTGTATTACTGCGACTTCCGGACACATTGCAGTCCATGAAACTGGCGCCATTGAAGCAACTGGCCATAAATTACTAACGGTAAATTCCAGTGACGGAAAGATAAGCCCTCAATTGATTGAACCTGTCCTGACTGCCCATCACTTTGAGCATATGGTGAAGCCAAGGCTCGTCTACATCTCTAACCCAACTGAGTTAGGCACCATTTATTCCAAACACGAACTCCAGGAGCTCTCTGACTATTGTCAGAGAAAAAATCTTCTACTCTATGCTGATGGCGCCCGATTGGGAGCTGCCCTTGTGTGCAAGGGAGCCGATGTAACCCTTGAAGATATGTACAAATTGACAGACGCCTTTTATATTGGCGGCACTAAAGTTGGTACACTTTTTGGGGAGGCTTTAATTATCAGAACTCCCCACCTCGCAGCAGATATTCGTTTTCTTATCAAACAAAGGGGCGGGTTGCTTGCTAAAGGGCGGGTATTGGGTACCCAGTTCGAAGAGCTCTTTAAAGACAATCTCTATTTCGATCTCGCTCGGCATGGGAATGATATGGCACAATTTATGGCAGAGGAGCTTGCAGAAGAAGGTTGTGCATTTTGGATTGACTCACCAACGAATCAAATATTTCCAATTATGGACAATAGAATCATTGAGGATCTCGAGGGTCAGTTTCAGTTCTATATTTGGGCAAAAACAGATGAAAACCACTCTGCAATTCGGCTCGTCACCTCGTGGGCAACTTCAGAGGAAGCTGTTCGGAGCTTTGTTTCCACCTACAAAAAAGTCAGAAAGGCTGGTCAAGATCTGCTTGTCACTGCGTAGACACAGGAAAACAAATGATATTAGAAGACGTTATTCTAAGAGAAATTGGCGCTTTAACCAGGACAATACATGCCATTATTGAAATAAAATTTACCTCTCTCAATCTTAAAAAAGGTCAATCGATTTACCTCACCAGGATCTGTGAACACCCCGGAATCAATATGAAGGAATTATCCCAACTTTTGATGGTAGACAAGACCACAACCTCAAAGGTTGTACAGAAGCTTATAACAGAAAAATTAGTGCGTAAAAAACAAGACACTGAGGATAAAAGAGCCTACCATCTTTTCCCCACTGAAAAAGCAGCCCAGGCTTACAATATTATTATTGAAGAGGAAAATCGCTTAACCACCCAATGCTATTCGGGTTTTAACAAAGACCAACAAGAAACCGTCCTGACTTTGATTCGAAACATGCGCCAGAATATTGAAGATGACTGGTATACACTCAAACGCTACAGATGAAAATCTAGCAAGCAGTATCCCTGCAGAAAATATAGAAGTTCGTTTATTCTTCAAGGAGTACGAGCAATTCGCATTCCCGTATGTATGAACAACAGATAGGGGCTCAATCTCTTACTGTTGTTATGGTATGCCCTAGATCCTCATCTGGAACTGCTTTGGACAACACTTCCCCATTTCAACAAAACCGCAAGTTAGAACGAAAAAGCTCAACGTAAAGTTGCTCAATATATTTATTTGACATTACACGCATCATCATATAAATATATATTTATATGATGATGCAATTTACTTGAATTGCACCATCAGCAGAGATACAGAGTGTACAATGGACTCATTAACAAAACACACAGTTCTAGATGAATAATATCCCCACTTACCTCCCTCCCGAAAAGAGTTTGCCGAGCGCAGCATTTCTGGCCAAAGCTTTATCGGATGCAAATCGGTTGCGCATATTGTTGCTGGTCTGCAATGGCAGAAGGTCGGTTTCTTCCATCGTTGAGGCGCTGGATTTGTCGCAGCCGCTGGTGTCTCATCACCTGAAAGAACTGAAACGGTCACTTTTAGTAAAAGTGGAGCGAGAAGGGCCGTTCGTTTATTACGAATTATCAGATTCGAGAATCTTAACTGTTTTGAAAACTTTACACGAAATTGCAACTGACCTGTTGTCTGAGAGAAAGGGATTTTAATATGAACGAGGCAAATAGCTTATGACTGCACTTTTTGAAATCGTGGCCAAAATGGCTCCAGATAAAGCCCTTGCTGAGATAACGACCATCTTTGGAAATCTATTGAAAGATCTAGATGAGAAAAATCGAGAACTACTGTTGCTCAATCTGCTTGGTCAGCATGAAGGAGATAAAATCTCAAGTATGGCTCATCTCTGAATAGCCGAATGTATGGGCGAAGGTGTCGACCCAACGCAGATGTGTAGAAGCTTAGTAGATAAAGTAGCTCAGTCGGAGC
>JQIA01002215.1_pt1 | contig 10416 bp, 11 predicted proteins | sample 811431 | NCBI WGS metagenome assembly JQIA01 (sample SAMN02998118, study PRJNA258478) | marine sediment metagenome | biome: marine; feature: seafloor; material: sediment; isolation source: oil-polluted sediment collected from 3 locations (0.5 km, 0.7 km and 0.9 km)... | place: USA: Gulf of Mexico ... | reverse complement strand
TTGTGTTCCAGCTGGGTGACCCAACCATTGATCAAACGAATTTATTTCATCTGTTAAAGCTTGATTATTTGGCCCCGCATATTGATTAAAAAATACAATTCCGTTTCTAGAAATCCCTATTGGACCTAAAGGAGTTGCACTTTTAATGGTTGCTTCTGCTGGGTTAAGTGTCATTGTGAACGTAATATTTTGCTCTCCTATAGAGTTTGGATTTTTATTCCAACCTGAATTCGTTCCATTATAAGCTTCATATAAATCATGTGAAGAATCCCAATAAGGACTTGTATGATTCGGTAAATCTGTTGTTGTAAAACTTACAGTATTGCCAGTAACAGAATACGATACAGCTTCTATATCATCAAACTTAGATAGTATTGCAGTAATATCATAATTGGTTGTAGTTACCGGGTCTGTTGTATCTATCATCTCCATTTCTCCTTCTTCAGAAGAGCTACATGAAATCGTTATTAATGAAATGGAAACTAAAAATGCTGCTTGTAAAAATTTATTCTTCATAATTTAATTCTGTTGGTTTTTAATTAGACCTTCAAAAATTAAATTAGTTTGAAAAATAAATAATTGTATTCCAAAACAGAAATTATCTTGGTGGTGGTGGCGGTATCCCTTCTCGTCTTGGAGGATGATTCCTTCCGTCTCTTGGAGGACCATTATGACCACCTTTTAAAGCTTTTTGAATAATATCATCAAACTTTTTTTGCTGTTCTCCTGTACAAATTTTTCTTACTGATTTAAAAAACCGAAAAACCTCAACTTCTCTTTTCCCATCAATTTTACCAATAATTTTACTTATAGAATCTATATTTACATCATCATTAGAAAAAGAATGAAATAATAAATCTTTATGTTTTCTTATTTGTTCTTCAAACTCCATCATCCTTTCTCGATGAATCTCATCTAAATTTATAAATTTTATTTGTTGATCTTCTGTGAACTTTAATTGTTTGGATAAGAATTCTCTTTCTTGATTTTGATTCCCTTTTTTATGTGGTTTTTTAATTAACATAAAAATTAGAACTCCATTCAAGAGAATAAGCATTACCAGTAAAACAGGAAGTAATTTTGATTTCATAATTTCTAATTTATTAAAGAAATAGTTTCGGATTGCAAAGAATATTCTTGCGCAAAAGAGTCTAAACTAACATCCGTAGTTTGCTCTTGAGATGAAAAAGCATACAAGACTACACTTGTATTTAAAAGCAATACGAATGCTAAAGTAGCAACTTGTAACTGAGGTGTAAACCAAGAAAATACTTTAATTTTTTCTTCTTTTTGATTCTCTAGTTGCTGCAACACTTTGTGCTTAAAAAAGTAATTTACTTTCACCTCTTCAATTGTATCTAAAGCCTTAAAAGTAGCTTCAACTTGCTGATTAATATGTTCTTTATTCTTCATTTGATTTTGTTCTAAAAACAATTACTATCTATTTAGATGCAAGAAATTATAAAAACTTGCGGCAGCTTCTTGCTATTTTTTATAAAAACTTAGAAACTAATTTAAGTATCATTTTTATAAAAATTTTCTAACTTTTCTTGTAACGATTTCTTTGCCCTAAACATAACAGATTCCACCGACGACAAACTTTTACCCGTAATCTCCACAATCTCTTGATAACTTTTACCATCAATCTTTGCTAACGTAAAAACAACTCTTTGGCTTTCTGGTAACGTATGTATGGCTTTAAAAATAATTGCTGATTTTTCTTTATTCTCTAATAAAATTCCAGGATGATTGAATTCTGTAAAATAGCTGGTTTTATCTAAAGGTATTTCTGTTCCCATAATCGTTTGCATAAAAGCGAAACGTTTTTTGGTATTCTTTTTTCTGATGAATTCTAAACTCTTATTGGTTGCAATTCTATAAATCCAAGTTGATAATTTAGAATCACCCTTAAATTTAGAAACCGACTTAAAAACCTCTAAAAAAACTTCTTGCGCAATATCTTCTGCATCCTCTTTATTAGGCACAAAAGAAATACAAGTACTAAAAATTTTTTGCTGATAAGCATCTAAAAGCTTGCCAAAAGCAGATTGTTTTCCTTGTTTTAATTGATTGATAAACTCTTGTTCTTCCAATATATTTTTAAAAAAAGTAAACATACAAAAAAACCAGATATATTATAAATATATCTGGTTTGATAAAAAAAACTATGTATTTTATTCTTTATCAAATAATGCTTTGTGTATTAAACCCGCAACAATTGCACCTGCTATAGGGGCAACCCAAAACAACCAAGATTGAGTTAAATATTCACCGCCAGCAAAAATTGCCTGACTCATAGAACGTGCAGGGTTTACAGATGTATTTGTAATTGGTATACTTATTAAATGTATTAATGTTAATCCTAATCCAATTGCAATTGGCGCAAATCCTTTAGGAGCTCTTTCGTTTGTACTTCCTAAAATGATTAGTAAAAAGAACATTGTTAATAGAAATTCCGCAATAAAAGCAGATTGCATAGAATATTTATCAGGAGATAATTCGCCATAACCATTTGCAGCAAATCCGCCAATAGATTCAAAGTCAGATTTTCCTGAAATAATTAAATACAAAGCAGCAGCAGCTAAAATTGCACCTACTAATTGAGAAATAATATAGGGTACTAATTCTTTGGCAGAAAATTTACCTCCAGCCCAAAGACCAAAAGAAACTGCAGGATTAAAATGACCTCCAGAAATATGACCAACTGCATATGCCATTGTTAAAACTGTTAAACCAAAAGCAAGAGAAACTCCTACAAAACCAATACCCAATTCCGGGTAACCAGCAGCAAAAATAGCACTTCCACAACCTCCAAAAACAAGCCAGAAAGTTCCAAAAAATTCAGCGAAATATTTTTTCATAATTTAAATTTAGTTAATTAATAACGTTATAAAGTTACTACTTTTTTATTTTCCATCTAAAAATGGCATTGATCGTTTTACAAATACTTTAATAAAACTTTATTAAGTTTAGAAGAAATAAAAACTTTTTTACTCGTAACGTAATATATGACACTGTTCTTTTTAGAAAGTCACTTTAATCTATTTTACTAGTTGTTTTTATCTCATTTTTGATTGTATTATTATATCTTTGCTGTATTATAAAAACACATGTATTAATACATAAAAAATTGTTGTTTTTTTACCTTTTTATGTATTGTAAATTTTACTAATTATGAAATTATTATTAATAACTTTTGGCTTATTAGCACTTGCCGTTGCAGGAATTGCAATTAAAATTTGGGCAAAAAAAGATGGTAAGTTTGCTGGTACATGTGCCAGCCAAAACCCAGTGTTAAATGAAACTGGAGAATCTTGTGGTTTTTGCGGAAAAACACCTGATCAGTTTGATACTTGTGAAGATACTCAACATAATTAACACCTTTTTATCTCAATGATTTTATCTGTAATCTTCTACGCTTTTGTGGCATGTACAGTAATACAATTTATTTATTACCTCGCTTTCTCTACCTTTCTTTTGGTGTCGAAAAAAGGAAAAAAAACAGATTTAGAAACCCCAATTTCAGTAATCGTTTATTCTAAAAATCAAGCTAAAGAAATACAGGAATTATTACCATTATTTTTAGATCAAGATTATTTTAAATTCGAAATTATATTAATCAACAATGCTTCTTCTGATAACACTTGTGATATTGTAGAAGGATTTGAAAAAAAACATAAGAACCTTAAACTCTTAAATGTAGAAAATAATGAGGCTTTTTGGGGTAGTAAAAAATATGCGTTAACACTTGCTATTAAATCATCTAAATATGACCATTTATTATTTACCGATGTAAATTGTACAGCCGTTTCTAAACATTGGATTTCTGAGATGAGTAGTAAATTTACAAATGATAAAAAGATCGTTTTAGGCTATAAAAAATATCAAAAAGAAAATTCATTAACGAATCTAATTATCCGATTTGAACATTTATTAACGTCTATAAAATGTTTTGGATTTACTAGAATGGGTTCTTCTTTTATGGCTTTTGGTAATAATTTGGCGTATCAAAAATCAGAGTTTTTTAGAGTTAATGGGTACATAAATCATATGAAAATAAGTGCTGGTGAAGATGATTTATTCATTAAAGATGCTGCAAATAAGAAGAATACTTCTTTTTCTATCTCAGAAAACAGTTTTATAGAAACTGCTGCTCCATCCTCTTTTTCAAAATGGTTTACAGAAAAAAAAGAAGAAATTATCATCACAAAAAAATACAAGTTTAAACATCGTTTTTTATTAAAGTTCTTCACTTTTTCTAAAGTACTATTTTACACATTAGCAACTATATTATTCTTTGTATACCCTTATCAAATAATACTTCCCATTACACTGTCCTATTTATTATTACAATACATTGTTATAGGTATTTCTGCTAAAAAATTAAAAGAACCACAAATTATCTTTTTCTTACCTTTTTTAGAAATTGGCTTATTATTGATTCAAATTAGTATATTTAGTGCTAATTTGATTTCAAAACCAAATCATTGAAAATAAACGATACAATAATTGCTTTACATATTTCTAATGCTAAAGATGGTAATCAAGCCGCATTTAGATTTTTATTAGATACTTTTTGGCTCAATGTCTATAACTATCAATTAAAACGGACAAAGAGCGAAAATGACGCTGAGGATATTACGATTCAAACTTTTTCTAAGGCGTTTGATAAAATACATACTTTTGATGATCGATACGTTTTTAAAACTTGGTTAATTACTATTTCTAAGAATGTACATATAGATTTATTACGCAAAAAGAATGCTTCTATTAACGCAGAAACAACCATAGAGCAAGAAGAAAAAGTATATTTAGTTGTTGATGAGAATCCTACACCTGAGGATGAAATTATTAGAGAACAAAATTTAGCAAAACTATTACGAGACATCAAACAACTAAAACCTAAATACCAAGAGGTCATTCAGTTACGATATTTTCAAGAATTAAGTTATAAAGAAATTTCTAAACATATTAATGAACCTATAAACAACGTAAAAGTAAAATTATTACGGGCAAAAAAGTTATTGGCAGCCATTATAAAAAAATCATAAATGAATGAACGATTCAATGGATATGAGAAAACTATTGCAGATTTTTCTAATGAAATATTAGTTGTCTGTCCAAACTGTAAGAAAAAAGGAGATTTAAAAAAACACGAAAACTATATAAAAGTTACGTGCCTTAAATGTGGTTACAATAAAAAATATACAGACACGCTAAATAGACCTCCAGAAAAGTTATGGCTAAGTGTTCAGTTAAAAGAAGATGAACTATGGGCTTATAATTTAGAGCATCTCGAATTTATAAAAAATCATATTTCAGCAAATTTAAGAGAAAGAACATTAGAAAACATCTCTAATAAATCTATAGGTAGTAGATTGCCAAAATGGATGACATCAAAAAATAATAGAAATGATGTGCTTAAAGCTATTGAAAAATTAAAAAATAAATGAAAAAATCATTTTTAAACTCCTTAGGTCCAGGTTTGTTATTTGCAGGTGCAGCAATTGGTGTATCTCATTTAGTACAATCTACAAAAGCAGGTGCTGAATTTGGATTTGGTTTATTTTGGGCTTTGTTATTAGTACATATTATTAAATACCCTTTCTTTCAATTTGGACCACGTTATGCCGCTGCAACAGGAGAAACGTTGTTAGATGGATATAAAAAAATAGGTAAAGGAGTTTTAACAATTTATTATGTATTAAATTTTGCAACCATGTTTACCATACAAGCGGCTGTTACAATTGTTACTGCTGGTTTAGCTTCACAACTTTTTGGATTTACAACAGATTTAGTTATTTGGTCTACCATTTTAATGACTATAAGTGTGATTTTTTTATTGATTGGAAAATATAAATTGTTAGATAATTTGATGAAATACATCATCGTTATCTTAACAATAAGTACCATAATTGCGGTTTTCGTAGCATTGTTTAGTTCTAAAGAAGCTTTTGATGTAAGTCAGATTTTACCATCAGGAACTGTAGAAATTACTTTTCTAATAGCATTTTTAGGTTGGATGCCGGCTCCATTAGATGTTTCTATTTGGCACTCGATCTGGTCAGTTGAAAAAAGTAAAAGTACATTTACTAAAATCAATCCAAAAGATGCCATTTTTGATTTTAATGTAGGCTATATAAGCACGTTAATCTTAGGAATTTGTTTTGTGCTTTTAGGCGCTTTAGTGATGTATAATTCTGGAGAAAACTTTTCTAATAAAGGCGGAACATTTGCATCACAATTAATTACTTTATACACAAAAAACTTAGGTGAATTTTCTTACATATTTATTGCTATTGCTGCATTTACAACAATGTTTAGTACAACAATAACTACTTTAGATGCTTCACCAAGAGCAATGAATAGAAGTTCTAAATTATTGTTTGATAAAGAATTTAAATTCGGATATTGGTTTTGGATTATTTTTCTTTTTATTGGAACATTGATCATATTGCAGTTCTATTTAAAAAACATGGGAGATTTAGTAAAGATCGCTACTATTCTGTCTTTTTTAACGGCTCCTTTTTATGCTATTTTAAACTTTGTTTTAATCACAGGTAAGCATACTCCAAAAGAACATCAACCAAGTATTTATTTAAAAATCTTAAGTATTATTGGTATTGTTTTTTTAATAGGATTTAGTGTGTGGTTTTTAACAAACATTTAAAAGATTTCTTCGTAAATTCGCACCTCAAATTCAATAGAAAATGGCAATAGAATCTGTTATACTTCCTGAAAGAGCAAAAAAACCAAAATGGTTACGTGTAAAATTACCTGTTGGTAAAAAATATACTGAGTTAAGATCTTTGGTGGATAAGTACAAGTTAAATACTATTTGTACAAGTGGAAGCTGTCCTAACATGGGTGAATGTTGGGGTGAAGGAACTGCAACATTTATGATCTTAGGAAATATCTGTACTCGTTCTTGTGGATTTTGTGGTGTAAAAACCGGAAGACCAGAAACTGTTGAATGGGATGAACCAGAAAAAGTTGCACGTTCTATAAAATTAATGAGCATTAAACATGCTGTAATTACTTCTGTAGATAGAGATGATTTAAAAGATGGTGGTTCTATTATTTGGGCAGAAACTGTTGAAGCCATCAGAAGAGCAAACCCAAACACAACTTTAGAAACTTTAATTCCTGATTTTCAAGGAAACACAAAACAGATAGATAGAATTATAGCGGTGCATCCTGAAGTAGTTTCTCATAATATGGAAACTGTAAGAAGATTAACTCGTGATGTAAGAATACAAGCAAAATACGATAGAAGTTTAGGTGTTTTAAAATATCTAAAAGATAACGGAATGCGTACGAAAACTGGCTTAATGCTAGGTTTAGGCGAAACTGAAGAAGAAGTATACCAAACAATGAGAGATATACGTGATGCTAATTGTGATATTATTACAATTGGTCAGTATTTACAACCAACCAAAAATCATTTACCTGTGAAGGAATTTATTACTCCTGATCAATTTAAAAAATACGAAACTATTGGTTTAGAAATGGGTTTTATGTATGTAGAAAGTGGTGCTTTAGTTCGCTCATCATACAAGGCACATAAACATGCAAAATAGTTATTAAAAATATAAAGTCAAATATGTTTTTGGCACGATGCTTGCAAAGTATAAATTGAAAACAACTTTGTAAACTGTTTTCATTGTGTAAATTATTTGAATTAGTTAGTTATAAAAAAACCATCTCACTTGAGATGGTTTTTTACTTTAAAAGACTTTAAACAATATAAAGTATTATTAAAATATAAAATACTTTATATTAATTCTTTGGAGCAGCTCCATTTTCTCCTTCTTCGCCAGAGTTTGATTCTTTCTTTTTTAAAACCTTCAAATAACTATAAGTAACTTTATCGGTTCTAATTTTTAAATCACCATTTTCATAAACATAAATTCCTCTTTTCTGCCTTTTACCATCCTTATAGAGTCCCATAAAAAAATCTTTATCATCCTTCCAAAACTTAAATCCAACATAATGAGGTTTTCCTTTTTTCCAATAGCCTGTATGCAAATCTCCATCTTTCCAAATATAAGTACCAAAACCGTTTTCACAATCCCCTACTACACAGCCAGATTCATTATATTTTACTGGTCCCAAATGTTTTTTAGATTTTCCATCATCAAAAACATAATAACCATGAGATTTGGGTTTTCTACTTCCGTTATTATATAAACCTAAATAAAAATCTCCAGAAGCCCAAAATTTAGCACCAAAATAATGCTGTTTACCATTTTCCCAATATCCTGCATGTAAATCTCCTCCGTCATAAATATAAACACCCCATCCATCTTCACAATTTCCAGAAACACAACCTTTTTCGTCATAATAGACTCTATTATTTCTATTTTCAAAATCACCATCATCCCAAGCATAAATACCCGAACTTGGTTTTCTATCTCCATCCTTATATAATCCATACCAAAAATCGCCATCACTCCAAAAGTTCATTCCAAAATAATGTTTTTCTCCATTTTTCCAAAAACCAGTATACATATCACCACTTTTCCAAATATAAGTACCAAAACCATTATTACAATTACCATCAATACAAATGGCTTTCACTGAAAAAGAAGTAAGAAAAAGTAATAAGAAAATCCAAAAAAACCTCATAATATAAATAATTAAAAAAATAAATATAATTATTTTTTATTTGAAATAATCATACATGCCTATTATTTTATAGTACTTAAATAAAAAAAGACCGCTTAAAAATAAATTTTAAGGCGATCTTAAGTTGCAATTTATAAATCCCCCAATCTATAAAATTACATGTAATTGTATTTTAGAATACAAACTACGGGCGTAATATAAAAGTTATTGAGTTTATTTTTTTTACCAATAGACAAAAGGGAATTAAGTTTCGATGAAGATCAAAAAAATGTTGTTTAATGAATTTAATACGATAACAAAAAACCGTTTAAGAATTACATTACAAAGAAGAGATAATTAATTTATAAAATTTAAATTCTTCGTTAGTTTATTTATTCTAATCGATGAAAAGTAAAAACAATTCTTATAAAGAAAGAGCTAAACTTAAAATACAATGATTTCCATATTTGGAATTTTACTGAATTTTTATTCAAAAAAAAATCATCTAAAAACTTAATTTTAGATGATCTAAACTACAATTTATAAATCCCCCAATCTATAAATGTTACTCAAAGAAACAATTTTAATAAACCAAAATTTTAGATTTTCGGCAAAATGAATCATTGAAACGGTGAAATACATATTAAGTACTTTTAGTTAAACCACCGATTGAAATAATTCTATTTATTACACAGAAGCATATTAAAAAACGGATGCTTATGCAAACTTAATAGACTTAGAAGGTGTAATTTTTGTAATTATATAAGATGGAATTATCAGCATTAAAAAACACAACAACAAAGTCCCTATATTCAATAATAAAATGGCAGTAAATGAAATATAAACAGGCATTGTAGAAACATAATATGTTTCTGGATCTAATGTAATAATCTTAAAATAATGCTGAATACCAATAATAGACAATCCAATAACATTTCCCCAGAAAAGTCCTTTTAAAATTAGATAAGATGCATTGTATAAAAATATTTTTCTAATACTTGTATTACTACTTCCTAAAGATTTTAAGATACCAATCATTTGCACACGTTCTAAAATCAAAACTAACAATGCAGTAATCATGTTTATACCTGCAATTAAAATCATAATAGCAATAATGAACCAAACATTATTATCAAAAAGTTTAATCCATTCAAAAACATTATAATAAGCCTCTACAATTGTTTTACTATTTAAAGTTGTACTAATGCTATTGTAAACTTTATCTCCTATTTTATCAACTTCATCAAAATCGTGAATTAAAACTTCAAAACCACCAACTTCATATTCTGTCCATTTATTTAATTTCTGCACCTCTCTAATATCACCAATCATCATGCTTTTATCAAACTGTAAAAAGCCAGTACTGTAAATTCCTGAAATAATATATTTTTTATTGGATGGTAGTTTACTATGAACCGTTTTTATAAAAGTTGCTAAAATCGTATCGTTTAATTTCAACCGTAACCGGTTCATAACTGTTTGCGACAGTAAAACTTCTCTAGTTCTTGGCTGATTAAAGTTTGGAACTCTACCTGCAATTAAATACTCTTTAAAGAAAGACCAATCATAATCTGTAGAAACACCTTTAAAAATAATACCTTCAAAATCTGTCTTCGTTCTTAAAATACCTGCTTTATTTGCAAATACTTGTACATTTTTTATACCCTCAATATTTTTAAAGGTAGGATAAAAATCTTGCTCCTTTTTCACAGAAGTCGTAGAAACATCAGAGTTATTAGAATCGTAATTTACAATCTGAATGTGCCCTTTAAAACCGGCCATTTTATCGCGTATTTTATGCTGCAACCC
>JQIA01002214.1_pt1 | contig 10418 bp, 15 predicted proteins | sample 811431 | NCBI WGS metagenome assembly JQIA01 (sample SAMN02998118, study PRJNA258478) | marine sediment metagenome | biome: marine; feature: seafloor; material: sediment; isolation source: oil-polluted sediment collected from 3 locations (0.5 km, 0.7 km and 0.9 km)... | place: USA: Gulf of Mexico ... | reverse complement strand
AAATGTATCCTCTAGTATTGGCGTCATCGCAAGGTTTGTTCGCTGAATAGCGTTTAGCAGAAACATAAGGAGAACGGGAGGTGCAAGCCCTTATCTTTAAAACGCAGAGTGTGAATTTTGGGACGCGCCGAATTTAGAGACTACTTCTGGGACACATATCAGGGCCATTTTGAGCGTTAGCTGCCCAAATCTTTTAGTGCCTCTAAAACGCTCCTTTTTGACACGTTCGTAAAGCACCCCAATTTACGCTGTCAAAAACCCCTTCCAGAACTTAAGTAGTTCTGGAAGGTTTTTGAAAGGGTCCAGCAGTGATCATTGGCTACGCACGTGTCTCGACAAAAGAACAGCAGCTTGATGCCCAGACCTCGGCTTTGGAAGCGGCTGGCGCGGAACGCATCTTTGCCGAGAAAATCTCTGGCACCAAAAAATCCCGCCCAGAGCTTGATCGCATGATCGAGCAGCTGCGCAGTGGTGATGTTGTCGTCGTGACCAAGTACGACCGTCTCAGCCGATCACTACAGGACCTCTTGAGCATCGTTGATGCCGTCCGTGCGCAAGGTGCTGGGTTTCGGTCGCTGGCTGAGGACATTGATACCACGACGCCAGCTGGGCGGCTGGTATTCCACGTCTTCGCCTCCATCGCCCAGTTTGAGCGCGAGCGGATATCTGAGAGAACCAAAGAAGGCCTTACCGCCGCCCGCAAGCGAGGGCGTGTTGGTGGTCGGCCCCCTGCCCTATCTGCGGAGCGCTGCGCCGAGGTGGCGCGTATGCGGGATCAGGAAGGCCGTGGTATTGCAGAATTGGCTCGGTTGTTTCAGGTCAGCACGAGTACCATCCGGCGGGCTTAAACCCTATTTGCCGAAAACCCGCGCCCATAATCCTCTACTAGGTCTCCCCTGCCCCTCATCAGTGAGCAAAGCTTGTCCTTTTTTAGCAACCCCACGCCATTCGTCGCGCTCTTCTTTGAATTCGTCTGATCGTTCAATCGCTGCTTTAAGTTCAGCTCGTAAAGTCGCGATTTCAATGTCTTTTTCGGTGTAGCGATCACCTGTATCAACCTGTAGCATGCTGTAGTTTTGGTGTAGTGTAGCGCTTGTATCATCTGTGTCAGGTGTTTTAAGATCACCATACACTCGCAACAGCTCTGATGTATCTAGTCTTGGCTTTCCATCTTTACCAATAACCTTTGAAACCTTGCCATTTTTGATATGACGCAACAATGTAGACCGAGCGATACCCACTCGTCTTGCTGCCTCTGATATAGTTATTTGTGTCATGTAGCACCTACCTGTCTCATAGTGATCTATTATGTAGTGTAGCGCTCCAGACTGATGCAGACAATGCTTCCATAAACCTTCAACAACTGGTTGAGTTTTGAACGGGCTTTTTGGCTGCTACAAAACGGGCAGGGGGCTTAGGTTCCCAAAACGAGCGTTTTTGGAAACCTTGCAAGGTTGGATCAGCAGACAAAGTTGTCATTTTCCGTTGAGGTTGCGATATGTTTGCAAATTCGAACGTAACCGACATTACTGTGAGTAAAAAAATGACCTTGATCCCAGCTAGCCAAAACCTTTTCATTGTTGATCTTCACTACATCGTTTCGTTCGATGAGATCGAACCTGAGCTTGATGCCCATGTCGAATTCCTCGAAGAAAACTATGCTTCTGGCTGCTTCATCGCATCTGGTCCCAAAGTACCCCGTACTGGCGGAGTGATCGTTGCTACAGCTGAAACTAAGAACGCTCTTGAGCAAATTTTGGCTGCTGATCCATTTCATGCCAAAAAATTAGCCCAGTACACAGTTACTGAGTTTCGGCCTTCGATGAAGGCTTCTCAGCTCTAAACCTATTACTCTCAAAAACCACCGTTTTTGAAACGCAGTCGGAGGTCCGTTGTGCGGACTTTTCTGCCTTTCGGCCCTCGGGACGGAATGTCGGATTTTACGATTGCCCTGCATCAGCACAAGCACAGATTTGCAAACTCAGACCGTTGGGCGCTTAAGAAACAGGCCAGCAACTCCAGATACTACTAAGAAGCTCCCACCGATCCGGTTCATCCACCGCAGAACAGACATTTGCCGAACAAAGCGACGCAAAACATCTGTGCCAAATGCAAATGCAAGCCCATTCAGAGTTGCGAGAACAGAGAAGGTTATAACCAAGGTAGTTGCCTGCCAAACATAGCTGCCGTCTGGTCCTATGAATTGCGGGATGAACGCAGCTGAGAACGCGATACTCTTAGGATTCAACAGAGTGACGAAAAAACCGTCTCGCAGGCCGTGCAGCGTTGAACTGCGCTTTTTGGAGGTCGTAATATCTAACGGCGTCGGCTCAGCAGCGAACAGTTTAAACCCAAGATAGATGAGATATGCCGCACCTATCACTTTCACAGCCGTAAATACCGTCGCGGAAGCAAGAAGGATAGCACCGGCTCCCGCTATCGCGGCGGTCGACCCGAACAATGTCCCCAGTCCTATTCCGATAGCAAGTGGCACAGAAACGTGCCGCCCATCAGACAGCGACCTTGTGATGACTAGAGCTATGGTTGGGCCGGGGATCGCAAGAGCCACGGCGCTAGCACCGACGAAAAGCAGGAATGAAACAAGGTCAATCATTCGTAGATGTTAGAGACCCAGCATTAGATTATCAATCCCGGAAAAGCTGTCGTTCGTCTAGCTTGCAGCATTCGACACTTTGGGCTCGGAGCCGCCATTCGCCGCATCTGCACAATCACAGCCCATACTCTGGCCCGTCGCGCTCGGCCGTCCGCTCCTGTTCTAGCACGCGCTGGCGTTCCTGCTCCAACGCGCGTTCCCGCTCTGCATCCTGCGCCTGTAGATCGTGGCCCGCCCGTTCTTCATTGCGCACCACGTCCGCGCCTGTGTCGCGGTCCCTGCCGTCCCGCGCCGCCTGTAGCTTTTCAAGCGCGGTCTGGGGTGCATCAGCGGTGGCACGGCCCTCCCGTGCGGCCTGCAACCGCTCCAAAGCGGTCTGCGGGGTCTGCGAGACCAGCGATTCCCGCTGACGCATCGACGGCCCATCTGCCACAGTGCGCTCCTGCATCCCGTCCATGATCCTATCAAGCCAGTCTCGCGCCCAGTCCTTGAACTCGGCGGCAATCTCGCGGGCCTGTGCGGCGATCTGCTTGACCTCCTGCCAGCGTTCCGCCGCTGGTGTAGTCAAACCGCGCCGCATCATGCTCCATGATCCCGCACTCATGCCGGGCAGGGCGGGGCGGTCCAGCTCCACGGCCCGCGCCATATGCTCGGTCTGCGCCGGCGCGTCGCCGCGCTCGGCGGCGTCATGGGCCATAGACAGGGCATCAGCTCGCTGTGCGACCAACGTGCGGTGATCAACCCGCTCGTGGATGTCGCACCGTTCAAGCGTGTCGTTCACATGCTCCGCCCATGACGACCGCCAATCGACCAGCAGGTCTTTGGCGTTCCAGTCGCGCTCCTTGGCCCCGAACCCTTCGGGGCCAATCTCGCGGGTGGTCAGCATGATATGGGCATGGTGGTTGCGCTGGTCGCCCTCGCGACCTGGCGCATGAAGGGCCACGTCCGCAATCATGCCCCGCGCCACGAATTGCTCCTGAGCAAAAGCCCGCACAAGGTCGGCGTTTTGCTCAGTAGTCAATTCGGACGGCAGGGCCACGCGCACCTCGCGGGCGACCTGCGCGTCCTTGCGGCGCTCGGCGTCCTCGACGGCGTTCCACAGCGCGGAGCGATCATGCACCCACGCTGGCGCATTATCAGGGGCGATGATCTCTGTGTGCAGGACACCGCCCTTGCGGGTGTAGTCATGCACTTCGCCCGTCCGATGATCATTGATCACCTCGGCGGTGCGATACGCGGCTGCGGCGGTCGCTGACCGTCCCTTGCTGCGGGAGATTACAGATGCATCAAAATGATAAATCGCCATGATCGCCTCTTGGCTTGGTTTCGAAAGGATGCGCAGCGGTCATTCGCTCACACGTCGCTTGCGACGTATAGGTGAGCACTTACGTGATATCCCGCCTTTACTGCCCGCGTTGAACTCTCTAATAACTAGACCAACCAAGGGGTGAAGAAAAGTGAAAACTCTCGAACAACAAATTGCATCAACTGAATCAAAGCTCGCACGGCTCAGAACAAAAAAGAAGGCCAGTGACACCCGCGTCAAAATCGTTGTCGGGGCTGTTGTTGCAAAGGCCGCTTTGGAAAGTCCACAAGCCGCTGCGAAGCTGGCGGCCCTCTTACGCGAGAGGGTCACACGCGACCTCGATGTGAAAGAGCTGCAACCCCTCCTGTCCGACCTTGATGAGAAAGCCGCACAAAATGAGTGATGAAAAACTTGATGCCCTGCTGGAAGCTGTGGCCGAGAACACCACCACGCTGATCGACGTCCAGCAACAAGCTGCGGCCACATCGGCCTCAACCAAAGATGCCCGCACCTACGTTCAGAAGATTGCAAAGCAAACGAGCTGGGAAACAAACAGCCGGGCCATTGCTGCCACCATGACTGCCGCTCTCGAAAAGGATCATACCGCACTTCATGCCGCCTCAAGGGCTGCGCAGGAAATGCAGGGGATCTCAATCGAGATGATGAGCCGAGCGGGTAATGCCGCACAGTCTCAGACCGATGCGAGCAACAAGTTTCACTTTGCCGCAGACAGGCTCCTGAAGGTCACAGAGGCCCATGAGGCGGGCAAGTGGCGCAGAATGGGCATGATCGCCCTCATAGGGGCGCTCTGTGGCGCTGTGGGCTTCTTTGCGCGGGAACCAGCAAGCAAATATGCAGTTCTCTGGGAGGTGCGAGATGCGCTCAAAGAAAACGCGCATGGCCCCGACTGCGGCACCGTCGGAGGGGAAAGCAGCCAATCCAGTGGACGTCTTGCCTGTGTCATCTGGCAAGACCCATCGTGAAGGTTTTCTTGGCCCTTGACGTTAACGCCTAATTATAACATATATGTTATATGTGGTCAGTAGAGACATTAGATAAACGGGTAGACCGTGAGCTGGCAAAGCTTCCCCGCGATCTGTTTGCGCGGTTCTTATGGATTGCAGACATACTGACAGAGCAAGGACCGGAAGCTGTTGGGATGCCACATGTGCGGTCCCTTTCTGGTGCTGGCAGTCTTTGGGAAATCCGGATGAGCGGCAAAGACGGTATAGCCCGCGCAATTTACGTGAAGGCGTCAGGACAGCGATTGGTTGTTGTTTATGCGTTCCAGAAGAAAACACAGAAGACGCCAAAGACCGCACTTGAAACAGCCCGTAAGCGGGCGAAGGAGGTAACATGACCAAACTGGCTGACCTGAAAAAAGAGTTTCTGAGCGACCCTGACAACAAGGCTGCTTACGATGCACTTGGCCCCGAATTTAATCTTGCGCGTAAACTCATTGCAGCACGGGCTGCGGCTGGGTTGTCTCAAGCTGAAGTTGCCGAGCGCATGGGAACAAAGCAAAGCGAGATTTCTCGCATCGAAGGGGCGCGCCAAAATATCAGCATCGAAAAGCTGGCTCGCTTTGCTGACGCTGTCGGCGCTAAACTGGATATCCGTATCGACCCAGTTTGAGCGCAACGGGTGCCAAATATCCCTCTAAAACCAATCCATATTTACCAAAAAAACGCGTAGCGCCTTTCTTGTTCTATAGGTTCTATAAGTTCAGGGCATAATTATTAATGTATTTCAATGTGTTGCGAAGTTACAGGTGACAAATTCAGACTGACAGGTGACAAATTCAGACTGACAGGTGACAAATTCAGACTATTTCACGCATTTACAGTAACGTATTTGTCACTTAATAGTGCGGCCATGGGAAAGACAACTGAAGTGGCTGCTGATCGCGCCTATGACCAAACTAAAACCGTGTTACCAAAAGAGGTAGCGCAGGGCATTTACATGCAACATGCGCCGAGCCTGCAAGCGCTCAAGTTGATGCATTTGATGATTGGAACGGCTGGAGGGCGAATGGCTGATGACGTGCGCCACGAGTTTAAGCTCTCAGCAGTAAAAAAAATTGAAGGTATGAATAATCATACCCGCGCCTCTCTCGCACCTTTATTTGAAGAATTGCGGGCAGCTACAATCAGGGAAGGCGACCCAAATATCGAAACTGATCGAGTGGTGATAGGCGGCCTTCTTGATCAGGCGGTTCTGGATCGTAGCGATCCTGTAAGTGGTGACATTTTACTGTCATGGTATTTTGGGCGGTCGTTCCGAGATATGGCGAGAGCATCTAACCATTGGGCCATTCTAGACCGGCAAGCAGTGTTTCATCTGGGCAGCAAATATTCCGTACTGCTGTTCCAGTACATCTCTAGCTTGCAGAACCTTAAGCACATTTCCAGCAAGCGGTTCACTGTATCAGAACTACGATCATTATTTGGCATTCCTGAAGGAAAGTTGGTCCGGTTTGCCGATGTAAACAGCCGTGCATTAGGTCCATCCATAGATGAGATTAACAGTGATCTGACCCGACTTCACTTAACGGTTAAGCTTCACAAGATTGGCCGCACGGTGTCAGAGGTTGAGATAACTTGGGAGATAAAAGCAGACCTCACCAAAGTGAAGGACGAGCTTGATCGTCCCAAGATAGGTCGAAAAGCGCGGCGGGATGGGACGGCGGAAACGCCAGTGACGGCCTTCCCCGATTTTGGCAGCGTTAAGGGCACTCAACCATGGGATAGGATCGCACGGGACAATGCGCCACGCATCGACGGGCGGCATGTACCGGACTTGCGAGTGTTGGCCGACACATTCCGAAAATGGTGCGGCCAGAAGTCGATACAGCTAGACATGAAAAATATCGAGAAGACCTTCACGACATGGTGCAAAAGCTATTCAGCGCGATAGGCCGCACCACAAACGGCCATTTTTTGAAGCCTATGGGGTGACATTAGCGTCAGGGACTAGGTTCGTATGTTCGTCATGATGAATTCATGGGTATTCGGTTCGTATGGTTATGGTTGATATACTTTGGGCGACACTTGTAACAGGGAGATACATGACACCTGTGTCATGGGGTGGATGGCAACAGTGTCATGTGGGGGTGTCATTGTTGCCATCCCTCAAAGCCTTGTTTTATTGATTAAACCTGCGATATATCATTGTAACGAAAGGAGCTGGTTATGGCTACATTTAAAATAGGAAAAGCAGACGCAGACAATCTGCATGTGAACGAAAAGAAGTGGACGAAGCCTCTGATGGAGGCGGGTTGGAGCGCGATTCCCAGCATCTTGATTGAGAAGCAACAGGCGCTTGGTCTTGATCCAGTGGACATGAATATCATTCTGCACTTGATCCAGTACTGGTGGCATCCTGAAAATTTACCGCATCCTTCGGTCGCGACGATTGCAGATGCTATCGGGCGTGATCCGAGGACGGTGCAACGTCGGATTACTGCTCTTGCTGATCTTGGCTTTCTAGAGCGCACTGAGCGTAGGACATCTCGCAATGGGAGCGATACGAACTTGTATAGCTTCAAGGGATTGATTGCGAAGTTGCAACCGTATGCCGCTGAGAAGATCGAAGAGAAAAACACAGCTATTGCGGTGAAGAAAGCACGTGTTGCGCGTAAGAAGCCAAAGTTGGTGGTGGACAACCCTAAATAGTTTTGAAGGTTTGGGGCCAGATATTTTGCCTGCGGCTAGTATAATGAAATAATCGAGCGAGAATAACAAAAACAATATGACAACGTATGCATTTATAGACAGTCAGAATCTCAAAAAATCTATTGAAGAGATTGGTAAAAAAATCGACTACCGGCGCTTTAGGCTATGGTTGAAGAACAAGAAGGGTATCGACAGGGCTATCATGTACTTTGGGTACATGGGGGGACAAGAGCTTCACTACACGCAGCTTCGTGCGTGTGGCTTTGAGCTAGTGTTTCGCCCTGTGGATCGTCAAAATGGGCGGCGTAAGGCAAACGTTGATATTTGTCTGACTATCTCCGTCCTTGACCAAATTGATGACTTTGATGAAGCATACTTGGTCACCTCGGATGGTGATTTCTTCGACCTCACCGAACGTTTGAAAGAGCGAGGGAAGCTTGGTGGTGTGATTAGCCCACAAACATCTGGCGCATGTTCACGCTTGTTGAAGAAAAGCTGTGACGGAAGAATTTCGTTTATCCCCGATAACATCCACAAGTTTGAGGTGCGCTAAAAAGAAAGCCACCCCGCAGTGTCGAAACAACTTTTGGGATGGCTTCCGAAGTGTGTTGAAGGTGCGCCGCAGTGTCGAAACAACTTTTGGCACGTTCCCTTCGTTGAGCCAAATATACACTTAGTAAACGTAAATGCAAGGCCTGTTCATAATCGTACGCAACGTACGGTAAACAAAATAACAATTAAGATAGCACTGATTGCGCAAATTTTTTTTTACAAGGCCTTGGCGCCACTTCCAAAAACGGTCCTTTCTTGCGCTTCGGGGCAATGTGCTCGGTGAGTGTGTTTGTGGGGGCGACAAATATGCCGCCCCCACAAACAGCTCAGTTTCCAGATGGCATCCCGATGCTGAAACCCTCATCCTTCAACTGGTCGCGAATGTGTTGAAACCTCTGGTATTGGCTCAGAGTAACAGGGCCGGTGTAGGTTTCACTTTGAAGCGGTCTCGGCGGGTACCGTCACCAACATCGTGCAGCTACAACGGACTGAAGAATCTAGACTTTGCAGTCAAGCATCCATTGAACCCCGTACCGATCGGTGAGCTTGCCATAGTAGCTCCCCCAAGGCTGCATCGCGAGGGGCGTCGTTACCTTTCCGCCGACAGTGAGTTTCGTAAATAATCTATCGGTGCTGTCGCGATTGCCCATGATGAGAATGTGGGACGAACCTCGCATCGGCTCAGCATCGTGATTGTCCGAGGCGAAGAACAGAACTCCCGGCCCCTCGAAGCGGGCATGCATTACCTTGCCCTTCATCGCTTCGCTTGCGATTGGAATGCCGTGATCTCCATGGCGCATGAGCGTTGTTACCTGACCAAGGCCACATTCCGCATAGAATGTAAGCGCAGCCTCGCACTGCGTGGTGAAGAAAAGATAGTTGGCTAGCTGCATTTCATAGACTCCTGTCTACTGCCGGGCCGACTAGCCCGGCATTCCTGGATATTTGTCAGATGGGGTTAGGCGGCGGAGGCGGTGATGGCTTCTACGAGATCGGCGTTATCGTAGCTACGCCCTGCGATCCCCCAGGCTCCCTCGGGCGCGTAGACGATGTTCGACCAGATATATTCGCGCCCGAGCTGACCTCCCGCGGCTCGCTCGACCACATCTGTTGCCTTCTCAATAAACGCCCTCTTCGCTTCCGATGTCGCTAGCGCGATTTCGGGGAGTTTCAGCTCAACGAAAGCCGCCTTAACGGGCTTCCCCGCAGCAAGAATATGTTCTTTGGGAAGCACGTTGATCGAACCGACGATATTGGCGGTCATGAACGCGTTTCCGCTGAGGCCGGCGATTTCAAGGACGGCTTCAGTCAGCCCTGCGAAGGCCTCGGCCTGCGCGGCAGGCGATAGTAGACCTTCCGGTATGGTCAGCGTGATGGGCATGGTTCTCTCCTTGTTAACGTGTGTCCAAACATGATATATACTGAGTACTCTCTATCGATACACACTGATCACTCTCTATGCAATGATAAAGAGTGATCTCTCTTAAAGGAGCCGATATGCGCTACAGCGCCGAGCATAAAAACCAGACACGGTCGAAGGTCGTCGCAGCAGCCGGACAGGTGTTCCGCAAGGAAGGCTACTGCGGCGCAGGCATTGACGCGCTAACAAAAGCAGCGGGCGTAACAAACGGCGCATTTTATGGGCACTTTAGATCGAAGAGCGAAGCATTCCGTACCGCCGTCGTTGCCGGACTGGAAGAATTGCGGCAGGGAATCGCGACGCTTAGGACCGAACAACCGCAGGGCTGGCTGGAGACGTTCGTTGGCTACTATCTAGGCTATAAGCGAACATGTGATCTCGGCGAAAGCTGTGCGCTACCGAGCCTGTCCGCAGATGTAATGCGCGCCGATAACGAAACCAGACGTGTCTACACAGAAGAACTGCAGCATCTTATCGCGGAAATCGCTGCCGGTCTGCCAGAAGGCCCTTCGGCGCGTTCGACGGGAATCCCGCGAGAAGATCAGGCAATTCTATTGCTCACCATGCTTACCGGCGGCGTCACGCTTGCTCGGGCTGTATCGGACCCGGTACTATCCGAGAAGATAGCCAAGCTTGTAACGGTGGAAGCGATACGTTCCGTTTATTGATCTGGCGATCATCTCGGGGCCAGCGCTGACCGAAGCTTAGGGTGTCATTTCGCCCCCAGCCGGAACCAAGGCGCATGAGGCAAGCTGGTGTCGATCCTGTTTTAGTTGCGCAGTTAGCGAAGGACTAAATGTATCCTCTAGTATTGGCGTCATCGCAAGGTTTGTTCGCTGAATAGCGTTTAGC
>JQIA01002213.1_pt1 | contig 10422 bp, 7 predicted proteins | sample 811431 | NCBI WGS metagenome assembly JQIA01 (sample SAMN02998118, study PRJNA258478) | marine sediment metagenome | biome: marine; feature: seafloor; material: sediment; isolation source: oil-polluted sediment collected from 3 locations (0.5 km, 0.7 km and 0.9 km)... | place: USA: Gulf of Mexico ... | reverse complement strand
GAGGAGTATATAAAAAACTTGACAAAGTTTAAAGAATATGTGGTAACAGATAATATAGCTATGTTGAATAAAACAATGAACGATACAAATTATATAAAATCGATATTAAACGGAATTGAAAATAATAGTAAGTAAAAGAATAAAAGGAAATTTATTAAGATGGAAATAACTAAAGAAAACAGAAAATGGCTAGATGAAATGGGTTTGTCACACCCAATTGTAATAGCAGGTCCTTGTAGTGCCGAGACCGAAGAGCAAGTATTAAAAACGGCTCATGAGCTTAAAAAAACAGATACAAATGTATTTAGAGCAGGAATTTGGAAGCCGAGAACACGCCCGGGAGGTTTTGAAGGTGTTGGAGCAGTTGGATTACCCTGGTTACAAAGAGTAAAAGAAGAAACAGGATTTAAGGTTACAACTGAGGTTGGGAACGCAAATCATGTTGAGTTAGCCTTAAAACATGGGATAGATATTTTATGGATTGGAGCAAGAACAACAGTAAACCCTTTTGTAGTTCAAGAAATTGCAGATGCTTTGAAAGGTGTTGATATTCCTGTATTGGTGAAAAACCCAGTGAATCCAGATTTACCTTTATGGTTAGGAGCTGTTGAACGTTTTAAAACTGCTGGAATTTCTCAGCTGGGTGTTATTCATAGAGGGTTTTCAACTTACAATTCATTACACTACCGTAACAAACCAAAATGGCATTTAGCAATTGAGTTGAAGAAAGAGTTTCCTTCTTTGCCTTTAATTTTAGATCCTTCACATATATGTGGTCGTAGAGATACACTATTAGATGTTTCGCAAACAGGCTTAGATTTAAACTATGATGGATTTATGATTGAAACACATATTGATCCAGATAATGCATGGAGTGATGCAGCACAACAAGTAACACCAGCTCAATTAAGTCAAATTACTGATGATTTAAAAATCCGTCAAAAAAGTAGTACGAAAGAAGAATTTCAGCGTAAGTTAACTATGCATAGAAAAGAACTGGATTTAATTGACGGGAGTATTATTGATATTTTAGGGGATAGAATGGGAATTGCTAAAGAAATAGGAAAATTAAAACACAGCGAGAATGTAGCTATTTTGCAAAGTAGTAGATGGTCAAATATGCTCTCTAAAATGGTTGAAGATGGAAAGGAGAAGGGATTAAGTAAAGATTTTATTGAAGAAGTATTTAGAGCAATTCACGTTGAATCTATTAATATTCAACACAAAGTTTAAACATAAAAAAGGGGGAGCAATTGCTCCCCCTTTTTTATACCCAAATTATGATTGTTTCAGCCTTTTAAAAATATATCTAGTAATATAAATTCCTTTACCATCTCCTTTTCCAGAGTCACTTTCAACTCCACTAGTAACAAATGCTAAGTCCCATCCTTCTGAAATCATTGAATTAATTTTAGAGCTCATAAGTGCATCATTAGAAGCAATATTTCTAAAATTGATACCAGCAACACTATAAAAATTTACCAATTTTGTTTCTTCAAACTGATTAATTTTTGCTTCAGATCTTTTAGTTTTATTTTGTTTTTTATTGGTTTCTGATCGTAGTGTTGTAAATTGTTTGTAATCTCTTTCTTCATCAGAAGATATAATTCTTGACCTACCAATACCCATTGGCACAATGGATTCTACAGTTGTAATAATCTTGTATTCATAAGATTGTGCTTGTACATCAATTATTGATGAAATCAATAATAATGCCACTAATAAAAGTTTTTTCATTTGAATCTGATTTTTAAAAAGTTAGTAATACTCAATTCAAATATAGGTTTAATTTAAACTATATTTGTGCTGATATATAATTTTATAGGATACCATTGTAATTAATGTTTTAAATAAGTGATTGGAATTGTAACAAAATCTACTGGTAGTTGGTACACTGTTTTTTTAGGAAATGGCATTAAAATAGAGTGTAGGTTAAAAGGTAAATTTAGAATTAAAGGGATTAAAAGTACAAACCCTGTAGCTGTTGGCGACCAAGTAAGTTTAGAGTATGAAGATGGAAAAGAAACAGGTGTTATTAATAAAATTTTTGATCGTAAAAATTATATTATTAGAAAGTCTGTAAACTTATCTAAGCAAACTCATATCATTGCTTCAAATATTGACATTGCATTTTTAATGGTTACCATTGATAATCCACCAACATCACCAGGTTTTATTGATCGTTTTTTAGCAACAGCAGAAGCTTATAGTATTCCGGTGATTATACTATTTAATAAAATAGATATGTATAATGATGATGAATTGGAAAAATTGGCAATGTTAGATGCTATTTATACTGAAATTGGATATAAATGTATTGCTATTTCTGCTTCAAAAAAAATTGATATTGAAAGTGTAAAAGAATTAATGCAAGGGAAAACAACTATGTTCTCGGGGCATTCAGGAGTTGGAAAATCTACGTTAATTAATGTGCTTGAGCCTAAGTTAAATTTAAAAACAGCTGAAGTGTCAAAAGTGCATAAGCAAGGTTTACATACAACTACTTTTGCAGAAATGTTTGAGTTAAGTTTTGGGGGTTTCATTATTGATACTCCTGGAATTAAAGGGTTTGGTGTTGTAGATTTTAAACCAGAAGAAATCACGGATTATTTTCCAGAGTTTTTTAAGTTAAAGTCTAAATGTAAGTTTAATAATTGTATGCATATTAATGAACCAAAATGTGCGATTAAGGATGCTGTTGAAATAGGTGAAATAGCGTATTCTAGATATAACAGCTATTTACAAATTGTTGCGGGTGATGAAGAACATTACAGAACGGATATTTATAGTTAAGAAGTCACCAATATAAATGAGAGCATTAATTCAAAGAGTTTCTGAAGCATCTGTAACTATAGACGAAATCATAGTTAGCAAAATTGAATCTGGTTTGTTAGTTTTAATTGGTGTTGAAGCCGAAGATGGAACTGAGGATATTGAATGGCTTTCAAATAAGATTGTTAATCTTCGTATTTTTAATGATGAAGAAGGGGTTATGAATAATTCCTTAATTTCAGAAAATGGAGAGCTTATTGTTGTCAGCCAGTTTACATTACAGGCTAGTACAAAAAAAGGAAACAGACCTTCATATATCAAAGCAGCAAAGCCAGCTATTTCAATTCCAATGTACAATCAGTTTATTATGCATTTAGAAAAACTTTTAAATAAAAAAGTGGGCACTGGTGAATTTGGTGCAGATATGAAAGTTGCACTTGTAAATGACGGACCTGTTACTATCTTTATTGATTCTAAAAGAAGAGATTAGCCTCCTTTTTTTGTAAAGTTTCACTATATTTATAGAAAATTGAATTTCTATGAAAATAAAAAAGCTCACACTATTTTTTTTAGTGGTTTTTGCTGTTCCATCTTATGGACAAGATTATGATTTTAATATAGGATCTATTCCAGAAAACCTTAAAGAAAATGCAAATTCTGTAATTCGTTTTGAAAATATTTCTATTGAGATGACCTCTCAAAGAAATATGATAATTAAAACAGTAAAAGCAATTACCATTTATAATAAATTAGCAGATAATTTTTCAAATATCATTTTGCATTATGACAAAAGAAGAAGCATAAAAAATCTAACAATGTATTTTTATGATGAGAAAGGCAAAGAAATAAAAAAAGTTAAAAAGAAAGAGTTTAAAGATTATAGTGTATCTGATGGCTTTTCTCTTTATAATGATGGGAGGTTATTATATTATGACTATACGCCAATAACTTATCCGTATACGGTTTATTACCAATATGAAATTAAAACCTCTAACACTGCTTTTATTCAAAGATGGATTCCATTAAAAAGTTATTCCCAAAGTATTCAAAAGTCCAGTTTTAGTATACAATATCCTGAAGATATTATTTTACGTAAATCAGAAAAAAACTTTAACAAGTTAAACATTAATACAGTTGAATTAGCCAGAATATTAAGTTACGAAGTGGGTTTAATTCCAGCGGTAAAATATGAGCCATTTGCTCCGTTTTATTTAGATGTGTTTCCAAATGTTAAATTTGGAGTAAGTAAGTTTAATCTTGAAGGAATTGATGGGGGAGCTAATAATTGGAATGAATATGGGCAATGGTATTATGATAATTTAATTAAAAATACTTTAGGTTTAAAGGAAGTTACTAAGCAAAAAATAAAGGCTTTAACAAAAGGCACTACTGACCCAATTGAAAAAGCAAAGATTGTATATAATTATGTACAAAACAAAGTACGCTATATAAGTGTACAAGTTGGAATTGGAGGGTATAAGCCTATGCCTGCAAATGATGTCGATAATTTGGGGTATGGAGATTGTAAAGCACTAACAAATTATACCGCTTCACTACTTAAAGAAGTTGGAGTTGAAGCATACCACACACTTATTTATGCTGATAAAAAAAGAGATATAGATACAGATGTTGCTTCTCAAGAAGGAAATCACATGATATTATATGTGCCAATTTCTGGAAAGGAAATTTGGTTGGAATGTACAAGTCAAAAAGTTCCTTTTGGATATTTAGGTGATTTTACCGATGATCGAGATGTTTTAGTGATTACACCTGAAGGAGGAGAAATAAAACACACAAAAATTTATAAAACTAAAGAAAACAGGCAATTAACAAAAGGAGAATATTCTGTAGATTTAAAAGGGGCTATAACAGCAAAAGTCACTATTGAATCAGAAGGGACTCAATACATTGATAATTTGCATGCATATGATGGTAAAAATTCTAAAGAACTAGATGCTATGTTCAAAGAATATTTATCAAATATTAACAATATTAAGTTTTCTAAAATTGAAGTAAATAATAATAGAGAGAAGAAAAAGTACGAAGAAAATATAGAGTTTACTGCTTCGGACTATCCTACCTTTAATAGTAATCAAATGTTTATTTGTGTAAACGCATTCAATAAGTCTACATACGTACCAAAACGTGTTAGAAATAGGAAACTACCATTTGAAATTTCAAGAGGGTTTATTGATTTAGATGAAATTAAAATAAACCTTCCTCCCAATTTTAGAATTGAATACCTTCCTGAAAATGTAGAATTAAAGTCTAGGTTTGGAATGTATAAAATAGAATTAATTAAAATAGATGAATCAACCTACATTTATAAAAGAAAACTGCAAATTGAAGAAGGTAATTATCCAAAAGAAGCGTATGAAGATTTTAGGAAATTCAGAAAAAATATTAGAAAATACGACAATTCAAAAATAATTTTAACAAAAAAATAAGCTATGAAAAAAATATTTTTAGGTGTAATTGTATTATTCTTAAGCAATCAATTATCCGCTCAAGATTATAAGTTTGGGAAAGTATCAAAAAAAGAACTACAAGAAAAATTTTATGCACAAGATTCTTCTGTAAATGCAGTTGTTCTATACAAGAAAAGAAGGACCTATTTCAAGTATAGTACTTCCCAAGGATGGACATTGAAAACAGAAGTTAATGAGCGTATTAAAATTTATAATAAGGAAGGTTATAAATGGGCTTCAAAAAAAATTAATTTGTACATAAGAAACGAAGATGAAAAAGTATCGATTAAGGCAAATACCTTTAATTTGATAAATAATAAGGTTCAAAAAACCAAACTTGAAAAAAAAGAGATATTTCTTGAAAATAATAATAAATATTGGAAAAGTAAAAATTTTACGATGCCAAACCTGAAAGAAGGAAGTATTGTTGAATGGGAATATACGATTAACTCACCATATTATTGGAAAATTGACGATATGGTTTTTCAGTATGAGATTCCTATAAAACAGATAGTTTCTAAAGTTGAAATACCAGAGTATTTTAAATTTAAAAATCAATCTCAGGGTTATTTTCCAATAGATATAGTTAGAAATATAAAGAAATCTTCAGTTGTTTTGCAGACTAAATCTAGAGGTGATCAGCTCTCTGGAACTAGGACTACATTTAAGCAAAATAAAATAGACTTTAAGACACATATTATAAGCTGTACAATAGATCATGTTCCCGCTATAAAGAATGAGCCTTTTATCAACAATCTTAACAATTACAAAACCCTTTTAAAATTTGAATTGTCTACTACAAAATTTCCAAATTCTATTGTAAAGAACTATAGTACATCTTGGGAAGATGTAACAAAAACAATTTATAAGAGTTCAAATTTTGGTGAACAATTAAAAAAATCATCTCATTTTAGGGAGGATTTATTTGAAAAAGTAAATTTATCAAGTCCAAATCTTAAAAAAATCAGTGAAATATTAAGTTTTGCTAAGAGCAAGATGAAGTGGAATGGTTATAAGGGTAAATATACAAGTCAAGGTGTTAAAAAAGCTTATAAAGAAGGTGTTGGTAATACTGCCGAAATTAATTTGACACTGGTCGCTATGCTTCGTGAAGCAGGGATTAAAGCAAACCCAGTATTGGTAAGTACAAGAGAAAATGGGATACCACTATTTGCAACAACAGATGGATTTAATTATGTAATAGCATGTATTGAATTAGAAAATGAGATTATTTTATTGGATGCGACCGAAGAATATAGTACAATTAACAATTTACCTCTTAGGGTTTTGAATTGGAAAGGGAGAATTGTAAGAGAAAATGGAAGCTCAGATTGGGTTAGTTTAATGTCAAAGAGACCTGCATCATCTAATTCAATGATGCAACTTGTTATGGATGAGGATGGGGTAATTGAAGGAATGAAAAGAACACAGCTGCTTAATCTAAAAGCAATCAATTATAGAAATAAGAATTCAAAAATTAAAGAAGAAGATGTTATTTTAAAAGTAGAAGAGGATCATGGAGGAATAGAAATTTCAGATTTTAAATTATCTAATAAAAATAGTATTTCTAAACCTATAGTTGAGATGTTTAAGTTTTCATCAGAAGATATGGTTGAGATAATAGGTAATAAAATTTATTTTAAGCCATTGTTTTTTGAAGCAATAACTGAAAACCCATTTAAATTGGAAAAAAGGCAATATCCTATCGATTTTGGGACTCCCTTTTCCAATAAGGATTTAGTAAATATAATTATTCCAAAAGGATATATCGTGGAATCTATACCAGAAAAATTAGCAATTGCTCTTCCAAATAATTATGGCGTTTATAGATTTAGTGTAAAGGTAGTTGGTGATGTGATAAGCGTATTATCAAAAATTGAAATGAACACAGCTGTATATCCTATTGAACGTTATAAGGAAATTAAAGAATTTTACAAAATGATTATAAATAAAAATCTTGAACAGATAATTTTAAAGAAAGTATCATAATTTAAGTTAAAAAAATATTAAAAACATCTTAATTTAAATCGTTAAGGTGTTTTTTTAGTATCATTGTATTGCAAACTAGAAAAATTAAATACTACTAAAATGAAAAAACATATAATATTACTATTGGCCTTGGCCTTTGTTTCAGTATCCTTTGTTAGTCTACCTTCTGAAGTTGAAAGTGAACTGAAAGTTGATATAACAAACTCTGTTATTAAATGGAAAGGGTATAAGCCCACGGGATCACATAATGGTACAATTGCCCTATTGAGTGGGCAATTAAAAATGAGAGGTAAAAAAATAAAAGGAGGTTTTTTTACGGTGGATATGCAATCATTGAAAGATGCTGGTAAAAGTAAAAGATTGGAAGGACATTTAAAGGCAAAAGATTTTTTTGAAGTTGAGGTATTTCCAACAGCTACATTTGAAATTACAGGTAGTGAAAATAGAGATAGAAAAACATATCTTTCAGGTAAAATGACTATTAAAAATATTACTAAAGAAATGGTTATTCCCGCAATTGTTACTAATAATAATGGTGTAATTACTTTAGTTACTGAAACTTTTAAAATTGATAGAACTGAATTTAATGTAAAGTATAAATCAAAATCATTTTTTAATAATTTAAGAGAAAAGTTTATCAATGATGAATTTGATTTACAAGTGACGATTATTGCAAATAAAGAGTAATTTAAAAAGTGAAAATAATAATCCTAAACGGAGTTCTACATTCCAATACAGTATTTAATTTTTCCACATTTTAATTGAGTAGAGATGTATTGAGGTACAAAAACCTTCGGAAATTAGCGCGAAAATTAGAATTTCTTCATGAATGACCTCTATTTTACTGGTTTCTCATGTGATTTTGCCATTTAAAGGTGGTAAATCTCGTGCTTAAAGCTTGCATTTTTTGGCAAAAACGTCAGGGCCTCTTTTTTATTCGTGAAAATTGTTCAATTTAATTCTTGCAAATTCCCCTATTCTAAAATCTTTGAGAAATTAGAAATTCAGTAAAAAAGTAGTTACAGCGATTTTTGAGTTTTTGAACTTTTTAAAGTTGTTTGAGAAAAAGATGATTTTGAAATAATATACTTTTCCTTATTTGTAATAAGCTTATAGATTATACATTAAATACGCAAAATAGGTTGTTCCTATTGAAATCATAGAAAATTCAATTTATAAATGAATAAGTTGATTTTTGTTTTGTCTACAAATTGATTTTATTCAAAGATATTTATTAGCTCATGATTGAGCTATAGGTATAGCTTCTCTTTCACAAATTCCCCTATTATTTTTAATGACCAATCTAAGTTTTAGTGAGTATTACCATCTAAAATACTGAGCATAAGCATGATAAATATCATAGAATGAACAATTATTATTATCTAATTTTAAAATTAATTAAGTTTTAAATAAAGAATTGTTTCTATTTTGCATCTCTTGTTGAGAGATTAATTCGCTTATAATAAGGTAATTATGTTTTTATCTTTATTTATATGTGAATTATGTGTTAAAAATAATCAGACTATGAATGTTAAAACGATTTACTTGCTTTGTATCGGATTTTTGATTTCAATATCATCTTTTTCTCAAACAACTTTAAAAAGTTCAAAAACGGAATTATTAAAAATAAAGGAGGCAGAGGAACTTCCTTTTTTTGATGGTTTTGAAGAGGCTATTAGTGAAGATGCTACTTTTCAAAACTGGACAACTGAGAACCTTGAAGGCTGGAATTATTGGCACATTATTCCTTGGGGTGGTATAGAAGGAAGTCAATGTATGAGGTTTGAAAATACTGATATAAACCAAAATGATTGGCTAATAACAAATCCAATTAATTGTGAAGGGAAGGGTCAGTTAAAAGTAACTTTTAAACAATTTTATTTTGGCGATAGAACTAAGCCAAAACTTTATTATACTACTTCATATAATGGTGATGCCAGTCAATCAAACTGGGTGGAATTAGATTACTCACTTGGTATGAATGAAAATGAATGGTACAATTCGGGAGACATTACACTTGATAGCCCAGAATCAGTTGTATATTTTGGTTTTCAGTATCAGTCGGACACTGAAAATTCAATCTTTTTTTTGTTGGATAATTTCAATGTTAAGGAATATTTTCCTGTTGCGGAATTTGATTTGGTTGGTGGTTCTGAACATTTTGAGTTTTATACAAATATCTTGGGAGAAGAAAATTTCTATACCGAGATTCAAAGTGAATTGGAAAATGAATATTCAAAGCTTTCATCATTATGGAACAGGCCGGGAATAGAAAATGTTTTCATTGAAAGTGAAAAGATTAAAGTATATTACTCTGAAAAAGTTGATATCGATAAAGTGATACCAGAAACTCCGAATTGGAAAAGTGGATTTCATGATTTGGAAAGCCTTGAGCTATTTCTTTCTCCTTTCGTAAACACAGAGCAGGAAAATTACTACACAAGTTTGGATAACTTGGCGATAAATGAATTCTCCCAATTGGCTATTTCTAGAAAGAGAAAACGCGAAAATAACGGTTATTTACCTTCTTATTTTCTCGAAGGTTTTGGTTTATATGAAGTTGGATTTAGGCCACGAAGGGATTCTATAATTAAATATATAAATGAAAATCCAGTACCCGATTTTGATTTTGTACGGGATACTATTGGAATAAGTAATACCTTAAAAAAAGATTTAATAGTAAGCAATATTGAAGGTCAGTTACTTTCAGGTGCGAGTTATTTGGGTGTTGGTCCCGGCTACTCTTCTTATATTCAGGAACAGTGGCCATTTTATTTGAAATATTTTTATACTGAGCCTGACAATGAAAGGTTAAAATTACTTGAAACAACATCTCATTTTAATTTTTATGGATCAGATTCTGATAACGAACACTTTTCAGAAATAGTTTCTTATTTTGAAAACGCCTCCTCCTATTATGTTGAACATTATAATTATGCACCTAAACATAAGTTTAACGTAGTAATCACTCCAACTGAAGCAATTGGGATGGGATTGCAAAATTTTAAAGACTATTTTAATGGAGGAACAGGCTGGGGAGGAGATTTAGTAGTTATTCTTTCTCCAAATTATAATTTCAATCAGGAGTATTATGATACATTTTATGCTGGATTGGCTGCTCATGAATTTTTTCATATATATTACAACCATTTTATGTGGGAAATTCCGGGCGGATTCTGGGCAGAAGGAAACG
>JQIA01002212.1_pt1 | contig 10424 bp, 10 predicted proteins | sample 811431 | NCBI WGS metagenome assembly JQIA01 (sample SAMN02998118, study PRJNA258478) | marine sediment metagenome | biome: marine; feature: seafloor; material: sediment; isolation source: oil-polluted sediment collected from 3 locations (0.5 km, 0.7 km and 0.9 km)... | place: USA: Gulf of Mexico ... | reverse complement strand
GCATAGATTTTAGCCTGTTCACGAGTTATTCCTTTATCCTCCTTGAAATAATCCACTCTAAAAATTCTTGGAAAAAATAAGAGAACCACAGCCAGACTAAAAGCCATGGCGGGAAAAATGATCTGCCATGTCTTCAGATCGACCAAGAAAATAAAGATTGCGCCAATGATACTCAGAGCAAGAAAGCCCCCTCCCCTTATTGTAATTCGCCTAAATTCCTTCTGCCAGAATACATCATCCTTAAAACGGTCAATAACTGCGGCAAAACCGTATCCCGAACGATAAGTCCTCCGCCAATATTGACAGATATTAGTCATGGCCAGATCGTGTTCTGTCATCCTGGTATCAAGCTGGAGAATGCGCCAGCCAGCAAGACGGATCCTTCTGCTCAACTCTGGGTCTTCACCGCTTACAAGCTCCTCATCATAGCCCCCAATTGCCCTGAACACTTGACGCCGAACAAGTACGTCTCCCCCAAAACTTTCCGCCTCGCCGCCATGGGCATTCCATTCCAGGCTGCCGATCCAGTTAAAGACCGAGTATTCAGGATACATTTCTAGACGATGGCCCATGACCGCTGCTACATCCTCCTCCATCGCCTGCACCCCAATTCTCAACCAGTCCGCATCAAGGATAGTGTCTGAATCAAGAAACTGAATAAAAGGCGCTGTTCCCCGTTTTTCTCCGCAATTTCTGCCTAAGCCCGGTGTCGGATATTCAGGGTGCAGAGCAAAAACATTGATATTGGAGAGCGAGCCAGCAATGCTCAGGCTGTCATCATTGGAGCCCCCATCAACATAAATTATATGAATTTTATCTTCAGGATAATTGCTTTCTTTGAGAGAGCACAGGCAAGCTTCCAAGGTAGCGCCCGCATTGACTCCTATAACAACACAGTCAATATGTGGGAGCGAATCATTCTTTTTTTGCATGATTTCTCATTTGCTGGGGTTTCACCTTTGCAGGAACTCCAACAGCCAGGCAATTACCAGGAACGGATTGAATAACTACAGCTCCAGCACCAATCTTCACATTATCACCAAGCGTGATAGGGCCAAGAATCTTAGCTCCAGTACCTATATCGACATTATTACCAATCACGGGGGCAGCTTGCTCTTCTATATTTTTTAGTCCCACGGTGACTCCATTCCGAATCACGCAGTTATCACCAAAGCGAGCATAGCCACTAATAATGATGTCACCAAAATGCTCTATCCTAAAATTCTTTCCAACCTCCACCTCACAGGGTAACTCGACACCTGTAATGATCTGGATACATTTAAAAGAAATCTTATACAACAGGGAACATGGTTTCCGAAGGATGGCAGACTTGATGGAGTAGCGCCAACGACCAAAACGATAGACCAGCATGACCCAAAAGCCCTGTTTTCCCCATTGCCCTTGATAGGTCGCCAAATCCTTTCTTATATTAATAAAGAGGGCCATTCTTGCCTCACCAAGGGGTTGGAGGTGCCAGCATGCCGGCCTTGGTTGCTTTTAATGTATGGAGAACCGCCCTAATAACCGCCAGCGAGCTTGTTCTTTTGGCCGGAGCATCCACTCTTCCTGGAAGCAAATTGACCATTAGACGTAAGAGATGCCAAGAAATTTCAACTCCGGCACTGGCTAGCACTGCAAGTAGGCCATGATTCTTATAATAATAAAGCCATTCGCTCTGCATCCTGAATGTGAGGATTTGCTTGGCAGAGCTATCAAAATTAAAATTCTTGCGGGTTTTACTGCATGCGCCCCCCACATGAACCACCTCGGCATCTGGATAAAAATATACTTTCCATCCTTTTTTTTTGGCAGTTCGACAGAGGTCTGTCTCTTCAAAATAGATATAAAAACGCTCGTCAAAGAAACCCGTCTCCTGAAGCATGCTCCTCCGGCAGAGACAGAATGTGCCAGGAACCCAGTCGACCTCCATGACCGTTTTATGGTTAAAATTCCCAAATTCATGGCCAGCAAACAAGGCTGAATGGGGAAATCTATCCATGAGGCCAGAAAGAGTGAACAACTTATTAATAAAATTAGGGAACTTACGTGCTGAGGGATCAAGCGTGCCATCTTCCTTAATCAGCCGCCCTCCACATAGGCCACATTGTGGATGGGTAGCCATAAAGTCTAGACAAAAATCAACAGCCTGAGATCGAACATAGGCATCTGGGTTGAGGAGCAGAATATATTCACCCGACGAACGATGCCAGGCCTGGTTATTGGCGGCTGCAAAACCTCGGTTATCCCTATTGACGATGAGTTTAACCTGAGGAAATTCCTCCTGCACCATCTGAACAGAATCATCTGCTGAATTATTATCCACCACAAACACTTCTAACTCGGTGGTTATGGTCTGTGCAAAGAGCTCCCAGAGACATTTCCTGAGCAGCTCCACGGTATTATAACTGACAATAATCACCGTAATCATAATACTTTCCTATCGATACCAGGCAGCATCTTTTGCATAAGAACAATATTACACCCATCAATATGCTGATAAGCTACTAAATCCATAGCTTTTTTTATAATATAAATACCATATCCGCTATCAGGAAAAACGTCAAGATCAGGCTCTGCCATATTAATAAAGTCAAAAATATGATTTCTATCCTTCACCATGACTTCCAATATTGCGCCCTTGAGACAGATCGTAAGAGTTATTTGACCAGCAAATTCATGACGATGCTTTACAGCATTAGTACAGGCCTCTCCAATAGCCAATTCAATAGCGGCAAAAATAGCATCATCATCATCAGGAGGACTCCCTTGAATAATTTCATAAAATTTATTGATAGTTTGAACGGCTGCGACAGTTGCCTGCTGAGCTTCAACCAAATTAGGCTGAAAATTCATGGTATATCGCTGCATTTCCCCTTCAATCCTCCTGGTAACTAAGTATGGCGGCCTCACAGTCGTCAAAAATCTCAAAAACACGGTGAAGCCTTGTCAGCTCGAAGGCTAATTGCGCTTTTGAGGACAACTCTGCCATCCTGATATCCCCATCATTTTTATCGCGTACCTGGCGTAGAGAGGAGACCAGGCAGCCTAGCCCGCTACTATCAACGTAGCTAACCATACTCAAATCAATGACATACTGAGAGCATCCCTGGTCGATTAAGGCTGCCATGCTCTCTTTAAATTCTTCAGCCACACTGGCATCGAAACGACCAGCAAGTGAGACAAGGGACACCTGATTTTTTTGTTCAACGCTAATTTTCATTCATTTCTCCTCTTCTCTGTCAATTGCCGTCCCAGAACCCTGCCCAACATCTTGATATCGGTTCGTAAATCTTGATGACCAGCATAAAATCGTTCCGTAATCTCAGCCTCTACACAATCTGGAGCTGGAAATTCAGCATCAGCATCAGCATAGGCAAAGGCTCCGGGCATGTATTCTTGAAAATCAGCCAATCGAAGACGATTTTTTCTGTTAGAGGGCAGAAGCCGATTACCGATAAGACGCAACCTGCCGGTGACCACAATGCCTAGAAAAAAAAACTTTTCCAAAGAGAAACGCCTGAATAATCTGCCCCAGAGGGTCTTTGGCTTATTCTTCAAGGTGATTACATCTTGACTTGTCCCTAGGCTATCAATGAACCATATTTTTTTTTCCGTCTGCCAATCGTCTTGTAATTTACAGAGCAGGCCAAAGACAACAAAAGGAAGGCATTGGAGCAAAATCAAACCAAGCCCCATACTTCGATGGGCCATATTACTCCAAAATGTGGTTGGATCACTCAGGCTGATTGATGAAAGAAGGAAATCATCAGTGAGCCGTACAAGGGCACCATCTTCAGGGCTGATAATATAATCTCCGCTGATGATTTTCTCTGTCACCGTAAGATGCCTGCCAACATAGCTCTTCTCCAATACTATACTTTTGCTAATTTCAGTATATTCATCAATAATCACATGATGTCCAATAATTGCATAAGGCCCGATATGGGTATTGGCCTGTATTCTGACATGATTGCCGATAATCACCGGCTCATTGAGAACAACGCCCTTTGCTATTTCTACATCTCGCCCTTTGAAAATGCCCTGCTGGCCAGCATAAGCAGGAAGAACATAATGTTCAGGTTCTGACGAGATAACTTGCATTGATATCTGAAAAACATCATTAATATTTTGCAGTTTTGATAGAGTAAATTTCGCAGAAATCTGCATCGATGAGAAATTCTTTTGACCATTTTCATCCGTATAAATAATTGCTCCCGTTTCACAGCTGCTGAGTAGGCCCCAATCCTGCTCCTGATGCCAGCCTTGATAATCTGCAAGCTTGTCATAATGGACAAAAAAGAAACCATCCATGATGAGTAAAGATGCTCCCTGACAAAAACCATGTTGTTTTTTCAGGATGCGTTCTGTAGAGTCATTACTCATGCAGATACCGTAATCTAAATCGATGGCCCATTGTTCTCCTGAAGCAAAATACTGTTCAACATCGGCTCCAAGCTCTTCCATAACTATCCTGACAGCTCTACATCCATTTAAAATGGAAAAATCAATCAGATACTCAAGCAAAGGCTTGTTGCAAATGGCAACCATAGCAGGATGATTTCTGGGCAAATAGCGCCGGAGCCAGCCACATTCCTTCTCACGGATAATTATCACGGCTTTCATTCTTTTTCACCAAAGGCATAGAGTGCTTCAGTAACAGATGGGTAGATTTTAAAAACCCGATTCGCCCTGGTCAATTCAAGCATGGTTTGCACATTGACGCCCAGATTGGCCAAAAAGATATCGCCATCGTTATTGAGAGCAATCCGGAGACTGGAAACGATCGCTCCAAGGCCGCTTGAATTGATAAAAGTTAGCTTTGCACAGTCAAGAATAATCCTAGGATTATGTTCCAAATGTCCAGCCAACTCCAGACGAATTTCCTCTGGACCATCACCATCTAGGCGCCCTGAGAGGATAAGAAGAAGAATATCATCGAGTTCTCTTGCTTGAATTTCCATCCTAATAAGCCCCCCTACCCGTAAGGACAGCAGGGATGGTTTTTAACAAAATATGGATATCGGTTATCAAGCTGCTACTCTTAATATATTCAATATCAAGCCTGACCTGACCTGTAAATGGTATCTCGCTTCTGCCACTCACCTGCCAAAGACAGGTGATACCAGGCATGACGTCTAGTCTTTTATGTTGTTCAAGGCTGTATAGCTCAACCTCACCTGGCAATGCCGGTCGAGGGCCAACGAGACTCATGTCCCCTATCAGGACATTATAGAGCTGCGGCAGTTCATCAATGCTGAATTTTCGGATAATCTTCCCCACGCCCGTGATGCGTGGATCATCTTTCATTTTAAAAATCACTCCATCTGCGGATTGATTCTTCTCATGCAGACCTGTTTTTAATTGTGCCGCATCAACCACCATGGAACGAAATTTGAAAAAACAAAATAGACGGCCATTTTTTCCTACCCGATTCCGGCTATAAAAAATAGGTCCTGGATCCTCAAGATAAATACAGATTGCTGTCAAAATGAAAAGAGGGGCCAGCAGGAGCAGGCAGAACAATGCACCGAGCCAATCAAAAATCCTTTTTACCAGTTTTGAGAACCTAATAGTCTGGTTCCAGAAAAGAATTTTTCTCTTGTATTGCCTCGGAGTTAAGGTTGAATTCAATTCGTGTAGATGTTCAAGGCGCGTTCTTTGGCTCATATTATTCTCCGTTGAAAAATTTTCCAGAGAAGCACTCGCAATAAAAAAAGAGGATTGCCGATGAAATAGCGATACCACATACGGCCAGGCTCCTGGATAATCCGATAAAGCCATTCGAGCCCAAGCTCTCTCAACCAGCGAGGAGCTCGCTTGGTTCTCCCTGAAAAAAAATCAAAGAGACCACCAACTCCAAGGAAAACCCTTGGAGACAGCTCGTGCTTATGGGCCATGATCCATTTTTCCTGAGAGGGGGCACCGAAAGCCACCAGGAGAATATCAGCGCCAGAAGTATTAATTTTTGATATTATCTCATCATGTTGCCGGTCACGGTCAAAATATCCATGGGCATAGCCAGCAATAATCACCTTATATTTTACTGTTAACTCTCTTGCCATGGCCTTGGCGACACCAGGCTTTGCTCCAAGAAGAAAGAGGGTCATTTCTTTTTGAGCAGCCAACTCGCAGAGAAAAGGAAGCATATCAGTACCATTGATATTATTCTTCAGCGGAGTATTCATGATTTTGCCAGCAACGACCATCCCTATACCATCTGCAAAGACTTGATCTGCCTGCTGAAGAATTTTCAGATAATCCAAATCAGAGAAGGTCTTATTCAAACAATCCGGATTAACAAAAAAAATGCCTCTCTGTGTACCCTTGAGAGCAGCTGTGATAATAGAGGAAACAGCCTCATTCATACTGAGGTTAGCCACGGTAATACCTAGAAAATCCAGAGAATCCTGGGTAACCTGCGCACTGCTTTGATACAAAAAAGCTGGTATCGCTCTCAACATCAAAAGCAGATCCTGGACAGGTCCTCTGGTAAAACAATATTCCCACTCTGTCGCCGCCTGACCTTCATGGCCAATTCGGATATTTTTTCGCAGATTCCACAGAGAAAATATGCCGGGTTTAACCCTATGAAGATAACCTGCTTCTGGCGAAGACTCCTGTTCCTCCAACTTTTTTGATAAAGAACTCCCCACTAGCCGAAATTTACCTCTGAAAACAGCATAAAAAAGGGACAAGTTTTGAGCAAACCTGCTCTCCATATTGAAGAGAAATACTCCGCCCACCTCCTTACTGTAAAAAAAAATATTCCTCCCACTAACTATCTTGCGGCATACCAGAGCAAAATGAAGAGGAAGAGTAAAAAAGAAGATTACTATCAGACAAAGAAGCAACTCTATGAAACGAAAAATTCTGGCGACTATAAAAAAACGAAGACGAAAAATAAGCTTAATAAGCAAGGACTTGCTAGAGGGTTGCAGGCTTTCCTCTAAGGAGTGGAGAACCTCTTTTCTTGATCTACAGTTCGACTCCCCAAGGGGAGGAAACTTTTTATTCTCTCTTGAGGTATCAACACTCTTCTTGGACATAATGGATCTCAGGCCTGAATATTTATCTCAAGGATCTTTTTTAACCTTATATAAGCAACGATTATGCCATGCCTTTGCCGAGCCAGACAACTATATGTAATCACTGAAAAAGCAAACCAACACAAAAAGACAGCACTATCATATTTAAAGAGTGACAGAGTTAAATTTCTCTCAATATTAAAATATTAGACAACGTAACAGTCGTTCTCAGTGAACTCTGTTCCCATGTTAGGCCATGTAGATATTATATAAAGATCGTCAAAGAAAGCACTGCAACTAGCTATTTTTCTGGGTCATCAAGCAGCAACCGCCTCAGAAAAAAAAAGGGGGGGGCAAAACACATATTTTCAGCTCATTAAACACAGCAAAGTAAATACTCTTTTGAGTAATTATCCTTAAAAAATATTTTTTTTAACAAGGGAGAATAAAGAAATGTCACAGCAATCTACAAGTTTTACTATCCTCATACTTGACAATGAAGCTGATAATATCAAAAAAATCCAAACTTTTTTCTCTACATATCCGTATAAAACGCTCTCAGCTCTTGACAGCAAAACATGCTTAAGCATCCTTAAAACCACTAAAATTGATCTTCTGATCATGGAATTAAAAATGCCGGATTGGGACGGAATTGATGTTTTAAAAAAATCTCGCCTCATTGAACCGGATTTGAAAATAATTATCCAGACCGACCATGGTGGCATTGCAGATGCAGTGGAGGCCATTAAACTTGGTGCCTCTGATTTTCTTGAAAAAAGGGGCTCAGCTAAAATACTCCGCATCAGAGTAGGACAAATTTATGCAACCTGGAAGTGCTCCTTAAAAAATCTCGGGATGCAGAGCAACATTCTTCCTTTTCATTTTAAAAAACTTATCGGTGAGGATCATGAGGTTAAAAGATTAAAAGATAGAATAGTCCGGGTTGCTCCAACCGACACAACAGTTCTTATTCAAGGGGAGAGCGGTACAGGAAAAGAGCTTGTAGCTCAGGCCATTCATCATCATTCAATCCGAGCCAAGCAGCCCTTTATGGTAGTTGACTGTGCAGCAATTACTGCAACAGTTATCGAATCAGAGCTCTTTGGTCATACCGCTGGTGCCTTCACCGGAGCACATTCAGCCTCACTGGGTTTAATACGATCGGCGAATAAAGGAACCCTGTTTCTAGACGAAATTGGCGAATTACCCATAGGAATTCAAGCAAAATTTCTCCGAACGCTTCAAGAACGGCTTGTTCGCCCCGTCGGTTCCACAAAAAATCACTCCGTTGACATCAGAATTATCGCCGCCACCAACTCTGACCTCTCTGCCGAGGTAGCCCGAGGAAACTTCCGCCAAGATCTCTACTATCGTATAAATACCGTAATATTGACCCCGCCACCGCTCAGGGGAAGACATCGTGATATTGAACTCCTCACGGGGTATATTATAAAAAAATATTGTCAGAAACAGGGCATAATGATACGCATTTCTCTGGAAGCGCAACAAATCATCAATCACTATAACTGGCCAGGTAATGTCAGAGAATTGGAAAATATCTTGCATAGTTCCATGGTCTTTGCCGATGGAAATGAACTTTTACCGGAAGATCTACCACAAAACCTCACCAACAACTTTTCTGGGCGGCAGAGCACCATCAGAGCTCAGGAGGGAAGCCTTGCCTTCTATGAACAAAAGGCTATCAAAAATGCTCTACAAGAAACGAGCAATAATAGACGAAAGGCTGCAAAAATTCTTCACATAGCAGAGGCTACCCTCTACAGGAAGATAAAGATTTATAATATATGACCTTCAAACGATCTGTACCACTATACAGGAAAAATCATCGGCAAAATACTCCTTGCCAGAGAAATCACGAACCGCCTGTTCCATTATGGCCACAAGCTGTTGAGCAGAAAAATCATGATATTCTTCAAGCAGGGTGGCTAGCCTCTGGGCACCAAATTGCTCATCTTGTGAATTCTCAGCCTCAGTAATGCCGTCGGAATAAAAGACAAAGAGATCATTTTTCTCCGCTGGAATGATCACCACATGATATTCTGCATCCTCTATGATGCCCAGCGGCAGGTTATCTCCTTCAAGAAAGACACATTTACCGGTCGTCGCCTGATAATGCAAGCTCTTGGTATGGCCACAGTCGACAAAGGCCATCTGGCCGCATTCAAGGTCAAAACGAGCATAGCAGAGGGTAACGAACATCTCAAGTTTGAGCAATTTTTTAATAGCCATTTCATGTACATGGGAGATGCAGTGAGCTATCACCTTTATATCATAATCAAAATCAAGACAGTTATGCTGAGCCAAAACCTTTAAGATCATGCCCTTAATTCCTGCTCCCACCAAGGCTGATTGCACCCCCTTGCCCATGACATCAGCAAGAACAAGGTCAAATTTACCGCTATCAAAATGGATGAGATCAAAAAAATCACCATCAAGATGTCCAGAAGGTATAGACGTTGCAGCGACTGCCGCTCCAACAATATCCATAGGAACATCCGTCTGTAATAAATACTGTTCAATACGCCGCTCTACATCTCTGGCCTTTGCCTCTAGTTTATCCTTTTTTTCCCTAACGCTATATATTGTTTCCAAGGCCTGCTTGAGGTATTCATTGGAAATAGATAATTCCTCCATCAGCTCCTGACGGCCTGTTTTTAGGATATAATACTCAGCAGCAGCACGAATCATCTGCTTAAAGGGTTCAGGATCCAAGGGCTTAGGGATGAATCTGTACACCTCTCCTGAGTTTATGCTTTCAATGGTTTGACTGACATCCCGACTTGCACTTAAAATTATCCGTACTGTTTCAGGAGATATTTCTTTAATTTTGGTGATTAATTCCAGCCCTCCCATCTCAGGCATACGCAGGTCAGTCACTACAAGTTGAACGTTCTGGGCCTTGAAAATTTTAAGTGCTTCTCTGCCGTTTGCAGCAAACACCATCTTATAGGGTTCTTTTCTCAAAAAACGACGTAATGCGCTGATGATGCTCGGTTCATCATCCACAAAAAGGATCGTCAGCTGATCAATTATTTTCACAATGCTCTCCCCTTTGAGCCGGCAGAGTGATCGTAAACAACGATCCCCCCGCTTTGGGACAGTTCAAACGAATTGCACCACCATGCTTTTGTACAATAATTTCATAGGAAATACCTAGGCCAAGCCCAGTGCCTTTCCCCGGCTCTTTGGTGGTAAAAAAAGGCTCAAATACCCGTGAACGATACTTCTTGGGGATCCCAGGCCCATCATCTTGAAATATGCAATGAATCAAACCATCTTCAAGCCACGTTTTGATTGAGATGAGCCCTATATCTGTTCTATCCATTGCTGCAATAGCTTGGGCACTGTTCACTATCAGGTTAAGAAAAACTTGATTGA
>JQIA01002209.1_pt1 | contig 10428 bp, 8 predicted proteins | sample 811431 | NCBI WGS metagenome assembly JQIA01 (sample SAMN02998118, study PRJNA258478) | marine sediment metagenome | biome: marine; feature: seafloor; material: sediment; isolation source: oil-polluted sediment collected from 3 locations (0.5 km, 0.7 km and 0.9 km)... | place: USA: Gulf of Mexico ... | reverse complement strand
TTAACAACTAACTGTATGTGTTTTTCTAGTGGTTTAATGGGAGATTTTGCAAATACACCCAATATTGAATTTCTGGCCATGGTTGGTTTCCAGTTATTATTTTTTCGTTGCAAATTTTCTGTTGCGAATAATAGCGCATTTACTTAATTAAGTTAAACTTTGCTATAAATATAAAACAGTTTAATCACAACATTTACGATTAGTTTATTTTATCGAAAAGGAGTATATGACACTTATATGACAGTTTTATTACAAAAATAAGACTGCCTGTATTACGATTTAGTTTAGTTGGTAAAAATAATCGTCATCATTATGATTATTATGATTGCCATTCTAAGAAAGATTGACTATTTTATTAACATGCATAAAATTGACACTGATTAGCGGAACCGAGCTAATACTAATAAAGATAGAGTTAATGTATGAAAGTTAAAGACCTGATGAACACTGAGTTAATTACCCTTGATATGGATTCATCATTAAGTAAAGCCAAAGAGCTTTTTGAAAACAATAAAATACATCATTTACTTATTACCGATGATGCAGGATTATTGTCAGGAGTTATGACCGATAGAGACTTATATAAGCACCTAAGTCCAACTGTGGGTACCAGTAATGAAACTCATCGAGATACGGCTTTAATGCAAAAGAAATTACATCAAATAATGGAAAGAACCATAATTACCGCAAGTACACAGCAATCATTAAACGAAGCCGTAGTACTTTTTCATGATAATCATATTTCTTGTTTACCCATAATAGATGAAAATAATAAACCAATTGGTATTATTACTTGGCGAGATATTTTAAAAGTACTCGCCTTGCAATATAAAAAGAAATTAGCCGCTAGCTAATAACTAAGACCAGGAACTGGTCTTAGTTATTGTTATTCAGGTGTGTCTAGCCCATCTAAAGTAACGCCAGCTAAACCACCTGTGCCACCTTGATCATTACTACGTAATTTAATCATCAAACGTAAATCATTCGGTGAATCAGCATGATGCAGTGCATCAGCATAGGTAATTAAACCTTTATCATAATGATTAAATAAAGCTTGATCAAAAGTTTGCATGCCTTGTTCATTAGACTTTTCCATCACCTCTTTAATACTACCAACATCTCCTTTTTTAATGAGCTCAGCAATATAAGGAGAGTTAAGCAAAATTTCAATTACAGCTACTCGGCTATTACCATCTTTGGTTGGCACTAACTGCTGTGCAATAATACCGCGAAGGTTTAATGCTAAATCAAATAACAATTTACCATGCTGTTCAGCAGGAACTAAATGCATAATACGATCAATTGCTTGGTTAGCATTATTCGCATGTAATGTAGCAATACATAAATGCCCTGTTTCAGCAAAACTTAAAGCATGTTCCATTGTTTCTTGATTACGAATCTCACCAATTAAGATAACATCAGGAGCTTGACGTAAAGAACTTTTCAAAGCGGCATCAAATGATTCAGTATCCAAACCAACTTCACGTTGAGTGATCATACTTCTAGCATGTTCATGTACAAATTCTACAGGATCTTCAATGGTCAAAATATGGCCACGAGAGTTACGATTACGATAACCAATCAGTGATGCCATTGACGTTGATTTACCCGTACCCGTACCACCAACAAAAAGCACTAATCCACGCTTTGACATAACCACATCTTTAAGTATTGGCGGTAAACCAAGATCTTCAACATCTGGAATATCGGTCACAATACGACGAACAACCATACCAGCCATATCACGCTGCCAAAAAGCTGAAATACGAAAACGGCCAATATTTTCAATTGATATGGCAAAGTTACATTCTTTTTCTTCCTCAAATTGACGAATTTGCTTCTCATTCATAGCATTATGAACTAAGCCTAAAGCTTCTTCAGGACTTAAAGCATGCTCCGCAATAGGTAACAACTCACCATTAATTTTTGCACTAACAGGTAGTTTTGCCGTAACGAACATATCGGAGGCACCTTCGGCAACCATTTTTTCTAATAACTGATGAAAATTCATTAATTCTTTCCTGTTTTTACGATTAAACTAATAGCTAGCAAATTGATTTTTATCTACTGCTTTTGCCATCGCCGACTGCTTAGTAATCATGCCGCGATTTACTAGGCCTTGTAAACATTGATCCATAGTCTGCATACCATTAGACATACCCGTTTGAATAGCTGAGTACATTTGCGCAATTTTATCTTCGCGAATTAAATTACGAATAGCAGGTGTACCTATCATAATTTCATGAGCCGCTACACGCCCTCCTCCTACTTTCTTAATTAAAGTTTGAGAAATAACAGCACGAAGTGATTCTGACAACATTGAACGTACCATAGCTTTTTCTTCACCTGGAAATACATCAATAATACGGTCAATAGTTTTAGGTGCGGAGGTGGTATGCAAGGTACCAAAGACTAAATGCCCTGTTTCAGCGGCAGTCATCGCAAGACGAATAGTTTCTAAATCACGCATTTCACCAACTAAAATAACATCCGGATCTTCACGAAGGGCTGAGCGAAGTGCGGCTTCAAAACTTAAAGTATCGCGATGAACTTCTCTTTGGTTAATCAAACATTGCTTGTTTTCATGAACAAATTCGATAGGATCTTCAATGGTAAGAATATGATCATTTTTGGTACTGTTAATATAGTCAACCATGGCTGCAAGCGTCGTTGATTTACCTGAGCCAGTAGGCCCTGTAACTAACACTAAACCACGCGGCGTATCAGAAATATCACGAAAAATATCAGGGCAACCTAAATCATCAAGAGATAATATTTTACTTGGAATAGTACGAAATACGGCGGCAGGACCTCTGTTTTGATTAAAGGCATTCACCCTAAAACGCGCTAAATTTGGCACCTCAAAAGAGAAATCCACTTCAAGCTTTTCTTCATAATCTTTACGCTGCTTATCGTTCATAATATCGTAAACTAAAGCATTAACATCTTTATCATCAAAAGCAGGAATATTGAGTTTACGAACATCTCCATCAACACGAATTAATGGTGGCGTACCTGCTGATAAATGTAAATCTGATGCATTATGTTGCACACTAAATGCAAGTAATTCGGTAATATCCATAAAAAACCTCGGTGGTGTTATCTGTTAAAATATATTCTATTAAAGTATTATCTACTTAATTAAAGCTTCAACGTTACATAAGTTAAGAATTAAAATGAGTAACATCAAAGAAAACATTCAAAAAGTTCAAGCGCAAATTAATCAAGCTTGCCGTGCTAATGTTCAGACTAAAAATCAAGAAAGTGAATCATTTTTAAATTCACTTTCAAATAATAGACAAAAATCTATTACTTTGCTCGCAGTTAGTAAAACCAAACCCGCATCAGCCGTAGAAGAGGCTTACCTTACAGGACAGCGCCACTTTGGTGAAAACTACCTGCAAGAAGCTATAGATAAAATCACTAGCTTGTCACATTTACCTGAAATTTGTTGGCACTTTATTGGACCCATTCAATCAAACAAAACGAAACTAATAGCTCAACATTTTAGTTGGGTTCACAGTGTCGACAGAGCAAAAATAGCTCACCGCCTTAATGAGCACTTAAATGCAAAAAATCAGCAGAATAATGGTCAAGATACCTCGCTAAACATTTGTTTACAAGTCAATATTAGCGAAGAATCATCAAAATCAGGTATTATGTCTGACGAAGTGTTTTCTTTAGCTGAAGTTGTTGATAACTGTGATAAACTTACCCTACGTGGTCTAATGGCAATACCAGAAAAAAATGCAGGGGCAGCAAGTTATGAAAAAATGCAGCGCTTGTTTAAAAAATTACAAGCCCAATATCCAACAATAGATACACTTTCAATGGGTATGTCGAACGATTTAGCTATGGCTATTGCTCATGGCTCAACCATGGTCAGAGTTGGTACGGCCATCTTTGGAACAAGAATACTAAAATAAGTTTAAACAAGTTAAAATAAACTAAAATTTATTTTGGCAAAAAGGTAAATATTTAATGAACAAAATAGCTTTTATTGGCGCGGGCAACATGGCACGAGCAATTATTATTGGATTAGTGAACTCAGGCGTTGTCGCTAAAAATATTATCGTTGCTAATCCATCCTCAGAAAAAAGACTGCAATTAGCCAATGAATTTGGTGTGCAACAAACGAGTGATAATATTGAAGCAGCAAATTTTGCTGATATTGTTGTATTATGCGTTAAACCACACTTTATTTGCGATGTCTGCCAACAATTAACTGACGCTCTTGATATTTCCAATAAATTGTTTATTTCTGTTGCCGCAGGAACTACTGTTGCCCAAATACAGCAAGCTTTAAATAGTAATGCTGCTCTTGTTCGAGTCATGCCAAATACACCGTCACAATTAGGCCTTGGCATGAGCGGCATGTTTGCCTCACCAGAAGTAAACACAGAGCAAAAAGCCGCAAGTGACAAATTAATGTCTGCTGTTGGCAAAGTTATCTGGTTAGAATCAGAAAGTAAAATCAACGATATTATTGCTGTTGCTGGCTCTGCTCCAGCTTACTTTTTCTTATTTATGGAAGCCATGGAAAAACAAGCACAAACACTAGGATTTACTGCAGAAGAAAGCCGAATGCTGGTTCAACAAACGGCTCTCGGCGCAGCACAAATGGTTGAACATAATAATGCCGCGATCAGCACTCTTAGAGAAAATGTGACGTCGAAAGGCGGCACTACCTTTGCAGCGCTTGAGCAATTTAAAAAAGATGGTATTGAAAAAATGGTAAGTAATGCAATGAATGCCGCAGTTGCCAGAGCCGAAGAAATGGCAAAAAACAGTTAAAAACAGTAGAGTTTCGAGTTTCAAACATAGTTTGGATTACAATAATTAAAGTAACAAGTTAAACAAAATAGCAAAGATAAAATTGTTACTTAGGAGAAATAATGGAAGCAGTTATATATTTAGCAAGGTTTGCCTTTGACGCCCTATTGATGATTTTAATTATGCGGTTTTGGCTACAATGGGTAAAAGCCGATTTTTATAATCCACTAAGCCAGTTTATCGTAAAAGTGAGTAACCCACTCGTTGTGCCTTTACGCCGTGTTATTCCTGGTTTCTTAGGGTTAGATTTAGCCACAATCATTGTCGCTTACATGTTCGCCACATTAAAATTTATTACCCTAACCGCTTTAGCTGGAGAAACGTTAGGTATTGGTTTAGCTTTTTATATTGGTTTATTAGTTTTAATCAAACAAGCAGGATTCATGTTGTTTGTGATTATGATCATCATGGCAATTATGAGCTGGGTAGTTCAAGGATATAACCCAACATTAATGATATTTCATCAATTAACCGAACCATTTTTAAACCCTATCAGGCGCATTATTCCTAATTTGGGTGGGTTGGATTTATCTATGATCGTCGCTTTTTTAGCGATGAATGTCATTAATATTTTCCTTGCAAGCTCTCTACCCTATTGGACAGCGCTATAGGTATATTAATGCTTATTAACAATGTCTGTTTCTTAATGATATAGAAGGAGTAAACAGTTTATGAATACTTTAAAAATATTTTTAATCATGGTATTAACCGTACTTATAACAAACGTATCTCATGCAGAAAACATGAAAAAGCTTGGTTCGATGAATGTCCATTACATGGCAATTGGCTCAACCTTTTTCACCCCCGAAATAGCCAAAGCTTATGGCATAACTCGTAGCCGTTATAATGGCTTGGTTAATATTTCAGTGCTTGATAATACAAAAGTAGGTAACCCTGCTAAAACTATTAGCATTACGGGTCAAGCAAAAAACAATTTAGGTCAATTTAAAAGCTTAGAGTTTACCGAAGTTAAAGAAGGTGATGCAATTTATTATCTAGCCCAAGTAAGCTACAACGATGAAGAAACGTTACATTTCACTTTAAAAATAAATGATGGCAAAGAGCAACAAACATTAAAGTTTTCACAAAAGTTTTATGTTGATTAAGTGAGTATAGTGACTAGGAAAATAACGGCATTAGGTAAAGACAAAACGGCAAGGAGAGTGTCCCTTGAACCTATACCTAATACCTAATAATTTAGGAAGCCAGCTAGCAATCTTTGTGCTGTCTTTCCGTAACTAGTTATTTTTGCATAAACTCATAGAGTTTTTCCAAAATCACACCCAATTCTGTTGCCAGCTCCTTAGTATCATGGCTGGCATCTTCCAATTTCAAAGATGTGTTATTGGCTAGTTGCATCAACTGCTCTTCCTGATCATCATCCAAGCCAAGTTTGAATAACATATTTTCTAGGCTTGATAGCATACCTTGCATGATTTGGTATGAGTTTTGTTGGTGTGTATTTATTTTTTCACTGGTTTTTTGAATTTGCTTCTCGGCCACACTAATAATTTGATTTAATAATTCTTTGCGCTGATGTAATACGGTATTTTTTGCAACGAGTGTCGCTAGGTGGCCATTAGCAATATCCATTAATACCGCCAAATGATCTTTGAGGCGGCCATATCTATTTTCATCATCTATTGGCATATCTTTAATTAATAGCGCTAAATAATCATTTTTAACAACAGTACGGATCCCTACACTAAAAATTCGTTCGCCACTATTTGCAACTTGTATCAATAAACGGCTTTCTAAAGAGCCGGTATTGCAGCCGATAAATACAGGTACACCTGTGTTGATCATTACCGCACTGTTGAGACAAAAATCTTCTACAATTTCCAATATCGCTTTACCTAATTCTTCAGGAGTATTGAGTGATTGAACCTCTTTAACAAAATTAATTATCTGGCCTAATTCACTACTAACCGTCATTGCTTCCATTGCCATGCTGGTTGCACTTGTCGCTTGCTGTTGAGTTTGGCTAATATCGCTTTGCCGTTTTAGAGATTTACTGATTATATCTAATAAGTCATCTTCATCTACAGGTTTGATTAAATAATCATCACCACCTGCCTCAAAGCCATCTAAGCGCTCTTCTGGGCTATCTAAAGCAGAGACAAATATGACAGGTATATACTGGGTTTCTTCTTGCTGACGAAGATGTGTACACACTTGATAGCCATTCATACCTGGCATTTCAACATCAAGTAAAATAAGATCAGGTTTATTATTTTTTATTGCCTCTAGGCAGGCTTCACCAGATTCAATTTCAGTGATTTCATATTCATCTTCCAACATCATCTTAAGAAAAAGACGACCGTCTTTCGTATCATCAACAATGAAAATATGTCCTTGCTGGCTCATGTTTTATCTCCTAAATACTCTAAATTAATATTTTACGGTTCATGTGCTTATTTTCTTGCTAGCCTACCACAACACAGTTACGTCCCGATTCTTTCGCCTTGTATAGAGCCGTATCTGCTCGCATTATTAAATCATCAATAGATTCACCTTCTACCGTCATTTGCACAACACCAAAACTGGAGGTAACACCAAGCCCGTCTATTTTACTGTTTTCAATTATCGTTCTAATAGCCGCTGCCTTAGCTTCTGCTTGGTTCAAGGTACAACGGTCTAGTACAATAATAAACTCTTCACCGCCAATACGAGCAATAATATCTTCTTCGCGAGATAATTCATTCAATCGTTCAGCAACCATCACTAAAACTTTATCGCCCATAGGATGTCCATGCTGATCATTAACGTCTTTAAAATGGTCAATGTCCATCATGATAAAAGACAAAGGACTCAGGTGTCGTGTTGCATGAGCTATTTTCTTTTTTGCATTCAGCATTAAGTAATGACGGTTATGCAAGCCAGTTAATTGATCATGGGTGGCGATGGTCAACAACTGATCATGTTGTTTTTTTAAGTTGATATGTGTTTTAACACGAGCTAAAGCAATTGATGCATGAATTGGTTTGGTCATGTAATCAACAGCTCCGCGCTCTAATCCTTGTTGTTCATCCCATTCGTTATCATTACTAGTAACAAAAATAATTGGCACTTCTTTTGTGTCAGCGTTTTTTTGTAAGTGATCACAAACCTCATAACCACTCATTCCTGGCATAATCACATCGAGTAAAACTAAATCAGGAACATGCTCTTTTATTAATTTTAGGCAAGCCTCTCCTGAATCTGCTTCAATAATGTTATAATCATCTTCGAGTATAGCTCTGAGTGATAATAAACAGTCTTTAGTATCATCAACAATTAAAATGTTCCCCTTTTTCTCTGTGTTGGAGGTTGTTTTTAATTGTGATGTTACTTCAGAAACCACGGTTAAAGTTGGGGCTGATTGGGAACGTTCTTGCTCCTCTTGGTAGTTTTTCATTAACTGAGATAATTGTTTGTATGCAGTTATAATCTCTGGTAACTGTTCCGTATAAGTCTGCGCTTTATTTGATTTAGTATCGGCCTCTAACTGTCCGGTCAGTACTTGCAACTTTATTCCGCTAAGATTTGCCGAAACCCCTTTAATGGTATGTGCTGTAAGCCTAATTAAATCATTATCACCCTTGGCAATAGCCTGTTGTAACTCTTCTATACGTGCGGGCATATCCTCTAAAAACAAACTAATTAATGGTAATAGCCGTTTTGCTTTACCCTTAACAAGTTTTAAAGCTGCTTCTTTATCCCATATAGACTGTTTATCTGAATCTGATATTTCAAATGAGCTATTAGGTAAGTCAATAAATGAACTGATGGTTGAGTTATCTGCTGATACAACTGATTGAATTTCTGGTATTTGTCGCTCTGTAACCGCAGGAACACTTTTTTCAACATTAGGTAGCCATTGGCAAAGCATGTCATGAATACGGTCTGGATCAATAGGCTTAGTAAGATAATCATTCATTCCTGATGCTAGGCATTTTTCTTTATCTCCTTGCATAGCATTGGCTGTCATGGCAACGATGGCAATGTTTTTATAGCGTATTCCGGCCTTACCAGACCGAATACTTTCACTGGCTTCGTAACCATCCATTTCAGGCATTTGGCAGTCCATAAGAATTAAACTGTATGGCGCATCATTAGGGCTATTTATTAGTGACGAAAGTGCTTCAAGACCATTGGCTGCTATGTCGGCCTGTAAACCAATATCATTTAATACCCCATTAGCCACCATTTGATTTATTTGATTATCTTCAACCAATAATAGGCGAGTGTTATCCGGCCATATATTTGAACCACATTCTTTTTTTTCCTTTGGCGAAGCCTGAGCTTCTTTTATTAAAGTATTCTTTGATTGAGAAGAGTTGTATCTGAGTGTTTCTAAATAATGATGTGTCACAAGAGAGCTAGCATTCTTCAGAGCTTCACCATTTTCAGCAACCACAGATAGAGCATCAAATATATCAGAGGTTGACGCAGGTTTAGGGAAGTAAGCACTAAAACCTAAATCAGCAAAAAAGTGGGCATCTTCTTGATAATTCATCGAGGTCATCATTACCAATTTCATCGTAGACAACTGTGACTCTGCACAAAATTTCTTACTTAGCTCGACTCCATCCATTTCTGGCATTTGCATGTCTAGCAGTGCTATATCAAATAGTGACTCATTGGCGTTTATTTTGTCATAACATAATTGAAGCGCATCGGCACCACTGCTAGCTTCTTGTACATCAATTCCCCAGTGTTCCAACTGCCCCCTTAACACCTCTCTGTTTGTTGCATTGTCATCAACAATAAGTAGTTTGAGTTGACTTACATCAAACTGTGGCATAACTTGCTGAGATGAATCACTATGCTCAAGGAGTAAGTTAAATTCAAAACAACTTCCTTGTCGTTCATGGCTGCTTACAGTTACTTCACCATTCATCAGTTCACAAAGCTTTTTCACAATGGATAGACCTAAGCCTGTACCTCCGTATTTGCGAGTCGTTGAGGAGTCAACCTGGGAAAAGGCGCTAAATAATGACGATATTTTATCTTCAGGAATGCCTATACCAGTATCTTGTATTGTACAGTGTAATTTCAAGCGCTGTGATGCGTGTTCACACACGGAGACTGTCATAATAATTTCACCCTTGTCGGTGAACTTAATCGCGTTACTCAGCAAATTGGTTAAAATTTGACGTATTCTACCAGGATCGCCTTTAACCATAGAATGTTCAATATGTTTGACATCAAGAATGATTTCTAAACCTTTATTATGCGCTTGTAGTGCCATGCTTTCAGCTAAGTCGCCAAGCATAGTTCGAAGGTTAAAATCCAACATTTCCAAATCAAGTTTTCCAGCTTCCACCTTGGAAAAATCTAAAATATCATTGATCAAGGTTAAGAGTGCCTTAGCACTGCTTTGTGCTACTGAAGTACGGTGCCTCTGCTCATCGTTTAGCTCTGTGTTGAGTAGTAAACCTAACATACCCAGCACGCCATTCATCGGTGTGCGGATTTCATGGCTCATACTGGCAAGAAATTCCCCTTTAGCTATTAATGCGCCTTCAGCTTCTTCCCTCGCTTGAATTAAAGCGGCTTCATTAGTTTTTTGTTGGCTGATATCTATATGAGTGCCAATCATACGTTTAGGCT
>JQIA01002208.1_pt1 | contig 10431 bp, 12 predicted proteins | sample 811431 | NCBI WGS metagenome assembly JQIA01 (sample SAMN02998118, study PRJNA258478) | marine sediment metagenome | biome: marine; feature: seafloor; material: sediment; isolation source: oil-polluted sediment collected from 3 locations (0.5 km, 0.7 km and 0.9 km)... | place: USA: Gulf of Mexico ... | reverse complement strand
GGATAATTATAGGGGTAATGACGATCACTGGTGGTCTAGTGACAGGGGCGGTTAATTTTTATAATTATCATGACACTTTGGCGACCAAGAAAGAAATGAATGAAAAGTTTTTACAGGCGAAAAAGGATCGGAACATAGTCTATGTGAATTTAAGGCTGAGGGATGTTGAGGATTCAATTCGATTTTATCAACAGAAGGGGATTAGTACCTTAGATCATTTCGGGAGAGAGCATTATGAGAAGCTGCAAAAAACGTTGGCTAGGTTGGAAGCGGAGCGTGATGCTATTCTTACTGGCGATTAGTTTAAATATTGTTGCTCTTGAGTCTGGATGTGTTGAGGAACAAAGAAGGCTTAAAAATGGGTCGGTTCAGGTTAGGGTTAAAAATGTTAATAGTTTTGAGGTTCATTGCATTATAAAGGGTGAAGGATATTTCACTGATTTTTATGTAAGTGCTAAATCAAGATCTCGATGGAATAAACAGCCTGAAGATCCTGAATATACAATAACGTGTAAGAGGTGATTTATGAGTTGGTATAATCCTTTTAGTTGGGGCGAGAAAGCTACTGATGATATTTTGGATAAAGATAATGGCTTGTTGGCTCAGGTTGGTGGTTGGTTTGGTAATTTAAAGCTGACTAGCGAAGAGGTGATGGAGTTTAATGGAAAAGTTGTTAGTAGTGTTCAGGATTTTGTTAAGTCAACCCTGAGCGAGAATACAGCTCGTTCAAAGGCTAGGCGATCTATTGCTATATTGTGGATCAAGGCTGAATTGGGAATTGTTTTGATGGCGTGTATTTGTGCGCCTTGGAGTATGGCGTTGGCAGAGTTTTATTTTAAAGTGGCTTCCTCTGGTGTGATGTTTGGTGGGACTACTGCGATTATAATATTCTTTTTTGGATCATATGGATTGGTCAGGCACAATGAGTCCAAAGGCAAGACTTAGTGGGAATAAGGGAACTATCAGATTACTTGAGAGTATGGGTAGGCAAATAGATGAGATTAAGGGGCGGTTGATGCTTTATAAACATTATAGCGATTTTGATGGAGAATGGCGTTGGAATAATTTTGACATCAAAAAATTGTCTTGTCGTTGTTGTGGAGAGTATTGGCATGATCCTGATGCGTTGGATAAGTTACAGGCGGCTCGGTCTGCTGCTGGAAAAGCTTTTATTATCAATTCTGGTCATAGGTGTAAAAAACATAATGCTGATGAGGGTGGTCGTAAGAATTCGGCACATCTGCGCATTGCATTTGATATTAAGATACCTACTGGTATGGGTAGAAAGGAATTTCTCACATATTTATTCTTTGCAGGATTTACGACTTTTGGAATGTATAGTTCATTTGTTCATACCGATCCTAGAAGTTACAGAAAATGGTATGGGTGCAACCCTAAGATTTGGGGAAAGATTTATGATGAGGTTGTCAAAAAATGAGTATTGAGTTTGAGGGAAGTCGGGCAGAGAGTCTTGATTATAAATTCATTCAGATCAAGAGTGCGTTTATTGCTCAGAAGCCTAAAGCTAATATCAGTGAAAAGGAGTCGTATACTGTGACGATTAAGTATATGAGTTATGCTGTTGATAGTGATGGTGGGGTTCATTATAAGCCAGTTGATACGTTGATCTTTGATGAAGAGAGAAAGGGTCGATCAGGATTTACAGGAATTATTAGAAGAGAAGTAACTAAACAAATTAGATTAAAACATGGCTTAAACATAGCTATCAATTGAGGGTCAGAAAATGTCATTAATTACAAGTAGAACAGGATTAAATCAGGGATCAAAGTTATCGGTTGCGGCTGCTATCTTTGCGACTGGTACGGGTGCTGATATTAGAATTCACACATCTGCTGCTAACAATTTACCTGCGCTTGCGGCTAACGAATATTTTGAGGTTCGTGATCATAGTGTGTCTGTGAATAATGGACTTTATCAGGTGGTCACAGTTAATACTTCGACTGATGATTATGAGTGCAATAAAATTACGGCTGGTGTGCCATCTGTACAGGCTGCTGAGGTCATTACGACTTTGGGGGCAACAGGTGTGTCAACAGAAAAATCTATTCATTTAGATGTGGCGACATTGACTTGTTATGGTATTGAGCAGGGTAATATGACGAGTGATGGGGCTGGTGCGAATGGTGATGCGTTGTATTCATTCTTCATGCAAGAATATAAGGATGATAATTTCCTAATTTCTAATTCGCCTTTTCCAATGAATGCGATTGATAAGGATGCTGGTAAGTACATCATGGGTCAGGATTCATCTGGTAATTCTAATGGGTGGACGTTTGGTGATCTGCTTGGTGAAGTTCCTGCGATCCGTACTCGTAGATTATGGCGAAATATGGGTTGGAATGAGATTAATGCTGCTGGCGTTGTTACGGCTAGATATTTCTGTGCGATTACATTGGGAGTATTTGAGGATGCGGTCAATGATAATCCGTTTGGGCAGTTTGGTACTGATTCATCAAAGGATGATACATTCAATTTCATCTTCAATGGACCTGCTAATGAGGCGATTAAATTTGCTGAGTTGATTGGTGATCTAACTGGTGATACGCCAGCGTTTGCATCTACGACTACTTTTACGAGAGTATCAGGATCATTTATTACTGATGGTTTTGTTAAGGGTGGTCAGATTGATATTACTAATTCAACATCCAATGACGGTACTTATGAGATTTTAAGTATCACAGCGACTACGATCACTATTACAACGACTTGGACTGCTGAAGCAATTGGCACTACGACTATTGGTGTTAATAATGATAATGCCTTTAAGGTTGGCATTCGTGTTCGTGATGGAGATCCAAATGGTAAGACTTTCGGTCAATCGAACTTAGCTGGCGCGGGTAAAACTGTACTTGGTAACTTTGTGTTTTCTTTCCCATTGGCTAATGCTACTGATTTGAAGATCAGTGAGACTGATGCGAATATCGATTCATTGGCTCTTTATACTGGCATGAGTTTGACGCTTAATGCGACTGGTCAGTCAAGAGGTGGATTGGTAGGTGGACCATATAATTTTAGTATGATCATTGATGGAAACAATGGAACGAATATTGAAGTGTTTGAATGGTTACAGCGTCAACTTAGAAAGAATTCAGATATTGATGCTGGTGGAACTAACTTTGGTCGAGCTCTTGAATTGATGGCTAGATTTAATGGTGATACTGCTGAGTTTGGTTCGCCTGATGGTGGTGTAAATTTCCCTTACAATCCTGAGTCAGATGCGAATGGTGGTTTGTTCGTTGATAATTTGAATGCGGCTTCTGATAATGCGACTAAGTTTTGGGATGATACTGGTAATTTAAGATCTAAGCCTGAATCTATTGCTGTTACGTTGGATGGTAATTCGATCATTTTGGGTGATACGGCTAGTGAGTATGATTTATTCTTTGATAGAACGATTCGTACTGCGGCTGCTGCGTTGACTGATTTTGTGTTGACTAATGCGACAAGTAAAATTACTTCTGCTGGTTCTAATTTGCCAACGAATTCAGAAATTGCGGTTAATAAGTTTATTCGTATATCTGGATTGACTGGTGGTGATGCTGCGATGAATGGTGCTTATCAGATTACGGCTATTAATTCGGCTGGTGCTGATTGGACTGTGGTTCGTTATGATAATGCGGCTATTGTTGATGTGACGACTACGGCTGTGGATCTAGATCAGAATTGTGTGGATACTCCTGATTCGATTATTGTACATACGAATGTTAATGTTGCGACCGCTTCTGATGTGTCATTTACTGCGGCTGATACAATTACTTCGGCTGGCTCTGAGTTCGGTGTGTTTGCGGTTGGTGACAGAATTGAGATTGAAGGATCAACTGGTGGATTGAATGATGGGCTATGGGAAATATTAACGGCTTCAGCGACTACGTTGACTGTTAGTCCTGAGAGAATTGCTCCATCTGTGATTACGACTCAGGCAACTGGACCTACTGTCACGATTACCAAATTATTCTCTGGTGATTTTGATATTGATGTTGTGGCTAACTTTGCGTTTGATGATAATGTTCAAGGTGGAAGAACTGTTTCTACTACGACCTTTGTTCTTGCTAAGGCTATCGGTCAACAGGCTGCTCAATATATTCCTTCACCTGTATCGCAGATTGCTTCTGGTACGCCAGTTACGATACCATTATTCGCATCTACTGAGAGAAACGTTACTTAATATGGGCGTATGCTTTCAGAGGGAAGCGAGACGATGGATGCAAGATCAGTGGTCTTACACGTTTTCAAATTTTGGTATATCTGAGATTTGGGAGCGTGATTTTGAAGAGGGTGATTGTAAGATATATCAGAGAACGATCCCGATTGTGACTGCTGATGATTTGCCTGATCGACCTATTGTTGTTTTGGCGCATCCTGAATCTAGACATATAAGAGGTGTGGAGTCGCTTGTTGAATTTGTACATCCTGAAGATGCAATATATTTCTTTGGTGGTTCTCATTCAGTTTTAAGCAAGGAAGATCTTGGTGATAGAAAGCCTGATCATTTTGTTTTTATACCTTTTGTTAAGTGTGAAATGTATTCTTTTTCTGCGGCTAATGTTGTGTTGTATGATAGAAGAGTGAAGAGAGGCAGGTTTGACTAATCAAGTAACTGATAACAGGACGAATATTTCAACTGGTGAATCTGCTACTGGATGGGAAGATATTGGTGGTACGGCTTTGGCTGTTGATACTGAGATCACCTATGACACTTACACTGGATCAATCGGTCAATATGCGACTACGACTAGAGATGCCACCATGTATAACAATGGTGGTATTGGATTGTTTACATCTGGTGATCATGGTTATCTTCTTGTTAACTGTGGGGTGGTTTCATTATTAGACACAAAATTGTTGGGTGGTCTGACTGTTAGGGTTACAGGGGCTACGATTACGGATTGGGCTGAGTTTGAATTGTTTGGCTCTGATGATTACCCTACGGCTTTTGCTGGTGGTTGGATTCAGATTGTTGTTGATATCGATGAGCTTCTTGCTAACCCGACTAATACTAATGGTACGCCACCGACTGTAGGAAATATTCAGAGGTTTGGGGTCACGTTTATTACTGCTACTGTGATGCCGAGAATGACAGATAATATCTGGACAGGTGGGTTTAAACGACTTCCATCGAATACTGCGGCAATCATTATTGAGGGCAGAGATTCTGGAACGACTGATTGGAATTTAAGTTCTGTTGCGGCTGTTGCGGCTGTTAAATTATCGGCTGTTTTGTTGACTGGTGCTGGTGGTTCGTTTGTTTGTCGTGGACCTATTCAATTTGGAATTAATGATACTACGACTCATGCCTTTTTAGAGACTAATAAAACATTGTTGTTTGATTCTCAGGAAGTCATGTTGGATGGTTTTTATAATCTTAGTGCTTTGGGGAATTCAGGCGGCACGACTAATGTTACGTTTGGGATAAAATCTGGAACTGGTAATGATGCTACTGGTGCTCAGGGTGGGTTGATTCAGGCTGAAAGTACTTTTGCTAGATTTAATATGGATTTTAATGATCCTGATATTGATGGCGCAAATTTCTATGGTGTTACATTTAATCATGGTGATGTTTTTAATCTGGATGATGTGGCTGTTGATGTAGCAAGCTCATTGTACATCGATGTTACGAGTGCCTTGGTGTCTGGTTCAAAACAGGTCAGAGTGAGTGCTGTTGCCCCTAATACGGCTGATGGTGTGGCGTTTATGAAGACTGATGATATGGCTAATATTGCTTATAGCCTGTTTACTCATTCTGATGGTCATGCGATTGAATTAACTGCTGCTACTCCTGTTAGTCAGGCGAATGTTGGAAATCAATTTTCTGGATATACAAACACGATTGATAGTACTGATGCGGCAATATTGAATAGTGCTGCTGGTGCGTTGGAGATATCGAGTAGTGCTGGTTCTGATCTTGAGACTAGTTCTTATAGAAATACGGGTGGTGGATCTGTAGTTATCACTAATGATATTTCTATAACATTTGAATTATTGCAAGATGATACTGAGGTCAGGGTTTATGAGGCTGGGACGTCAACTGAGATATTTGGCATTGAGGTTGCGAATATTGTTTCTGGAAAAGATGGAACTAGGTTTCAAGCAACGTGGTCAAGTTCGGCAGGAAATTCGGTTGATTATGTGATCCACCATTGGTCAGGGAGTGCGCCTTTTTATCAGACTGTTAGGGTTAATGGTTTTACTGTTCCATCGTCTGATACTACAATTGATATTAATCAGTTAATTAATAGGAATGCGAGCTGATGGCTACCTTTGATGGCGATACTTTGATCATTACTCTTGATGCTGTTGTTGATGGGGTTTTGGATGTTGATGTTGGTGAAGATTTATATACTCAATGGAAAACATGGGTTAAGCAAGGAAATTTAAAATACCCTGCTGCCTTTAGGACAACTGGTGGTGATGAATTAACATCGATCATTAATGCTGGATCTTATTTCTTTTTGAGAAATGATTTTGGTTGGAGGATAAAACCATTTGAGAATGATTCAACTTATTTTTTAGTGGGGAATCTTGCTGCTCAGGTTACGACATTGCCAGTATTTAAAGCAACGACAGGGGCATTTACTGCGGCTATTTTAGGATTGCAGCCAGTGACTCAGGGGGTAACTCCTGCGATGGGTGATCAACTTGCTTTCACTTCATTTCAAAATGCTGTTTGTATCGATTCTGTGAATGGTCATTTGGGTACTGGTGCGATTGGTTCTAATGAAATTGGTACAAGAAAAGCTCCTGCTAAGTTACCAAGTGATGCTTTGATCATTGCGGCAAGAGAGGGTTTAACGACTTTCAATATTGCTAATGATCTGATTGTTTCAGAGGCGGTTGATTTTAGTGCTGGATATACGTGGCATGGTGATAGACCTGAATTAACATTGAATTTCTTGAGTGCGCCTAATGTATTAAATTCTGCTGTGACGAATCTTACATTATCGGGAGAGTTGGATGGTGTTAATACATTAAGAAATGCGAGTATTGGCACAGTTACGAATGTATCTGGATTTGTTGAGAAGTGTGCGTTCTTTGGTGATGTGACTTTGAATGGTGGCTTGAGCGTCTTTGAAAGTTATTCACAGAAAGAGGGTGAAGGATTTGTAATATTCAATACTGGTAACCATGTATTCCAGACATCGGATTGGGTTCGATCTATGGGGATCACCAATATGACTGGTGGTGTTCATACTATTCACATGAGAGGTGGTCAGCTCCATCTTGATAATCTTTGTACTGGTGGCGTTATTTATCTGAGAGGAACATATTCTAAAGCACCTGATGATCAAAGTAATGGAACGATATTGATCGATCAGACTGATACGGCTAAGGCTATTGAAGAGATACATGGTCAGATGGCTAGATCTGTATTTATTGATACTGAGCAGGTGACTAATGGAAATGGATTCCAACAGACACCTTTTAATAATTGGACTGATGGGGTTGATTATGCTGAGGCTAATGGGCTCTCTACTTTGGTTGTTAAGAGTGATGCGGTTGTTGATCGACAGTTAAAGAATTTCACAATCATTGGAATTGGTGTGCCTGTTATTGATCTTAATGGTCATATAATGGATAAAACGATTTTAGAAAGATGTCAGATAACAGGAACTTATACAGGTGAGATTCAGGCTAATGAATGTGCTGTTGTTAATCTTGGAAATATGGCTGGTGTTTTCTTAACGTGTTCAATGGCTGGCGTTATGACTGTTGCATCAGGAGCTAATTTATTGATTAGTCGTGTTGCTCCTGCGGTTGCGGCTCAGCCTTGGACATTGAGTATGAATAGTGGTGCGGCTTCTATTTGTGCGATACACAATAGTTCGGGTGGTGTTATCATTACTAATATGGATCATGTTGGTGATATACTTCATTTTAATGGTTCGCAAGGTGAGATTGTTTTTGGTGCGAGCAATACATTAGGAAATGCTGTTTGTACTGGCGATGTCTTTGTTGACGAAGCATTAAATGGTGGAACGGTGATTGATAGGACTAGGGTTACTTCTCAGTTGGTTTATAGAGATGTACCAGTTGCTTAATTATGCCTACATTTGAACAACTAATACTTTCAGCAAGCACTCTGGCTCAGGGGGCAACGCTTGAGCAACATTTAAATAATTTGAATGCGGCTGGCGGTGGAATTACCTTGTTGAATGTTGGTGGAATTGATGTTGGTCTTGAAGATGATATTGTTGTTGCGTTAGCTGATGATCCTATTTATGTTGTGATTGGTGAAGTGGATGATGTTATGATTGATCGAGATATCGAGGTAAGTATAAATGATTCAGGGCATAAGGTGAAAACATGAGTATATCAGAAAAGAATGTTGAACGTAGAAGAGGCAATACTTATCCTCATACAATTTATCTGAATGACAAGAATGGCATTCCAATTCCTTTGACGACTGAAACATTTGCCCTTGGTGTTGATAGCTCTAATGCCCCTGTTGGAATACCTAATATTCTTAATGGAGTGGTTGGTGTGATCATTGATGCGGCTACTGCTCAAATTGATTTCCCTATGGATGGCACTGTTGCTGTTGGCAATTATTTCTATGACATTGATATGATTGATACCAATGGAAAAAATAGAACTATTGTTCATGGTAAATGGGATGTTATACAAGATATTGAAAAATAAAAACAAGTAATTCTTTACTATCACCTAGTTATATTATAATATATCTGTATTGGATGGCATATCGTTGTCTAATATTAAAATTATATTAAAATTAAATAGGTGAATATTATGATTAGAACTAATTTCTCGATCCGTTTGACTCCTGCTTTAAAGCCTTATATAGAAATAAACCTACTTGCTGAAACTTTCGTTTTCAGTGGTGATCAAAATGTTGAGTTTTCCCTTTCTGAATTTGATGAAGATGAGATCATTGAATTTCTTGATGGTGGAGATGATGATATTCGTTTTCAGGTTTCTAAATTAATTGCCCCAGATATATTTGAAATCGAAGCTAAGATCAATAGTTATTTTGTTGTTGATGGTAGTGATGAGATTAGCACTAGGATTTCTGGTGTGAGTATTGAAGAGGTGAGTTGTGATTTTAGCTTGTCGGTATATGGGGTTGAATTGGATTTTGAATATGATGATCTTGATAATAATAATGCGGAAGCATTCTTTGCAAAAATGATTGGAGCGTAAAATGAAAACTTCGGAAAGTATTAGCGCATTAGCTAAGTCCTTAGCAAAAGCTCAGGGTGAGATTGGGGCGGTTAAAAAATCGGCTCAAAGTGGTGGAACGAAATTCAGTTATAACTATGCTAAGTTGGAATTTTTAATTGAAATGGCGAAGCCTGTATTGGCTAAGCATGGGTTATGTGTCATTCAGATGCCTACTGGTTCGGGTGATGAGGTTTCAATTACGACTAGGGTTTTACATGAGTCTGGCGAGTGGATTGAGGATTCAATATCGATGCCTGTAATTATTCCACAGACGATGAATCATGCTCAGGCTGTTGGTAATGTGATCAGTTATGCGAGGCGATATAGTTATGCTTCTATTTTGTCAATTGCTCAGGAAGATGATGATGCTCATAGTGGTGATAAGCCAGCTAAATCATTTTCTGGAAAGTGTAGTGAGAAGCAACAACAGTTCATTGCGAGTCTGTTGACTGCTAAGAAAATTAAATTCTCTGAGTTGGGTGATAAGTATAAGGTCGAGAGATTGTCAGATCTTGGCTCTAAGGCTGCTGGTGAGGTTATTACATGGCTTCAGGGTGAAAGTATCAGAGAGATTGAGAATGTTGCTGCTAGTAAGCCCAAAGCTCCTGTAAAGCCTAATGCTGCTGTTAAGGCTGCCGATCAAATGGACGACATACCGTTTTAAGGGGAATGATGATGGATATTGAAATATTTAAGGAATTGACGACTGAAGATTATCTGATTGAGCTTGAGGCTGAATCTGAAAAATACGATGGTCTTTATGTTGATATGGATAATGCGCCTGAAAGAAAATATGTGAAGGATAAGGCTGTATTGATTAATGAGTTAAGAAAGAAAGTTGATCGGGCGAGGATAGATATTGCCAAGAAGTATAAGAAATCGGTTGAGGATGAATTTGCTCAGATTGATAAAAGATTGATTAAGATCAATGAACCCTTCACTAATTTGATTGATGAGTATAAGGAAAAGAGAAATAAGATCCTTGCTGATGAAAAGGCTGATAAGGAGGCTGAGGCATTATTGATACAGATTGAATCTGATCATGAGTTCGCTTTATTGATGGATAAAACAATATTGATTGATAAAAAGAATGAGGCTGAAGCGAAAGAAATTCGAGATAAACAGATTGCTGCTGATGCCGCTGATCTCGCTATCAAGAGAGAAAGAAAGCTTCAGGATGCAAAGAAGGCAGATGAGAAAAGGGAGCGCGAAGATCGAGAGAATAATATTAAG
>JQIA01002207.1_pt1 | contig 10432 bp, 11 predicted proteins | sample 811431 | NCBI WGS metagenome assembly JQIA01 (sample SAMN02998118, study PRJNA258478) | marine sediment metagenome | biome: marine; feature: seafloor; material: sediment; isolation source: oil-polluted sediment collected from 3 locations (0.5 km, 0.7 km and 0.9 km)... | place: USA: Gulf of Mexico ... | reverse complement strand
AGGGATTACCCCTACAAATCATCATGTTATGTAAGGACAGCAAATTCGGTTGCCATTAGATTAATGGCATTGATTATGAAAAAACTCACAGCTATGATAAATATCTATTTTGATTCTAATTTTATATTTATCAATAGTTTTCAAATACTGCTACCACTGGAGCATGATCAGAAGGTCTTTCTAAACCTCTTGGTAAAGTATCTATCATACAAGCAATACAATTTAACCCAGAACTAGCTAAAATTAAATCAATACGTAAACCACGATTACGCTTAAATCCTTCTCTTCTATAATCCCACCAACTAAAACCTTCTTGTTCAAATAATCGGAAACAATCTCGTAAACCTAAATCTAATAAACCTTGTAAAGCAGCTCTTTCTTTAGGGCTAACTATAATTTTATTTACCCAAACTTTAGCATCATAAACATCAGCATCTGTATGAGCAATATTAAAATCTCCTAGAATAATTAATTTAGAGTGCTGTTTTAAAGTTGTTTGTACATAATTATGTAAATGATTCAGCCAATTAAGTTTATACTCATACTTATCAGAATCTAAACTAGCTCCATTAGGTACATACAAATTTAGAACTCGCACATCATCATAAGTCGCTCCTAATACACGCCTTTGAGGATCATCTAAGTTTGGTAAATCAGTAACAATTTCTTTGGCTGTTTGCTTGCTTAAAATTGCTACTCCATTATAAGTTTTTTGACCTGCAAAAATTACTTGATAACCACTAGCTTCTATTTCAGCAATTGGAAATAAATCATCAGTTACTTTAGTTTCTTGTAAAGCAATTATATCTGGTTGGTTTATTGTTAACCAATCTAATAATTGTTCTAAGCGAACTCGTATAGAATTTACATTCCAAGTAGCGATTTTTAACATATGTTATGAAAGAATTTTATGAATAATATTTATGGTATCACAAAGTATAGCATTTCCCATTATAACATTTCCAGTTTGTATAAGGTGCAAGATTTCGGGAAATCCACTACACTCCATTACCGAAACAAGTAAAATGTACTTTATTCAACCGGAAAATGCTATATACCTATAGTTATATCTGCTGTATAATTCGATTATTTTGGACAAAATATATGAGCGAAAAACTAGTTAATCTTACGATTAGTGGAGAGCAAGTAGAAGCCCCAGATTCATTTTCTATAATCCAAGCATTTTGGCATGCTGGTCATACTAGAGTGGAAGGAATTGGTTGTTTGGAAGGAGTTTGTGGTTCTTGCCGAGTTATGGTACGCAAAGCAAATAGTAAAGAAGTGCGTATGGAATTAGCTTGTCAAACCTTCGTTGAAGAAGGAATGCAAGTTATTTTTATGGAATTTCCTTCTCCTACGCATCATTCTTACCAACTTACCGATATTAAAAATTCTTGGGAAGTACAAAGTAAATTCCATCAAATTTTTCCGGAAACCAGTAACTGTAGGAAATGTGGCGGTTGTACCGAATCATGCCCAAAAGGTATTGAAGTTCAACATGGAGTAGAATTAGCCGCAGAAGGTAAATTTAGAGAAACTGGTGAATTATTCATTGAATGTGTAATGTGCAATTTATGTATGACAGCTTGTCCAGAACATATATCTCCTAATCATGTTGCTTTATTTTGCCGTCGAACAATGGCTTATTTTCATACTCGTCCGGCTAATTTAATCAGTCGGTTAGAAGAAATTCGACGAGACGAATTACAAATTATAGTTTAATTATTTCTGATTAGTAGGTTGTTATATATATTTTACCTGCTAATTAGTGATTTTTATGTATTTATCTTTTGGGAAATTATATACCATCTTGTCATAAAATTGTCATATTCATTTCATATATTTGTTATCATTATGTGAGAAAGTAATAACTTTATTATCAATGTAAGGAAAAATTATGCAACGGATATGGCTTTCTATTATTTTATCTTTAGCTGTTTATAGTTCAGCATTAGCAAATGGTCGTGATGTGATAAATATCGTTGGTTCATCTACTGTTTATCCATTTTCAACTGTAGTAGCCGAAAGATTTGGTAAATCAACTAAATTTAAAACTCCTAAAATAGAATCTACTGGAACTGGTGGTGGAGTCAAATTATTTTGTGCTGGAATTGGAGTTAATACTCCTGATATAACTAATGCTTCTCGTAAAATGAAAAAATCTGAGTACGATATGTGCCAGAAAAATGGGGTTAAAGAAATTGTTGAAGTTTTAGTTGGTTATGATGGAATCGTATTAGCCAATACTAAAAAAGCATTACAAATGCAACTATCTTTACAAGATATTTTCTTAGCTTTAGCGAAAGAAGTTCCAGCTTCTGATGGCAGTGAAACTCTAGTTGCTAATCCTTATAAAACTTGGAAAGATATAAATTCTAATTTACCAGCAAATAAAATTGAAGTATTAGGCCCACCACCAACTTCTGGGACTAGAGATGCTTTTGTTGAACTAGCTTTAGAAGGTGGTTGTAAAACTTTTAGCTGGATTAAAGCTATCAAAAAGACTGATAAATCTCGTTATAAAGCAATCTGCCATTCAATGCGTGAAGATGGAGCGTACATTGAAGCTGGGGAAAATGATAATTTAATCGTTCAAAAATTAATAGCTAATCCAAAAGCAGTTGGAATATTTGGTTTTAGTTTCTTAGATCAAAATAGTGATTCAGTTCAAGGTTCAGTAATCAATGGTGCAGCTGCCGAATTTGATAATATTGCTGAAGGTGCATATCCAATTTCCCGACCATTGTATTTCTATGCGAAAAAAGCTCATATTGGAATTATTCCTGGAATTGCTGAATATATAGCGGCTTTTACTAGTGAGGCTGCTTTTGGTGAAGAAGGATATTTGACTGATAAAGGTCTGATTCCTTTGAATGAAACCAAACGGCAACAAGTGCGCAGTGATGCTAATAGTTTTATCTTGTTGATTTTATAAAATATTATCATTCTAAAATTCCATAGGTTTTACCTATGGCTATTCATGTTTCACTCCTTTGGAGTTAAAAATTGATGTACAAACCCTGAAAGGGTTGAATATGAAATAGTTACCGATGAAATCGCTAGAAACTGGTATAATACCAACTGATATATTCAAGGATAGTTCAAAATGTTACATTTCCTTACTATTGGTATTGTACTAGGTTTATCAGCAGGATTGATTCCAGGGCCACTTTTGACACTAGTTATTACTGAAACTTTGCAATATGATGTTAAAGCTGGATTTAAAGTATCTATAGTTCCAATTATTACCGATGCTCCAATAATTATTGCTGCCTTTTTAATTATACCGCAACTTACTAATTTTCATAATATATTAGGCGCAATTTCAATAATCGGTGCATTGTTTATTTTATATATGGGCTATACAAGCATAACAACACAGGGAATAGCTGATTTTAAACTCCAAAATACTAAACCACATTCTTTAACTAAAGGAATATTGGTTAATATTTTAAGTCCAAATCCCTACTTGTTCTGGTTTACTGTTGGTACTCCAATATTAGCTAAGGCTATGTCAATAAATATTTTCACTCCTTTTATATTTATAGTCAGTTTTTATATTTGTTTAGTTAGTACCAAAATTGTTTTAGCCATATTAGTCAATAAATCAAAAGCTTTTTTAGTTGGTAATTTATACCTATATACAATGCGATTCTTTGGCCTAATGCTATGTATTTTAGCAGTTATTTTATTTCTTGATGGTTTAAATTATATCCTTAATTCTAATTGAATTGTTTCCATTTCTTATAATAATGAATGCCTCCACTTTATTAATTACACTTACAATATTAATTTTATTCAGTTATTTCTTTGGTAAGCAACGTGCCTTAACAATAGAAAGACAAAAACGACGTAGCCTCCATTCTTTACCTTCCTATTATGGTTATATGACCGCCATGTGGTGTGGCTTACCAGCCTTATCATTACTATTTCTATGGTTTTGCTTTGAAACTACGATAATCGAATATTTATTAATTTCTAGTTTACCTGCCAATATCCAAAATTTATCAGCAGGAGAATTAAGTTTAGTTCTCAACAATATAAAATTATTACTAATTTCAAACTTTCCAGCAGACTTAGACCCAATAAAACAAGATGCTGCTCTATACCTATTTTCCATGCAGGAGACCAGTATTTTAGCACGGAATATTTTAGTATTAGCTTTAGCCTCAGCCACGACTGCTTGGGGATTTAGCCGAATATTGGGCAAAACCCAAGCTAGAATTATAGTAGAGAAAATTATCTTATTTTTCCTAGTCTTAAGCTCAACAGTTGCAATCTTAACTACTATCGGAATTATTTTATCATTATTATTTGAATCGTTAAGGTTTTTTGGAGAGATACCAGCTCATGAATTTTTGTTCGGAACTGAATGGAGTCCACAGACAGCAATTCGCCCTGATCAAGTTGGTAGTTCTGGTAGCTTTGGAGCTATACCATTATTCCTTGGAACTTTATTAATCTCTGGAATTGCTATGCTGGTCGCTGTACCAGTTGGTTTGATGTCAGCCATTTACTTATCCGAATATGCTTCTAAAACTTTTCGGACGATTGCCAAACCAGTATTGGAAATTTTAGCTGGAATTCCTACTGTAGTTTACGGTTTTTTTGCTGCTTTGACAGTTGCTCCATTTATTCGTAATTTGGGGGAATCTATCGGACTTAGTGTTGCTTCGGAAAGTGCTTTAGCTACTGGATTAGTGATGGGAATTATGATTATTCCATTTATTTCTTCTTTATCAGATGATGTAATTTCGGCAGTGCCACAGAGTATGCGAGATGGTTCTTATAGTTTGGGAGTTACGCAATCAGAAACTATTCGTTTGGTGGTTATACCAGCGGCTTTACCAGGAATTGTTGGGGGAATTTTATTGGCTTTTTCTCGTGCGATTGGGGAAACTATGATTGTGGTAATGGCGGCTGGCTTATCGGCTAATTTAACTATTAATCCATTGGAAGCTGTGACTACTGTAACTGTGCAGATCGTTACTTTATTAACTGGCGATCAGGAATTTGATAGTGCTAAAACTTTAGCAGCTTTTGCTTTGGGAATTATGTTGTTTGTATCAACTTTAATGTTAAATATAATAGCGTTGCATGTTGTACGGAAGTATCGAGAACAGTATGAATAATTTCTACCAAGATAATTTTTGAATTTGTAAAATAATGAAATTTATACTATATTTTCTATAACATTTAAAAATTTAGGAGAATGTATGTTAACCATAATTAAAAAAATTGGATTTAGCTTAATCTGGTTGCTATTAATTTTAGGAATTCTTGATATATTGATAATTCCCAGTATATCTAGCGGTGGCCATGGTCAATCACGAATGTCTGCTGTTCATACTCAAATTGCTAGTATCGAAGTAGCTTTAGATTCTTATCGTTTGGATATGTTTAAATATCCTTCAAGTTTAGAAGCTTTAGTAAAAAATACTACTAATAGTCCAAAATGGCAAGGACCTTATTTAAAGAGAAGGGAATTACCTAAAGACCCTTGGGGAAATGAGTATAGATATGAAAAAATTTATCACCTTTATTCATTTGGAGCTGATGGTAAAAAAGGAGGAGAAGGTATAAATGCTGATATTTTTGATTCATATTCACTATCATTTAATGTGATAAATAAGCCTATTAGTTATTCTTTATCAGATTTAATTACCATTATTATTATCCTCAACATAATAGCAGCTTTTATAATCTGGCGATTTTGGAAAAAACGAATTGCTGTTTTAGAAGCTAAAATTAGGCAAGAGTTTAAAAATAAAAATAGTATATGAAAAAATTTACCATAACAACATTAAAAAAACAGCTATCCCAAAAGACCAAAGAAGAACTTATTAAAGAAATTACTACATTATGCCAAACCTTTCCTCAAGTTAAAGAATATTACCAAGCTCAAGGAAGTGATATTAACGAATTACTCGATAAATATAAAGCTATTATTGAAAAAGAATTTATCGAAGGACGAACAAGAAGCTTTCCTAAATTAAGATTTTCTATAGCAAGGAAAGCAATAACTGATTTTAAAAAATTAACTACTGATGTGGAATTAATCGCTGATATTTCCTTTACATATGTAGAAAGTATTTCATGGTTTAATAACATGTACAATCCTGATGTTGAAGACTTTTATGTTAGACCAGAAAATATGTTTGAAGATACACTGAAATTAATCAAACAACATGGTTTACAAGATAAATTTAAAAACCGTGCTTATGAAATTGTCGAAAATGTTACTGATGGCATGGGACATAATGAATTACTTCAGGGAAGCTATGAAGATATTTACGGGAATTTTATAAAATAAACTTTAAAATAGCATATAATTAAACATTACTAACTTAAAGGTGATATATGGTTTATTATTCGATAGATGTAGATAAACGGCAACCAGTTATAGTTATTTTAGCAATAATTAGTGTTTCAGTTGCTATTTGGTTAGAACAATTCGCTCCACCTTATTTTGAAGCTCCCTCAGCTATGGGATTGTTTGCCCTGTTATTTTGGACATTTAATAAATATTTATGGAAGGTAAATTTTATTCGTACCATGCTTGGTATACCTAATTTAAACGGTAAATGGAAAGGTATTTTGAATCGTATTGATCAAGGGAAAGATATTGAGGAAAAAGGTGTAGAAGTATTTTTATCTGTGACTCAAACTTGGACTAAAGTATCTTTTGTGCTAGAAAATAATGATGAGAATTCTCTTAGTGGTCGTACTCGCTCATTCTCTAAAGTTGTTGGATTTTTTATTGAAAATAGAAATGTAATTATTATCCGAGATATTTTTGAATTTCAAGGAGCTCAAGGTTTGGCTGAATGGCGAGTTTACAATGAAAATGATAAGCAATCCTTAAAATGTACTTATTTTAGTTCAGCTTTAAGAAAAGGAACTATTGATCTTGAAAGAATTTAATTCTGGGCAAGGTAAAATTGAATTGATAGAGCATGATGATTTATATTTAGCAGTGCATATTCCAGAAGTTGAAGTACAAAAATATTTGACAACTATGCAGCAATTCTTACCTCAAGCAGATTTTATAAATTATCTGTCCAAACAAAAATTACGAGATAACAATAAGTATCACATTACTATTGTAAATCCAATTGAGTATGATGAATGTCACGATATATTAGTTAGCAAGATTATTACTTATAATTTGATTGGATTGGGCAGAGTTACCAAAAATGAAGATGATGTATTTTTTATCGTTATCGAATCACTTGATATAGAAAACTTACGTTGGCAAATGAAATTACCAAACAGAGATTTGCATGTGACTTTGGGTTTTAAAAACAATGATATTCATGATGTTAGGAAGGATAGAAGCACATTATTTTTATCCAAATAATTACTAGTTCCTAACGATACGTTGGGAACTAGATACTGAACAAAACTTGAACGATGCAATTCCCTTTGTTCATTGCATCCTACATTAACTTAAATATATGAACCATACCGACCAAATTAAAAAAAGTTTAAAAAAACGTTATCGTAAAGAACAACGTTTTAAATTCTTCAGTTTATTAGCAGTTTTGACTGGTTTTGCCTGTCTATTAATTTTAATAACAGATATGTTGCTAAAATCATGGCCAGCTTTTGTCCAAAATGAAGTACAACTTGATATTCATTTTTCACCAGAAAAACTAAATATTGCTACTGATTTTACTGAAGATGAGCTACATAATGCTAATTTTAGAGGTATTATCAAACAATCCTTATATCAATTATTTCCTGATGTGAAAAAACGTGCTGATAAACGAGATTTACTAAGATTGGTTAGCGTTAATTCTGAGTATCAGTTACGAGATGAGCTAAAAGCTAATCCCAAACTATTAGGTAAAACTATTTCTATCTGGTTGTTAGTTGATGATGATATTGACACTTATCTAAAAAGTGATAAACAATTTGGCCGAGTTAATGATAAACAAGCAGATTGGATTGCTGAACTGGAACAACAGAAACGTTTCCAACAAAGTTTAAATATTTGGTTCTTCCAAAGTGGAGACTCCAGAGAGCCTGAATTAGCTGGGATTTTAGGGGCAGCCATGGGTTCTTTTTACACCATCATAATAACCTTATTATTATCTTTTCCCATCGGAGTTATGACAGCAGTTTACTTAGAAGAATTTGCTCCATGCAATCGGTGGGTTGATTTTATCGAAATAAATATTAATAACCTTGCCGCAGTGCCGTCTATAGTATACGGTTTATTGGGATTAGCTGTATTTATTAACTTCTTTGGATTGCCACGTTCAGCTCCTTTGGTTGGAGGTATGGTATTAGCACTGATGACCTTACCAACCATTATTATCGCTAGTCGATCCTCTATTAAAGCTGTGCCTCCATCAATGCGAGAAGCTGCGTTAGGGTTAGGGGCTTCCAAAATTCAAGTAGCGTTTCATCATGTAGTTCCATTGGCCATGCCAGGTATTTTAACTGGAACTATCATAGGTTTAGCTCAAGCATTGGGAGAAACTGCTCCTTTGCTGATGATTGGCATGGTAGCATTTATCGTTGATATACCACAAGGAATGACCGATTCTGCTACCGTATTACCAGTGCAGATTTATCTATGGGCAGATAGCCCAGAACGAGCATTTGTCGCTAAAACTGCCGCAGCTATCTTAGTATTATTAGGATTTTTAATAGTTATGAACGGGATAGCAGTATGGTTACGAAAGAAATTTGAGCGGAGTTGGTAAATATAAAGATTTAACCTTGAAGAGGTTAAAATATAGCCACCGATAAAATCGGTGGAATAAGCATAAAAAATATTAACTTAAATTTTTAGAATTTTTAACCACTGATAACACAGCCATTGCAGCTTGTTTACTTGCATCACAATGTAAAGTTTTATGCAATTCTAAAAATCTCTGCTGTAAAATTTCTACTTGATTTGGATTGTCTAACCAACGTAATACTTCAGTACCTAAATTTTCCACAGTAACCTGTTCTTGCAAAAATTCTGGCACTAACTTTTCTTGGGCTAAAAGATTTGGTAAAGAACAATAAGGCACTCTTACTAATAACTTAGCTAACCAGTAAGTCAACTTAGCTAATCGATATGCTACTACCATTGGTCGTTTTAATAACATTGCTTCCAAAGTTGCTGTTCCAGAAGCCAATATTACTACATCAGCCGCAGCCATAGCGTCATGAGCTTGTCCAGAGAATAAAGTTAAAGGTAAATTTGGTGCAATATCTACATGTTGTAAAAATAACTGGCGTAATTTAGGATTAGCTAATGGTACTATGAAATGTAAATTAGGTCGTTGTTTCCATAGCCAATTAGCTGTAAGTAAAAACGGCTTAACTAATTGTCTTACCTCATTATAACGGCTACCAGGCAACAAGGCTATTTTAGTACCAATAGATGATAAACCTAATTTAATCCTAGCTGTATTTTGATCAATTTGAAACGGAATTTCATCTGCCAAAGAATGGCCAACAAACTTGACTGGAATCTTATGTTTTTCATAATAACTTGCTTCAAATGGAAATAAAGTTAGCATTAAATCACAAGCTTGGGCTATTTTAGGTAATCGATATTCACGCCATGCCCAAACTGATGGACTGACATAATGCACTGTGGGAATACCAGCTTGTTTCAAATTTTTTTCTAAACCAAGATTAAAATCTGGAGCATCAATTCCAATAAAAACATCTGGTTTATTCTTTATAAAATGCTCACAAAGATTATCCCGACATTGTTTTAAACTAGAATAATGTTTGAGTACTTCAACTAATCCCATAACTGATAGGGTTTCCAAAGGATAAATACTATTAAAGCCAGCAGCTATCATTTGTGGCCCACCTATGCCTTCAATTTTAGCAGTAGGATAGTGAACCCGAAGTTGACGAATCAGCCCTGCTCCTAATAAATCTCCAGATAATTCACCAGCAATAATACCGATATACATATTTAGCCTGTTTTGTATTAATAATAAGTTAACTTTTTCTACTTTGCTTTAGTATACTTGTTATTTTATAGCAATTCTTAATTATGAACTTAATTATTAATTAAATTTAAAAAATCAATTAGTTATATTGCTGTAATATACTAAATCGGTAAATACTATAAATGTGAATTTTCTATAGAGAATAAATGTTTTATCTATACTATTTAAACTTCAGTTTAGCTTAGATAAAGCTTGGATTATAAAGCAATAATTAAAACTATTATTCTATTTTTTGAGATATGCTAGAATTTGATGTAAAATACTCATTTTGATTTACAAGGATCATTAGAAATATCACAATCAGACCGTTTGCGATAATCTTTTAGATACTACTTGTTGAGTTTGATAAAATATAATTTTTATAAATTAATAGATTGGTATAGCAAAACCAGTATAAAATGATAATTGTAGGTCTGATTAGCGAAGCGTAATCGGACAAATTTTCGTAATCATTTTACACT
>JQIA01002206.1_pt1 | contig 10434 bp, 7 predicted proteins | sample 811431 | NCBI WGS metagenome assembly JQIA01 (sample SAMN02998118, study PRJNA258478) | marine sediment metagenome | biome: marine; feature: seafloor; material: sediment; isolation source: oil-polluted sediment collected from 3 locations (0.5 km, 0.7 km and 0.9 km)... | place: USA: Gulf of Mexico ... | reverse complement strand
TCTAGCTCTTCCCTATTCTTTTCTTCAGCCTCAATCCGTTCTGAAATATCCCGAATGATACCCCTGAAACCTATCGGTTTATCTTTTTTGTCTACAATTAAAGATACTGAAGCTTCCACAAATGATTTATGCCCGTCCTTTTTTACAAACTCCCAGTCAAAAGCATTATCTATCGTTCTTTCCCTTTTATAAAGACTGTGGAAAAGATCGTATACTTTTTTGGAATAAGCCTTGTCAGTAAAGTTATTGTAATTCATACCGAGCAATTCATTTTCAGGGTATCCGAAAATTTTGCACATTGCACTATTAACAAAGGTCAAAACCCCTTTAATATCAACTTCGAAATAACCATCATTTATCGTCTCAATAATTGTGCGGTATCTCGTCTCACTCTCCTGTAACTTTAACTGGTTTTTTTTCTGTTTTCTGAAGAGTTCATCGATATCACTCTTTACAATCTCCACAGCTTCAAAAACAGGTTTAAAAGGATGTGAGGTATCAATTTTTTGCATCACCCTGCCGGGGTAATCCCAATTTATTGATGTGACATATTTTAACAATTCATCAGAATATTTTATTAACTGTCTCTTTTGTTCATTCGCTTCATTGTCACTGGGTAAACCTTCCTTTTTTTTAGATGACACCTCTTCTATAGTAACGCCTGCCTCAATGTTATTTTTTTTTAATTGATTCACAGCGAGCGTAACTGCCTGTTTATAATCTTTGACTGACAAAACGGGAACACTTGCATTAAACAATCTAATACCGACATTAAATGCCATGTTGACCAGCAAAGGTGCATTATATATCCAGAATCCGATTAAATTAGAACTGTCGACCTCTTTCAAAAGCATGTTAATGACGAGCATACGGGTTTTTTTTGTCGGTTTTCCCATAAATCGACTGTAGTCTCTTATTTCTGTATATTGCTTGTCAATTAAACCAGTTTGTTCCAGAATCTTTTTTCTTTCCGCGAGAATTTTCTCAGTCGCGGTATCACTTCCCATGCCGTTGAGCATCGTACACAAAATTGATTTGCCGATTAACTGAAATGTCACTGTGTACTTTTCATCAACCTGAATATCAGTCCATTCCGGTTTCCTGGTTATCGGGAGGCCTGTAACAGTGCAAACAGAAATACCCTTGAGGTTGTCTTCCGGTAAGTTCACATATACTCCTGAGTTATATTAACAAATATAATTTTATTTTTTTTCACCAATCAAAACCTCTTTTGAAATCTGCCTTAAGTCATAAACTTCTCCCATCAATGTTAACCAATCTTCCTTACTACAATTTAATAACTTCATCAGTGTGTCCAGTAATTCCTGTTTAACACTTTCGGAAAGAGAGGCTGTCGCAAGTATAGAAACAAGATTTGCACCGCATATAATCTTTTTAAAATCATTTTCCATTGCATCGTCAATATCTCCAAGAGAATGAGATTCACAGGCATCTTTTATGATATACGGAAGATTCCATCTGCCACAGAGCAATTGACCCAAATAGGAACTTGAAGGAATATCAAAGTCTTTTTCAACGTCACTGTATAATCTCCCGGACATTTCAGATATTTCAACAATGTTTTTATAATGGCCCGGAAAAAATTTAAAATAAATCAGCTTGCCAATATCGTGAAGAATGGCTCCCAACCATAGATTCTCGGGGCTAAGTAATGGTTCAAATTTTTTCCCAAGGAATTTTGCACATCTGGCACAATAAAGAGAGTGTTCCCAGAAAGAGTCAAGTTCACTTACTTCATGAACGTTCAATGTTTCCACAACAGATAGCGAAAGCACAATATTATAGATTTCATTAAAACCGAGATAGGCAACAGCAAATTTAATATCTGATATTTCTCTTCGAAAACCGTAATACGCTGAATTAACAATTTTAAGAATCTGCGCAGTAAGTCCCGGATCAGTGACAATCAAACCGCTGATATTTTCAACATTCGCATCGGCAGTATTGATTAACGTCTGAATATCCATCACAACCTGAGGAAGTGGCGGCAACGCGCAATGCTGATTCAGGAAAGAATCAGGGTTTATAACTATAGGCTCTAATGTAATCATCAGCCGTCTCAAAATGTCATAGTTAACTGTAAATAAAACAACGCATCAACATGTACTTTTTTACTTTAAACTTCACAGAGATGAATAGGATTTCTATAGATTGTATTGATTTTTTGATTATACTAAAGATTTGGTTTTTTATCAAGAAATCAGTTTTTAACTATTGGCCTTTTCAATTAAAAATCCAATAGTCAAACTCTTGAAAAATGATGCTACTGATTATCAATCGCACCAGAATAGAATGTTACGACCGAAAAAACTATTTCACTAATGACTTATTTTCAGCCGATAATTTCAATAAATTAAGTTTGATGCTCTCGTAAAAAGTATTTAGAGGGCTATTCTTTTCCAAAACTTAATGCCAAAAGCTGTGTAAATAAAATTGCTTCGGGATACAGGTCACTTAGTTTTTCCTCTTTTCTAACCTGATCGAACTGGATCTGACAATAAGAGCAGGCTGTACAGATATTTATCGCACCTGAATGCTGTGCATCTTCAAATTTATTTTTCATTATAGTTACGGAAAGTTCTCTGTTCTTTTCAAGTACAGGGTTCCCACAGCACTCAAGACGTCTTGACCAATCGACTGTTTTAGCGCCCGTTACTGAAATCAGGTCTTCAAAAATGGATGGGGCAAACGGATTATCAAACTGAACTACTTTTTCAGGTCTTAGTGCATGACAGCCATAATGAGCAGCAATAGTAAAATCATCCATTTTTCTGACGACACAGGATTCAATTTTTTCAAGCCCTATATCATGCCGTAGCACTGAAAGAAGGTGTTCAGGTTTATTCTCACCAGACCATTCAAGTCCATCCTCCTGCAACAGCAAATCAATTTCCTGTTTCAAATTTACATTTTTCTTCAAATGATAGTGCGCATGCATCAAATTCCCAAAACAACACTTACAGGGTGTCATAATAGTCAAATTTTGTTGTTCGGCTATAGCAAGGTTTCTAACTGCAGAGTAGATAAATGTTTTGTAATCACGGTCCTTGACCTGATGTCCACAACAGTTAAAATCCATATCAATAAGTTCAACGTCTAATTCCCTTAATACAAACCGGGTTGATTCTTCATATTCAGGTAGAGAATTTGGGATTTTACACCCTTTAAAAAATGCATATTTCATAGTTTTATTCCTGTATCTCTCCAGAGATTGCAAGATCGTTTAATTTCACAAATCCCTGATTTCTAAATTCAGCTATAATATCCGCAACCGGTATTTCCCGGGGACAATGTTCCTGGCACATGTAGCAGGTAACACAATTCCAGACCAAACCTGAAACAAGTGCCATATCTTTCATTTCAAGTCTTAGAAAATTCATCACCTGTTGTGGACTCATACCGGCATCGTGGGATGAACCGTCAGAGTTTTCAACAACCGGACAGACATTTGCACATGTAGTACACTGAATACAGTTTGAAAAGAATTCAGGGTTATCGATAATTTTCACGATACTGGTTTTCGGTATTTCATTATAAGTTTCAACAGGTTTATCTTTCTCAAAAACCTCATGCCACTCATGCATTGTTTTTTGTTTTACAAGATCATGGGGTTGAACATAACCAGACCGTTCCAATGCTGCTTTTGAGGTATTCCAGATATCTCTAAGGTCAATACCAGCGGGGCAAATATCATTGCAGCGATAACAGTCGGTACAGATAACACTTCCTTCAAGAAGACCGTTGTTCGTTTTAAAATTTGTTTTCCCTTTAACAAACTCACCTACCGCACTAATTTTTTCTGAAGGCAGAATAGTATCATTGCCGATCACATTAAATATTGGCCCGACACTACAAACTGACGTACAGGAGCCACAGTGCACACAGGCATCAAGCTCAATCATTCTTTTAACTGATTTCGCTTCATTGCTTTCAGTATCTCCTTTTGAGATTCTATTTAAGCTCATGCTCAAAGGGGTTGAAATCAAATGAAACGCCTTGGTAAATGGAAGCAGTGCCAGAGCAAGAAAAGCCGATAAATAATGTATATAAAACAATATTAAATCAGCACGGATATCATTAAAATATAAAGCAAAAGGCTTTATCACTTTCATAACAGGAAAGGAAACAAAGGCTGCGGCAGGTTTAGTATGGCAGGATGCACACGTGTCTTCATGAAGCTCAATACCTGCCTCAAACATCTCATCATCAACGGCTTCAGGCATTACCGAGAAAACAACATGAAACTCTTTTTCCCAATAGACCTTCAATGCCGCAGATTCATCTTCTTCCTCAATATCTGAATATTCTTCGATCATACGGTCATAAACCGGCTCTGAAACGATCTTCACACTTTCAAGCAGAAAACCTGATACAATAATAACTGCGGTCAATGCAATCGCAATATAATCAGCATTGTTCGATCTTGTTTTGAGACCGCCCAGAAAAAGCCTTCGGTAAATCGCTATCGCAAGTCCGATAAGAACTAACAGCCCCAGCAGATTCCTTAAAAACATAAACGGATTCAGAGTTGATGCATAATCAATAAAGAACTTTTGGGTAATTGTTTCATCAAAAACATGCATCACTATCAGCAGCATAAAACCGGCAAAAATAGAGAAATGCATAAACCATCTCAAAAAACCCGCTTTTAAAACTCTGACCTGCAGTAATCCGTCAACGATAAAACTGTAGAGAAAAAGAAAAATTCTTGTGCTGAAAACTGTCTTAAAAATGGTTGCTAAAACAACACCAGCCTTAGTGGCCGAGGAAAGCCTCCCCCCATCAGAAAGAAAGTCTATTTTAAACCACAGTGAAACCCTGTAAATTAATCCGATAAGGAAAATTAAGAAGGCGAAGTATAAAGAGATATCAAAAAACATATGACCTTTCCCGTTCGTTATTTATTAAGCTTGAGATACGAATCAACAGCAGCATAAGCAGTTGTAATGGCACTTCCTGCTCCGCTTTTCATACGCATCCAGTCATTATTTGCAAGGATTGACCCAGCAGCAAAAAGATTATCTAAAAACGGTCTCCCGTCACTATTAAGCGGTCTGAAAAATTCGTCTATTTCAATTCCCGCTGAATTTATCGGGTGCCCCTCTTTGTCAAAAAAATCTTTACTATGCCACTGCCGGCGATTTTCAGGCTGAGCAACCGGAATACCAAAAACAGTTTCAATTATACTTGAATAATCTGCAGACAATCCACTGCCAAGAAACCTGCCGGAAGCAAGTACTGCAGCTTCAGCTTCAACTTTTACTGTTTCGCTATCTAAATCTTCACCAACCGTAAACAGGTGATTACCCGCTGCACTTCTTTCTGCCGCGAGAATTTTCTTCTGGCCAAGTAGCGTTACCCCATTGTCTTTTAAATAGAATTCAACCGTATTCCGCAAACGTATACCGGGTAGTGATGGTGGTAGCATGGGGATTTCGAAAACAGGAACACCTAAAATCTTTTCGAGTTCTTCTTTAACCTGCTGCGATTTGTCCATACCCAGAATAGCTGGAAAACCGACGGCTTTATTCTCTTTTATATGAGGGATAATGTTGACAGCAAACTGCTTGAGCACCTCAGGATGTTCTAAAGCAACAGCGGCAGCTTTAGCAAATATCTCACCCCTCTTTTCAGGAAAAGCAACTGATGTATATGAAATATCAGACCATTCATCCTTTAATGTCTCTGCCACCTGTCTTGCAGAAAAGCCTTTCATTCTTTCGATATCGACAATCAAACATGGTGTTTTTGATTGATATGCCTTAACACCTTCGATCATTGAAAAAGGAATACAATATGATGGTTTCACAGTTCCAACACTGGTGATCATTAACTGATTTTTTTCTTTTTCACAAACATAAGGCAACCCACTTTTATTTAACACTTCAACAACACGGTCGATAGCAAGAGAGATATCCAATTGCTTAATTTTTGCCATTGGGTGGTTCGGCATATTTTGGGAAACAGCCTCAATTGCATCAAAGGGGTTCGTTTGAAACACTCCGTCGGATACCGGGAAAACGCCCATAAGATCAATGAGACCACTGACTAAACTCAACTCGGTAGTATTTCCGGTCTGAAAAGTCTCTATCCCCTTATCCGCAGCGAATATTGATGCGGCCATACCGGCCAAACCACCGCCGATAATCATCAGTTCACATTTCATTTCAGCTTCTGACAAAACAGCTCCTTATTCTTCTTTTCTCTTTTCAAGTCCATATAATCCACACTGCATAGCTTCCTGTAGTTCTGCCTGAGCAAGCTGTGCACCTGCCAGAAGAGACCTTTGCCCCTTCCACCGCGAATTAACAAATTCCTTTAAATCTTCAAGACCTTCATCACCTGAGAGTTCTTTTTTGTCATACATGTGGGAGGCGATTCTCATACCGCAAAAAGATCCCTGGCAAGGGCCTTTACCAACCCTGCTTCTCATACCTACATCCTTGATCGTCGGAACTGCTTTCTGTTCTTTGATTGCGTTGACTATATTATCAACAACATTTTTGGAAACCATTTCACATTCACATAAAAGCAGATCGTCAGCGTTATTGTTTTTTATCCAGTTTTTTGGTGCAGATGCCGGTTCTGCCCACTGGCCATCATGAGTTGTGGGCATCGGTTCTGTTTTTGTTGTACACGGCGTTGTAACCCCAAGTTTTCCACAAACAAGATCAGCGGTTTTTTCAGCCATCAGTCTGTACGTGGTGAGTTTGCCACCTGTTATTGAAGTAAAATTGTTAACACCCTCATTGCCATGATCAATCAGTGAATAGCCTCTTGTTACAGATCGGCCATCGCCTTCTCCTGAACTTACCAGAGGCCTGACGCCTGCAAAAGCTCTTATATATCGGGTTCTACCGAGAAGCGGAACCATCGCTGAGCCTTCTCTGATAATATTATCAACTTCCTGTATGGTAGGATAGATATTTTCAGCCGAGTCTACTGTAATTGAAGTGGTACCGATGATTGATACTGTTCCTCCAGGGACGAGAATATCGGCATCAGATGCTTGTCGTAACCTATTTATAACTCTTTTCGTCATTCTATTCTGGGTAACAAGCAGGCTCCCCTTAGAATACATCATACCGATTTTGATTCCACCCATAGCGGCAACTTCGGCTGCCCAGCCACCAGCTGCATTAACAACCTGCTCGGCTTCAACTATAGTTTTTTCACCGGTTTTCGTATTAACGAGAATTGTTTCAACAATTTTTCCGTTGCTGATTTTAAAATCGGAAACCTTCTGATATCGTAAGATTTTTGAACCGAGTGATCTCGCGTGAGATATATTTTCAAGAGATAATACAAAAGGATCTATCGTTGCATCTCCTACTGTATATGCTGCGATAATTTTATCAGATAGTTCTGGTTCCATCTGCCGTGCGAGCTTTGTATCAATTTCATTATAAGTGATACCAAATTTTTCGCACATCCCGGGGAAGTTTTTTACATAATCTTCATTGTCACCTTCAACAGCGACAAACATACCACCGGTTTCTTCAACACACATCGGGGCAACTCTTTTTATTATCTCCCCTTCTTCCCTGCATTCAACGGCGGCTTCTCCATCTGAGGATACATATCGGGCACCACTGTGAAGCAGTCCATGATTTCCTCCCGATGCACCGGCATTAATATCCTGTTTTTCAACAAGAAGACATTTTACACCGCGAAGAGCCAAATCCCGGGCAAGCCCTGTTCCAGTTGCTCCACCACCAATTATTAAAACCTGAGTTTTCACAAGACCTCTCTTTTTTCTTTTATCACAAGCAAGTCATAAACTTTTTCGTTAGCCATCTAAAGACTCTTTACGAAATCATCAATGGTTGCAAACGGAATAATATTAGCATTCAAATTGGGTTTTGTCATCAAGAAATATTCACTTACCCCTGTTCATTTTTTCGTTTATGAACATTTAGTAAAAAGTAAAAAAAGAGATAAATATCATTTTATACTATTTTTTTATCAGTAGGTTAGAGAAAACATATGTCACTAAAATGGCCGAGCTGTTTTTTAGATTTTCTTATGTTTTTTCATTTTTCAGTTTCATATAACAACATTTCTTTAAGATTCTTCAGTTTATCGAAATACCTAAAAAAGGCGGGAAATCTTATAATTTAATATTGAACAATTCATCAACACGTGTATTGACTGTAAGACACGTGTTGATTCACAAAAAAAAAATGAAAAGTACTTTCACGCTTTAAGAATTGAAATTACAGTTTCAAGATCTTCGGGCGTGTCGACACCAATACTTTTATGTTCCGTCAAAACAACATGAATTGGTATATCATTTTCAAGAAGTCTCAACTGTTCAAGTTTTTCAGTATTTTCCAGTTTACCTGTATCCATGCTGACAAATTTCCTTAATGCGGTCATCCTAAAAGCATATAAACCGATGTGACCGTAGTAGTCAGTTTCAGCATTATCCCTTGGAAATGGAATAATCGACCGGGAAAAATACAAAGCTTTCCCTGAATTAGACAAAGCTATTTTAACTCTATTAGGGTTTTGAGCATCATCACGATTAATGATATGGGCGAGTGTTGTGACAGCAATATCTGCATTTCCAAAGGGTTCAACCAGTTCAAGAAGCATCGCAGGATCAATCAATGGTTCATCGCCCTGAATATTAACAACAACAGCATCGTCAGGGATACCATAAATCTCTGCCGCTTCGAGTACCCGATCACTGCCACTTGGATGATCTTTTTTTGTCATAACAACAGGGATATCATAAGATTCAGCCACCGAAAAAATTCGTTCATCATCGGTTGCAAGAATATTTTTTTTAAACGAGGGGCATTTACATGCCTGATTATAAACATGCCAGATCATCGGTTTCCCACAGATGTCAGCAAGCGGTTTACCAGGAAACCTGGATGAATCATATCTTGCTGGAATAATGCCATAACAAACTGGTACTTCTTTCATTCTATGCTTTCTCCATCACTATATATAATTATATTACTCAGGCGATTTTTTTAAACTGGGCTATCTGTCTCGATACTGCCACAAGGTTATCATTTTCATCCCAGAGTTCGCCATCTTCTTCAAGAAGCCCCCCCGTTATAAAATGTGTACGGAAAACGCCCTTTAGCCATTTCGTCTCAGGAACAAACCTTACATTTACAGAATATTCTATCGTGGGAACCCAGGCAACCATACCCTGACTGACAAAAACCGGCGGCGGAAAAGAGTCAGCGAGCAAAAGCGTTGACAGAAGATCATAAGGCCTATCATCCGTAAATCTAATCCAACCTTTATGCTCTGATTTATCAGTGAGTCTGCCCTCAAGCCACCCCGCACAAACAGGATCAAGCCTGACATCAAGATTTTTAAAAATTGAATACTTATCTGCGAAATCCGGAAGCCTTACACAATCATCAACGGGGCACAGAACAGGTGGTTTTTTTTCATAACGTGTTTCTGAGTTATTCGATCCCTCTTTTGCAAAAGTAGCTAATGCCCTGATTTTTTCTATACCGCCCTGAAGAAGATTTGCCTGTAATCTATCAAACTGCTTGGAAGACGAGATTTTTTCAACAACAACATCTGTTTTACCGGGTTCACCTCTTGCGATATAATTAGCTGTAACAACTGCAGAACTCACTTTATCCTGTATCTGATGCATCATTGCATTTGCAAGGACAGCCATAAGATACCCGCCATTAGGCACTTCGTTCACACCCCAATCAGGCCTTATTTCACCACTGTAAACAAGTGGATCAGATTGTTTTTCAGATACTGCAACACCCTCGTCAAAAATAAACATATAAGACCTCGTCAACTGAGTTCATATCCAAGTATTAATTATTTCTCAACCTCAATAACATTTCGTTAAAAATTATTAAACAACTACGTATCACTAATAGTCAAATTTGATGAAATAGATATCTTTTTCTTTACCAAAAGAGTTTTAAGTCAGATTTTAAATTAACGAGGGACAGAAGGTGAGCTCATTCAAAGGATCAGTTTTTTTTACCTGTTATCTCCAGTTTATAACTATACTTTTCATTAGAATCTGTTGGATTGGAGGATTTAACTTCACGAATCGTAACATCAGAAAAATCATTTTTTAAAATCAGTGATGCATTTTTACTAAGGATTTTTGTACCATCACTGATCGCTTCAAACACTCTTAGTTTACTCTTTTTGACATTTGCCGTAACAAGCTCGGTCAGTTTGTTTATTTTGCGAAGACATCGTTCATTATCTTCAGTTTTCTCTTTTATTTCAGCATCAAGATCTTCCAGTTTTATACCAACGTATTTATTATCCTGTTTTAATATTTCTGCAATCTCAATGGCTGATTTTATTTTAACCTCACACGTTTCCATTCTCTGACGGCCTGTTGCAACAGGTTTTTGTGTTTTCTTTTCCATTCTTTCCACAAGTGTTTTAACAGATTCG
>JQIA01002205.1_pt1 | contig 10436 bp, 5 predicted proteins | sample 811431 | NCBI WGS metagenome assembly JQIA01 (sample SAMN02998118, study PRJNA258478) | marine sediment metagenome | biome: marine; feature: seafloor; material: sediment; isolation source: oil-polluted sediment collected from 3 locations (0.5 km, 0.7 km and 0.9 km)... | place: USA: Gulf of Mexico ... | reverse complement strand
CATAATTATCTGCTTGATCCCCATACGGCAATCGGTGTTCGGGCCGCGCAAAAGCTCAAGGAAGACCGGCCTGTGGTCTGTCTTGCCACAGCGCATCCGGCGAAATTCGGCGAGGCTGTACAAAAGGCCACTGGTGATGAGGTGAGACTACCGCCCGCCTTGGCCGGGTTAGCAGGGAAGGAGAGTCGCTGCGAGATCCTGGATGCTGATATTGCCTTGATTCGGGAGTATGTGGAGAAAAACGCGCTGGAGGGCTGAGAGGCTTTTTTCTTGCCGTTGTTCAGAGGCACATTATTGAGAGGAGGTAACGTTTTGCGTTACCTCCTTTTTTTATGCCTTTTGCGCGAGAAACGGTTAGGAGGAGCTTAGGAGGCAATCTGTTCCGCCGGGTCCTCATTCAGGTTTTCTTCAAACAGTAAAACCCCGAGAGAGACTCCGCTGATCACGGAATAGCTGGGTCCGATAAACCAGCCGATAACCGGGATCATGGTGAGGAGCAGGCCGACTGCGCCGAAGAAAAATATTTCCACTTTTCTGCTCCAGAGCAGGGCGAGGCTCTGTTTCGGGGTCATGCCACGCCGATCCAGGTAGGGATCCACATAGGCGGCACTGCTCAGAAACATCTGGAAGAAAAAGACGACCGCGCCGGAAAGGAGCACGCCTATAACCGGGATGGCTGACAGGGCAAATCCGGCAATTACGACCAGCACAGACGCCATGACTGTGAGCAGAAGCATTAAGAGTAATCGCCGTAAGGAGGCCAGGATGCTCTGGCCACCGGAAACGGGTTTGCCGGTCATGATGGATTCCGTCTCTTCAGACACGAGATCAAGAAAAGGGGTGAAGACCAGCAGCACCAGGCCGCGAAAGATGATGTAGAGCGGCCCCGCCGCCACAACGCTGAGGGCTATCCAGACGGCAAAGCCGATCCATTCGGTCCAGGTCTGGTCCGGGAAGAGCAGGTGCTGGAGATAGTCGGACAGCTCCCAGCCCACGGCAAAGAAGCCTGCGATGGAAAGCGGAACCAAGAGGACGGATATGGCAATGGGCAGGCGGAGCCTTCTCCACTGTCCGTGTTTCCAGAGGACCTCGTGGCCGACTTTAAAGGCTTTTATAGTATTTTTCATGGTGAAAATTGGTCCGTTTTTTGTGCGTGATGTTTGGGGCGTTCCTCAAAACATGGAGGGGTGGTTCGTGAACCGTCCGTATTGAGTTTTTCCGCCATTTTTTTCTGCGTCAACGATAGTCCGCCTGTATATCAGAGAAAGGTCCAGTTTGCAAACATGGCGGCTTGGCCACAGAAAGAGCCTTCTTCATCCGTGAGGTTCCAGATCAAGGTTTGGTTCATTCGAAACCTCCGTCCGTTTTTGGATAGCCGTATCCCGGAATAGTCGTCAATAAAGCCGTCGGTTTCCACCTGTGTCATCAGTCGGGCGCGTTTCTCTCGGTCCGTGGCTTCCGCCGTGTAGCGGGATGGGGTAACGATCAGTTCTTCCCACATCAGCTCGAAGAGATCAAGGGCAGTGCGGTTGCCGTAGGTCAGCACTGGGTCAGCGGCAGTGTTGTGGGACAGGAGGGCGAAAGGGGCATGGAAGATGTGCCGGGCCGCTTCTTCCTGGGATTCGTCCTTTTTTATGAGGTTTTGTCCGGTCAGTGCTTGGAGGCTGTTGTGCAGCAACTGGATATGATTACTGAGATAGCTATTTTCTTTAGTGGGATATGGGAGTTCGGATAACATGATTATTTTTTATTCATAGGGACGGGGTGGTTTGCTAATTGCCTGGGCTTATTTCAGCTTGATGAAAAGTCATCACCAACGATCATGAGCGGACACAATGCCGTTAACGCCCGAGATGTTATGTGCGAGCATCCTGTCTATCAGGTCAAGCAGCCTTTTCCGCGCATCAGCGTTTCTTTCCGATGAGACATATTCGCGTTTCAGAAGGTCATCCAGATAAAGGAAATCCCTGTTCTGGCTGTTATCAAGATTTCCTTCCTCCTCGATAACTGCGATGAGCCGTTCCGCCGCCCTGACGACCAGATCAAGCACATCGCAGGTAGCCTCTTCTAGCATATGCAAAAAGCTGAAACTGTGCTCTGGAAAAGCGGGAGATCGAAGAAACTGTTCAGCCAATTCATGGCATTTTTCAATTTCTTCGTCTCGGATTTTTCCAAAAACACCCGCAGCCTGCTTGCGAACCTGTTTGTTTTCATCAAAGAAAAATTCCTTGAGCAGCTTCGCCGCCCGCCTTCGGTTCTCCGTCCAAGTCAGCACATCAGCGGCAAGGTCAGCAAGTAGGCGGCGATGATTGACACTGCGGGTGGCAAGCTGTTGCGCCTGTTCAATGTATTTGTCATTCCCGAAACTTTGTCCGAAAATAAGCCATGCGCCGATCAACTCTTTTGTTTCGTCTTTGCTTGCCAGCAATGCGGACACAAGTTCTTTGGCCAAGTCAGGCAACCAGTGAAAAATATACGGAAAGAGCCGAACTCCTTCATAAGTGATCAGCGGGGAAAGGCGGATATGGTCTGCGCTGTATGAGCAACCCGGCGGCAGGACGATCAGATTTCGGATGGCTGCGGCAAAGCGTTCTTTGTCCGTATTAAAGAGCGGACTCAAAGGCCTCATCATAGAGCAGCGGACGCTGACTAATGGTTCGTTGGCAAAGGCCTCTTCCAGAGCTTCCCATATTCGCTCTTCGGCTTCGGGCACTTTCCAGAGCACGGTGTCTAATGCTTCCCAAGTAGCTCCGCGTTCTCCGTTGATGCCTCGTTGCCAGAACGAGCTCGTTTGAATAAGCGCATCAATAGTGATTGTTTCCCGATCAAGCATGTTTTGTTCAAACTCTTCATCTTCGTTCGCCTCGCCATGCAGAACATACCAGATTAGTATTTCCAGCACCTCTGTATCAGCGGTGAGATGAGGGTGTTCTTGCAGCAACCGAGCAATGTCACTGCCAAAGGAATCGGCAGAACGTTGATGAGCAAATTTGATTACCTGAATCAGCAGATCATCAGGCGGGGCCTCCGCTTCTGCCAAACCCCATAAGAGGTGTTCAATATAGGTGTGATGTGCATTTTCGGGAAGCTGGAGGCAGAACTTTGCAAACCTTGCAGGATTATTCTTTGCAACTTCCTGAAGTTCTCTTGCTAACTCTCCTGCGCCGCCGTAAATACGCCCATCTTCCCGTGTTCTGTCTTCTTCATTATCATAGCGTTGAATAGCCTCTACCCAATGTCGGTTACTCATATAGCGGCATTGGTCTTTTTTTATTGGAGATTTTACCGCCGAGAGAAGCATACCTCCTTTGCGAGCTTGTGGAATTTTCCTGCCCGGAAATTTTCGGTGAAGCTGCTGAAGTTGCTTGAAAGCAGTTGGGCTGAGCAGACTCTCTCCGATTGTTTCCAGAATGCACCACTGTTTATGTCTTGATTCATTTAGCCGATAAATAGCACTTTTTTTTGTCCATTTCCATAAATTTTCCCCTTGTCTGATCTCTTCAAGGATATGTGCGGCGAAATCAATTTCCGGGACATAGGCAAGAATGATCTGTTCTATTTCCTGTTTTTCCGTTGACTCCAGATACGGAAAGGCTGCTTTACAGGCATGAGCAAAAGAGAGCCATTTCACGTCATGATAACCAGCCTTAAAAATCCTCTCATTTCGGGCAAGACAAGGCAAACGGAGGCTGAATTTTTCTGGATTAGCCTGAATTACTTCCAAATGCAAATGTAACAGACATTCATGCTGCTGCGGATCAAGCTGTTGAAGATGTTCTTCCGCCTCATCCGGTTGTTGTTGCGCAGTCTTTTTGAAGGCCGTTCGATAGATGTTCAGGAGCTGATCGAATCCAAAATGACCTCCAGAGTAGGTTCTGTAGTTAAATTTGTACCAGCTACTTCCTTCTCTTCCCTCGACAAGCACTATCTCTATACAGCGGACAAGAAAATCTGTTGCCCCTGCAAGAAATGCCGCTGGCGCTTTTTCAGCAAACTCGGTAAGTGCGTAACTGTCGTGACGTTCGATAATTTTAAACTCATCATCACCGAAAGGCAGTTTCTCAGGATGAACAATAAACCAACTGTTCAGAACAATATGAAGAATTCGTCCTCCTCGCTCTGGGAGTTCGGTTGCCCAATCTTGTAAAATCGATCCGAGAAAATAATCATCCAGCTGTTGGAAGAGAACTGCCGGATACGAGCGGACAAGCTCTTCAAGGAGATCAAGTAAAGGGCTGCAAGGGTCGGCGGACTTTCTCCAATGGGCAAAGCGGAACCAACGCAGAAGACGTTCAGCTTGTTGCGGGTCATCACCCCACCATGAGCGCAGGATTGTCGCAACTTCAGCCGGGCGTTTCCCGGCAACCAACGACAGCCAGGAAAAGATGCTCTCCATCTGCTCCTGATTGTCATGCGCAAGCTGCTGCTCAATCCATTTCTTTCTGTTGAGCAGATCAAACCAAACAGCATGAACGGATAACACTGCGTGACGGAACAGGAGAGGAAACGCTCCGTCCTGATCATCAAGGAGGGAAATAATCTGCCATTCCTCTTCCGTCGGCTCATCAACAGAACCCAACCATTGACAGATGGTAATTTTCACATGAAAGCGGATGGATTCACTTTGCAGCAGCGAGGCAAGCTCTTCCAGATACCGTTCATCATCATTCCGTCGCAACGTTTCAAGAATCTGGCGCACCTGTGTCCGGCGGAAAAGATGTTGCTCTGTTTCGGTCAGCCATGCGACCATGCTTTGGTCATTGTTTAAAAATGATCGAGCATAGATATGGTCAAAGAAACTTTCATGAAAGAAGTTGACCTGACCACGGGAAAAAACAATCAGACCTTCAGTGGCGAGGATGTCAACTGCGCCGGGAGGAAAATCATCCAGAACGGAAACATGCGCATTCAGCTTTTGCCGCCTGCTCATCCATTCGCACATACAGGTTAAAGCCTTCACTAAGGACCAAGTTATGTTTCTGGACGAAAGAAGACGCTGTTTTTTTATGAGTAGCTGTTCATGCAGATTCGCGCGGGAATGAAAGGCAAGCTCCGGCTCGTCAATTTCCAGAAAAACGGCAAGATTGACCGGCAGGCAAAGCAGGTTACGCTGAGGCAGGCTGAAACGCGAGGTGTCAATCTCCTTTTTCTGAAGCAACGGTTCTACCTCGTTTTTCCAGTCAAGAAGAGGAACTTCGATTTTTTTGGTCAGCTCCTTTTTGTGCAGCTCCTTCAACCTTGGATCACTGTCCAGATCAAAGGTTCGGCAGGCAGCGATGATTTTGACGCCGCCAAAATTATGAGCATCGTGTATCAGGCGGAAGATAGTCTCTTTGACCTGTCCGTCACGACCAGAAACCTCGCTGACCGCATCAACCTGATCAATAATCAGTACAGAATTTTCCGATGGAAACCTTCCCTTTAACGTGCTGACCGGACTTTCCTTGCGCCCTGTCAGCCGTTCTCCCAGCTCTTCTTTGGTGGCGCAGCCCAAATGCTGATCCACTCTAAAGGCAAGGCAAGGAATCTGCTTCTGCTCCAGCCGCTGAATCACGCTGCGGAGGACTCCGGATTTGCCTGAACCGGCAACACCGGTCAGTAGAATCAATTCCGGGCTGTCAGGTTTGTGCAGCTCATCAAAAATCTGGTCGGCTTGACTTCGTGCTATTGTCTCTCCACCCATGCCGAAGGGTGTATACGTTCCGAGATATGCTTCAGTCTCTTCCTGCAAACGTTGGGGAATGGACGGATTAAAGGCCCATTCTTTAAATTGGAGAGCACCCTGCTCTTTGACAGCCTTGCGCAGACCTTCTGTTGTTAGCTTTCTGTTGAAATGTTTTTCGAGAAGATCACGCAAATTCGGAAATGCACTCTTGCCGCCTTGGTGAAAATACAGGTCACCGAAAGACTCGTTCAGAGACTCAAGTTCTCTTTCTGGAATTATCTCAACCCGGCTTCGTTTGAGCCAGTCAAAAGCCAGCTCGTCAGGCGAATTCCATTCTGCCTGTAGTTGCCGAAAATGCTCCTCCTGCTCTTTAGAAAGGATATTCCAGTATTCCTTACAAGAGTTTACCAGTTGCACTTTTTCTGTCAGCGTTCTGAAGTCCTTGGCATTATCCTGAGAAACAAAAAAACAGCGGGCATGTTTGTCCGCTGACAAACGATTTGCAAAAGCGTTAAAGATACCCTCTTTTTTCAGAGCATTGATTGTCCAGTTGCCTTGCGGGGAGTTGATTTTGGTCTGGTGCCATTCGGTAATTTCCTTCCTGCCGATTGCGTATTCAAAACCTTGAAACGCAGAGTCAATTCCTTCGAAGAGAAGCCAATCAGCTTTTTCGACAAGTACATCCATGGCAATGCGTACTAACCATTTGGCTTCGTACCTATTACCGAGCTTATCCGCAATTCCTCCCCGTATCATTTAGTCGCTTTCCTTCCGTTTTTTCACTGTTCCGACTTCAATACCGATAAGAATGCGGATTGGCGAATATTCGTACTGCCGAGCATCTTCATTTTTTTTCCCGTCTCCTATTGCGCCTCAGCAGTACTGCACATGCCGGGAGGAGGTGCTGTCTGGACTCGATCTCTATGTGTCGAACTGATCACCCTTCAAACCTTCAACTTCCTCCGGCGTCAGCCCGGTCATCTCCGCAATTTTTTCAATATCAAGCAGGCCGGATTGCAGGAGGCTGGCTGCAATCGTTTTTTTTTCCTTTTTTGCTTTCTCCTTCCCCTTCAGTATCCCGATTTCCCAAGTGGACTCGACCATGCTGGCTTGGTAGTGCAGGTCATCTTGATACCGGGCGTATGCCCGGCGCTCCTCATGGGAGAGCTTCATGATATCCAGCTCCTGCTTAGCTTTCTTTATACCCTTTGCACTGAAATCGTCCCTGATTTCCCTGTTCTTTAAAAAAAATATCCATTCATCCAGAGGATCTTTGATAATATCGTCAAAGCTCTCCGTTTTGAGCAGGTAGCATTCCGGCAGGGATGAGTGAATGTCCTCCTGTCGGTACAGGCGCAGTTCATCTTCTGGAAGGTGGAGAAGGTCGCGATTATGGGTGCCTATGAAAGCGGTTGTATCACGGCGGTACATATAGTCGCTCCCTTCTTCCGGATCGAAGTACATGAGAATGTTCACGGAGACTGCTTTTTTGCTTTCTGGACAGGAGATCTCATCACTTGGGTCTTCAATGAGCCTGCCTGAACCGGCGCGAAAAATTTTATGCAGATAATCGTACTGAGTGTCACAATGCACCCTGATTATTATTGTCTCTCCCTGCTCGTTTTTCACGCAGAGGGTCAGATGGTTGAAAAAACGCCGTATCTCCCCGTTGTCATCGCTCTTAAGAACGTTCTGTATATGTAGATCTTCTTTGAGTAGTTCACTGAGAAAGCCTTCAAGGATTTCAAAATTTTCCTTCTTGTGCAGAAGATTATTCAGAGCCCATCCGAAGCATACCAATTTTCTTTTCGGCATTTTCGTTCTCCGTTTTTATGTAATGTGGCGAGAACGAAAGAAATGCGAAGTGGTAAGCGTGTTGATTTCTGGTCGGCATGGAATCGTTGGCATGGCTTTTTTTTCTTGCTCAGATGGTTAAGAAAACTGCGTAAATTGTTAACTGATTATCCTAAGAAGCTGCTGCGGTTTTGTCAAGAAGGGAATGGGGCTGGCGGCAACAGAGCTGGCCGGGATAAAGCTACGGATTACAGAAAAAGGCCACACTGTGACATGTTCTCACCTTGACATTTTTTTCTGTTATGCCCGATACTCTATGGAAGAAGAGCAACTTTTAAAAGAGGAGGAGCATTATGAATAGGCAAAGATTATGGTCGGTACTGGCGGTATTTCTACTGGCAACTGCAATTCTGTCGCATCAGGTACAGGCAGGTATTGATCCGCCTACAGGGCAGAAGCTGCTGACAGATGATGAAGCTCGTGACAGTAGCTTCGGTAACAGCGTATCCATATCCGGCGACACAGCCCTTATCGGAGCCGATTACGAGGAGCATAATTCTGGCTCTGCCTATATTTTTATCCGAGCTGCGGACGGAACGTGGAAGCAGCAAGCCAAGCTGATCGCTGCGGATAGAGCTCATGGGGACCGGTTCGGTCGCAGTGTGTCCATATCCGGTGACACCGCGCTCATCGGAGCTTTTTTGGATGAGGACAAGGGGTACCATTCCGGCTCAGCCTATGTCTTTGTCCGGGCTGCGGACGGAACGTGGACACAGCAGGCCAAACTGACCGCTGCGGACGGAGCTATAGGTGATTGGTTCGGCGTGGAAGTGTCCATATCCGGTGACACCGCGCTCATCGGAGCTGATCATGATGACGACAGCAAGGGGGCTGCCTATGTCTTTGTCCGAGCTGCTGATGGCACATGGAAGCAGCAGGCCAAGCTGACCGCTGCAGACGGAACTGCTGAGGACGACTTCGGCCATAGGGTATCCATATCGGGTGACACAGCACTCGTCGGGACCTGGCGTGATAACGCGGCCTATATCTTTGTTCGGGCCGCAGACGGGACGTGGAAGGAGCAGGCCAAACTGACTGCTCCAAACAGACATGGTAGCTTCGGCGAAAGTGTGTCCATATCCGGTGATACAGTGTTCGTCGGAGCCCCTGATGATGATGACAAAGGGAAAGGTTTTGGCTCTGCCTATGTCTTTGTCCGTGCTGCGGATGGCACATGGAGCGAGCAGGCTAAGCTGACCAGTGCGTTCAAAGGTAAAAACGTTCCGTTTGATCCAAACTATGGGTTTGGTGATAGCGTGTCCATATCCGGTGATACAGTGCTCATTGGAGTGCCTAGAGACAACGACAAGTGGGCAGCAGGTTCACACGGATCTGTCTGTGTCTTTGTCCGTGCTGCGGATGGCACATGGAAGGAGCAGGTTAAGCTGACTGGTCCGCACGGAGCTAACGACTTTGGCAAAAGCGTATCCATATTCGGTGACATGGTGGTTATCGGAGCCTCTGGAGAGGTCTATAGTTACACCATTCCCAATAAATAAGCAGGGAGGGCTACCTTGGTCGCTTTGTAGGCCCTCTATCTGCTGAATGTCAAGGGGCGGGGCCGCAAGGCTCCGCCCTTTTTGTTTCTACTGCTCCGACTTCAAAACCGACAAAAACGCAGACTGGGGAATATCCACATTACCCACGGTCTTCATCCGCTTTTTACCCGCCTTCTGCTTCTCCAGCAGCTTCCGCTTACGGGAAATATCACCACCATAGCATTTTGCGGTCACGTCCTTACGCAAGGCAGCAACATTGGTTCGGGCCACGACGCTGCCGCCGATGGCCGCCTGGATCGCTATCTTGAACATCTGGCGCGGGATTTCCTCTTTCAGGCTTTCGCAGGCCTTGAGGCCGCGTTCGCGGGAACGATCCCTATGGGTGAGCTGGGACAGGGCATCCACCTTTTCGCTGTTGACCAGGATGTCCAGTTTGACCAGGTCGCTGACTCGGTAGTCAATCATTTCGTAGTCAAAGGAGCCGTAACCCTGGGTCACGGATTTCAGTTTATCATAGAAATCATAGATAACCTCGGCCAGGGGCAGTTCGCAGGAGAACTCAATCCGGCCCGGCATGGGGTAATGGTAATTGGTGTTCTCGCCCCGTCGTTCCATGCACAGATTCATGACCACGCCCATGTAGCGTTCCGGAATCAGGATGGTCGCCTTGATAAAGGGCTCTTCAATCCTGGCGATAGCACCGGGATCAGGAAAATGGGAGGGGTTGTCCACTGTCAGCTCTGTCCCGTCCTGGAGTTCCATTTGATAGCGGACCGAGGGAACGGTGAGAATCAGGGATATATCGAATTCACGTTCCAGTCGCTCCTGGACCACCTCCAGATGAAGGAGGCCGAGAAAGCCGCAACGGAAGCCAAAGCCCAAGGCGGCAGAGGTATCCTTTTGAAAGGTCAGAGCCGCATCGTTGAGCTTGAGTTTTTCCAGGGCCGCAGCAAGCTCTTCGTACTCATCCGTGGAAATTGGGTAGATGGAGGAAAAGACCACCTGCTGCACTTCCTGGAAGCCGGGGAGCGGGGCAGGGCAGGGCCTGTCTTTGTGGGTGATGGTGTCGCCGGGCTTGGTGTCGGAAACCGTTTTTACGCCGGCAATAATATAGCCCACCTGACCGGCACTCAGACTTTTACACGGGGTGCGCCGGAGGAGAAATTGGCCCAACTCTTCCACTTTGTACTCGGTCTTGTTGTGCATAAAATAGATTTGGTCGCCGGTACGGAGGGTGCCGTTGATGATACGCACCGAGATGACTGTACCCCGGTAGGGGTCATAGTTGGCATCAAATATCATGCATTCAAGGGGCTTGTCAGGGTCGCCTTCAGGCGGCGGCAGATGAAGGACAATGGCCTCCAGGATGTCGTGTACGCCCACGCCGGTCTTGGCTGAGCATTTTTGGATAATCTCGC
>JQIA01002204.1_pt1 | contig 10437 bp, 17 predicted proteins | sample 811431 | NCBI WGS metagenome assembly JQIA01 (sample SAMN02998118, study PRJNA258478) | marine sediment metagenome | biome: marine; feature: seafloor; material: sediment; isolation source: oil-polluted sediment collected from 3 locations (0.5 km, 0.7 km and 0.9 km)... | place: USA: Gulf of Mexico ... | reverse complement strand
ATTATTACTGTTTGGAAATTAATACTATTCCGGGCATGACCGAGACCAGCTTGGTGCCCAAAGCCGCCGCTGCGGTGGGCATCAGTTTTGAGGCTTTGGTCGAGGATTTGTGTCGGGCGGCTTTGGTCAAGGATTAAGCACTGCGCCAGGGGGTTGGCGCGGCCGGTGATGGCCTTTGTGAGCCCGGTTCTCCTCTCTAAAATAATAGGGCGATCTTCTTGACATATTTATCCGGGGCATTATATATTCCCGGACCCAAATCGGTCCCGGTCTGTTAACTGTGGTTCAGAATGATATTTTGAGCGTAGTTGATAAACTTTTGAGTTTATTTGATAAACTTGGGCCGATCTTTGGCTGAAATCCGGTGACGGTTTTCGCAGCTAAATGCTGTCGTATCAAGGAGCTGGCGTAGCTCAATTGGTAGAGCTCCTCACTTGTAATGAGGAGGTTGGGGGTTCAAGTCCTCTCGCCAGCTCCAGCACGTTTTAGAGGGGAATATCCTTGCCGGGCATGCCCGGCGGGAGCCTTTGCTACGGCGAGGTGCAATGTTTAGACCATGAAATTGACCTGATTTTCTCCCTTCGGGGCGGAAAATCAGTAAAAATCGTGGGGGGGTTCCCGAGTGGCCAAAGGGAACAGACTGTAAATCTGTCGTCTACGACTTCGGAGGTTCGAATCCTCCCCCCCCCACCATGAATACGTACCAGCTAAGGTCCGATGAATTTCGGAGCGGGAATAGCTCAGCTGGTAGAGCATCAGCCTTCCAAGCTGAGGGTCGCGAGTTCGAACCTCGTTTCCCGCTCCAAAGGAAACGATGTGTCAGGCTGTACCGGCTCAGTGTTTAGGCTGGAGGTGCGCGCCCAGGGATGGATACCCGGGTGGCTTGAATATTGTCGAGTCCGATGACGGATACATGGAAGATCCGGCTTCGGGGGACACAACGCAATAGTCGGGGCCCACGTAGCTCAGCCGGTAGAGCACTTGCATGGTAAGCAAGCGGTCAGCAGTTCGAATCTGCTCGTGGGCTCCATTCTGCAGTTGGATGATGTTTTTTGGTGAGATGAGTTTTGAGATGAATTAGTTGGGATTTCGATCCCGTTTTCGGAGTCATTTGATTTCCGAAAATACTGAAAGTGGTCAGAACCTTCCATGGGAGGAAGCCGCCAATGGCACGCGAAAAGTTTGAACGAGTAAAAGATCACGTCAACGTTGGTACCATTGGTCATGTTGATCATGGTAAGACAACCTTGACGGCGGCGATCACCGAAGTTCTGGCCAAGAAGGGCCTGGCTGAGTACACGCCCTTTGATCAGATTGACAAAGCCCCAGAAGAGCGCGAGCGCGGTATCACTATCGCCACCGCTCATGTGGAATATAACAGTGAGACCCGTCACTATGCCCACGTGGATTGTCCTGGTCATGCTGATTATGTGAAGAACATGATCACCGGTGCAGCCCAGATGGATGGCGCCGTGCTGGTTGTTTCCGCTGCTGATGGCCCGATGCCTCAGACTCGTGAGCACATTCTGCTCGCTCGTCAGGTTGGCGTGCCTTACATCATCGTGTTCATGAATAAAGTGGACCAGGTTGATGATGATGAGTTGCTGGACCTGGTGGACATGGAAATCCGTGAGTTGCTGGACCAATACGAATTCCCAGGTGATGATACACCTGTCATTCGTGGCAGCGCGTTGAAGGCTCTGGAAAGTGGCGATCCGGACAGTGATGATGCCAAGTGTATCTTCGAGCTGCTGGAGGCCTTGGATACTTACATTCCTCTGCCCGAACGCGCCCTGGACCAGCCTTTCCTGATGCCAGTTGAAGACGTGTTCTCCATCAGTGGTCGCGGTACCGTGGCAACTGGTCGTATCGAGCGTGGTATTGTAAAGACTGGCGAGAAGATCGAGCTGGTTGGTATCCGCGACACGCAGACTACGGTTTGTACAGGTGTAGAGATGTTCCGCAAGATCCTCGATGAGGGTCAGGCTGGCGACAACGTTGGTCTTCTGCTTCGCGGCATGAAGAAAGAAGACGTTGAGCGCGGTATGATCATCTGTAAGCCTGGTTCGGTAAAGCCTCACACGAAGTTCGAATGTGAAGTTTATATCCTGACCAAAGAGGAAGGTGGCCGTCACACGCCATTCTTCACGGGTTATCGTCCTCAGTTCTACTTCCGGACCACGGATGTGACTGGTGATGCGATGTTGCCTGAAGGCGTTGAAATGGTCATGCCTGGTGACAACGTTAAGATGCAGGTTGAGTTGATCACGCCCATCGCCATGGAAGAGGGCTTGCGCTTCGCCATTCGCGAAGGTGGCCGTACTGTTGGCGCCGGCGTGGTTGCGAAAATTCACGAGTAGTTTCCCGAAGGGAGTGTGCAAACACTCCCTTCACTTTGAATAGACTGGATGAACACCCGCAAGGGTAAAGCGATGGTGAGCAGACGCTGCAGGTTCGAGAGAAGTCTCGGATTGAGGTGAAGCTGGAGTAGCGATCGCAAGGAGTGAAAGTGGCACGACAGAAAATTAAAATCAGGCTCAGGGCCTACGAATCGGCAGTGCTGGACCGTTCAGCTGAAGTCATCGTAGCGACCGCCTTGCGCACTGGTGCTTTGGTCCGGGGGCCGATTCCCCTGCCGACCAAGAAGTCGATTTATACCGTTTTGCGCTCACCTCATGTGAATAAAAAGTCACGTGAGCAGTTCGAAATCAGGATCCACAAGCGTTTGATCGAGATTGAAAACTCGACGCCGCAGACCACGGAATTCCTCAAGAAGCTGACCCTGCCGGCCAGCGTAGACGTCGAGATCAAGGTCTAAAACCAAAGGTCCGACGCCGGCGCGGCGCGGTGGTTAAGGGAGCAAAGAAGATGATCGGATTGATCGGAAAAAAACTCGGCATGACTCGGACGTTCGAAGAGAGCGGACGCAGTGTTCCTGTTACTGTTATTCAGGCGGGACCCTGTGTGATTACCCAGGTCAAGAACGAGCTCAGCGATGGTTACAGCGCAGTCCAGATGGGCTTCGGCGCTAAGAAACCAAAAAACACGCCCATGCCTATGCAAGGGCATTTCCGCAAGGCCGGAACCGACCCTCTGCGGACCGTCATCGAATTCCGAGTTGATGAAGGTCACGATTACAAGATGGGTGATACGGTTAAGGTTGAGGTTCTCTCCTCGGCAGTTCGGGTCGACGTGACCGGGACCACCAAGGGGCGGGGCTTCTCGGGAAACATCAAGCGGCATAACCAACACCGCGGTCCTGCAACTCACGGTTCCAAGAACGTGCGTCAGATGGGCTCGATTGGTATGCATACTTTTCCTGGGCGAGTGCTGCCTGGTAAGGCAATGCCTGGCCAGTATGGTAACAAGCAGGAAACCAAGAAGAATCTGACAGTCGTAGCCGTCGATGAAGAGAAGAACCTGATTCTCGTCAAAGGCAGTGTCCCTGGACACAAAAACGGCATCGTTTTCATCCGGCCCAGCCGGTAAGACCGAGCTGGTCCTGATGGACCGGAATCGAACGAGGTAAGTTCATGGCAACGGCAAAACTTTATAGCGGTGCTGGCAAAGCAACGGGGACGGTCGATCTTCCTTCCTCTTTGTTTGAGCAGCCCGTGCACAAGCAGGCGCTGTACGAGGCCGTGCGCAACTATCTGGCAAATAAACGCCAGGGTACGCACGACACCAAAACTCGGGCAGAGGTCAAGGCATCGACCGCGAAACTGTTTCGGCAAAAGGGCACTGGACGTGCTCGTGCCGGCTCAGCTGGCAGTCCTACCCGCATCGGTGGCGGTGTCGCTTTCGGTCCTCATCCACGGGATTACAGCTATACGCTGCCCCGGAAGATCAAGCGCCTCGCGCTGAAGAGTGCTTTGAGTGATCGTGCCGGCAACGAGCGCGTGTCCATCATCGAAGACTTGAAATTCGACACCCCGAAAACCGCGACGATGGTGAGCATCTTCGACGGTATGGCGCTGGATGGTCGGCACACGCTGCTGGTCATCGGCCCCGAGGGTGACAACGTCTACAAGTCAGCTCGTAATATTCACGGAGTGCGCGTCTTGCGCTCTCATGAGTTGAATGCCTACACGATTCTCTGGGCAGACAACTTGGTGTTCACCCAGACGGCTCTTAGCGGTGCCGAGGAGGTGTTCGGGTCATGAAAGACTTGAGTAAGGTCATTAAGCGTCCCCTGATTACAGAGCAGGGCGCAATGATGCGGGAATTGCATAATCAGTACTACTTCGAGGTTGCGCCCGAAGCCAACAAACCCGAAATTCGTCAGGCCGTTGAACATTTCTTCGGTGTGAAGGTGACCCAGGTGCGGACCATGAACTGTCGTGGTAAAATCAAGCGCATGGGACGGCATGAAGGCAAACGGGCCGACTGGAAGAAGGCCATCGTCACGCTGGCCAAAGACGATTCGATCGATATTTTCGAAGTCGTTTAAGCCAAGGAGCAATTGGAATGGCAATCAGAAAACTCAAGCCCGTGACGCCGACACAACGGTTTAGGACCGTCGCGGACTTCAGCGAGATCACTCACAGCGAACCTGAGAAGTCACTTCTCGAGCCGCTGCACAAAAAGGGTGGCCGCAATAACCGCGGTCGGATTACGGTCCGGCATCGCGGTGGTGGACACAAGCGCCGCTATCGGGTAGTCGACTTCAAGCGTAATAAGCTCGAAGTGCCTGCCAAGGTGTTCAGTGTGGAATACGATCCGAACCGCAGTGCGCGGATCTGTCTCTTGCACTACATCGATGGCGAAAAACGCTACATTATTTGGCCCAAAGGCGTCTCTGTCGGTGACGAGATTCTTTCGGGACCGAAGGCTCCGTACAACCCGGGTAATGCTCTCCCCTTGGAGAATATTCCTCTCGGTACGTTGGTGCACAACATTGAGTTGAACATTGGCAAAGGTGGCCAGATGGCTCGCAGCGCCGGTTCGTTCGCTCAGGTTATGGCCAAGGAGGGTGACTACGTTACCCTGCGCCTGCCAAGTGGTGAGGTGCGGATGGTTCATCGCCGTTGTTACGCAACGATCGGTGAAGTGGGCAACTCCGAGCATGAGAATGTCGTCAGTGGCAAGGCTGGTCGCAGTCGGTGGCTGGGCAGACGTCCTACGGTGCGTGGAGTCGCCATGAACCCTGTTGATCATCCTCACGGTGGTGGCGAAGGCCGTACCAGTGGTGGACGTCATCCGGTTTCCCCTTGGGGACAGCCAGCCAAGGGTTATAAGACTCGTCGCAAGCAGCCATCGGACGCCTTTATTGTTCGTCGCCGCAAGATCAATAAGAAGTAGCAAGTCGTAACTGATTGAAGTTTCAGACTTGAAGCTGGAGGAAATTGCAGACATGGCAAGATCAATCAAAAAGGGCCCGTTTATCGACGAGCACCTGATGACGAAAATCGACCGGATGAACGACAAAAACGAGAAGCGGGTTTTGAAGACCTGGTCGCGTCGTTCGACCATCGTGCCAGAGTTCTTGGGCCATACGATTGCTGTGCATAACGGCAAACAGTTTGTGCCCGTGTACATTCAGGAAAACATGGTGGGACACAAGCTCGGTGAGTTCGCCCCGACGCGGACCTATCGTGGTCACACCTCGAAGAAGTAAGTGGAGGTTTGCTGATGGAGGCACTCGCCACATCGAAACATATCCGACTCTCACCCCGTAAGGCGCGGCTTGTAGCCAACCTGATTCGCGGTAAAAGTGTGGATGAAGCGCTGAGTATCTTAGCGCTGACGCCGAAAAAGGCTTCGCCAATCATTCAGAAAGTGATGATGGCCGCTGCGGCTAACGTCAAGTTCAAGAACGACGGTGCGGTAGCCATGCCGAACGAAACGATCTTCATCAAGGAGATCCGGATCGACGAAGGTCCTACGATGAAGCGGATTCGTCCGCGGGCTCAGGGCCGGGCTTTCCGCATCTTGAAGCGGACGAGCCATATCAAGATTGTTGTTGAAGCATAATTGCTTCGACGCCCGGTGACCTCAAGCTTGAGGGCCTGGAAGATCAGACGTTTGCAGTTGTCCTTTACCTGGGGACGACATAAGGAAGGAAGACCATGGGTCAGAAGACACATCCGATCGGATTCCGGTTGGGAATCGTCAAAGACTGGAACTCGTCCTGGTTCACCGACAAGCATTTTGCTGACTGGTTGAACGAAGACTTGTTGTTGCGCAAGTACGTCATGGCTCGTGTCGGCAATGCCGGTGTGGAGTCCGTGAAGATCAAGCGCTTCCGCGAAAAGGTGAACATCATCGTGGCTACCAGCCGTCCTGGTGTCGTCATTGGCAAAAAAGGTACCAAGGCAGACCAGCTGCGGGCCGAATTGCAAAAGATGATCGGCAAGAACGTTAAGCTGGACGTTGAAGAGGTCAAGAAGCCTGAGTTGAGTGCACCGTTGGTCGCTGACCACATCGCAGCCCAGCTTGAAGGCCGTGTCGCCTTCCGCCGCGCCATGAAGAAAGCTATTGCCACTGCTATGCGGATGGGCGCCAAGGGTATTAAAATCCGTTGCGCCGGTCGTCTTGGTGGGGCCGAAATGGCTCGCATTGAATCTTACCACGATGGCAGTGTGCCTCTGCACACGATTCGTGCGGATATCGACTACGGGACAAGCACCGCACGCACCCAGTATGGCGCCATCGGCGTGAAGGTCTGGATCTGTAAGGGTGAAATCTTCCCGGCTGAGTTCAAGGAACAACTGCGCAAGCAAGTTGTCGAGCAGCGGGCCTAACCGGCAACGCAATAAAGAAGAGGACGACTTATAATGTTGATGCCGAAGCGCACCAAATTCAGGAAGATGTTCAAGGGCCGCAACCGGGGTATTGCCCGGCGCGGTGCGACCATCTCCTTTGGCGACTATGGTCTGCAGGCACTCGAAGCCAGCTGGCTTTCCAGCCGGCAGATCGAAGCCACCCGTATTGCCATCACCCGCCGTATGAAGCGTGTCGGGCAAGTTTGGATCCGGGTCTTTCCCGATAAGCCCATCACCCTGAAGCCTGCCGAAACCCGTATGGGTAAGGGTAAGGGCGCACCGGAGTATTGGGTTGCCGTAGTTAAGCCGGGCCGGATTCTGTTTGAGGTCAACGGCGTTGATCAAGCAACTGCCAAAAAGGCCCTGACTTTGGGTGCTGCTAAACTGCCGTTCAAGACGCGCATTATCAGCCGGACGGGAGAGTAGTAATGAAGAAAGCAAGTGAACTGCGTGATTTGCCGGTGGAGGAGCTGGAAAGCCTCTTGACTGAAAAATCCGAAGAGCTGATGAACATGAAAATTCAGCTCAACATGCGCCTGATGGATAACCCGCTGCAGGTGCGCCATGCGCGTCGCGAGATCGCGGTTATCAACACTGTTATCACTGAGAAGCGGGCCGCCCAGTAGGGACTTGGTCATTGGCCCGACCGTTTTAAGCGGTCCGGAGCCAGGGAGAAAGAATGATGGATAGCACTGAACGTAACCTGAGAGCAGTCCGAATTGGCTCGGTTGTCTCGTCTAAAATGGACAAGACCGTGGTCATCAAGGTCAGCCGCCGGTTCCCTCATCCGCTGTACAAGCGGATTATCACCCGGACGTCCAAGTTGGTCGCCCACGATGAGGAGAACGAGTGCCGGGAAGGCGATGTCGTTAAAATCATGGCCATCCGGCCTCTGTCCAAGACCAAGCGCTGGCGGGTCGCGGAAGTTCTTGAGAAGGCCAAATAGGCACCGGGTTTTTAGATTCGAAGGAATGGAACAATGATTCAGGAATCGACACGATTGACAGTTGCGGATAACTCAGGGGCCAAGGTCTGTGAATGTATCCGTGTACTGGGTGGCACCCGCCGCCGTTACGCTCGGGTTGGCGATGTCATCGTTGCTGCGGTGAAGTCGGCCATTCCCAATGGTAACATTAAGAAGGGCCAGGTCGTCAGGTGCGTGGTTGTTCGGACCAAGAAGGAGATCGGCCGCAAGGACGGTACCTACATCCGGTTCGGTGACAACGCAGCGGTTATCCTCGGCGAAGAAAGCATGGAGCCGGTAGGCACCCGTATTTTCGGGCCAGTGGCTCGTGAGTTGCGTGAGAAGAAGTTCATGAAGATCGTCTCTCTCGCGCCGGAGGTTCTGTAGTGAGGATCCGTAAGAATGACACCGTCAAGGTTGTCGCTGGCAATGACAAAGGTAAGGAAGGTAAAGTCCTGAAGGTCTTTCCCGATACCGGCCGCGTTATTGTTGAAAAGATCAACATGATCAAGCGTCACACCCGGGCGAGCAAAGATGTGCCCCAGGGCGGGATCATCGAAAAAGAAGCCCCGATCAACGCGTCCAACGTCATGCTGGTTTGTCCTAACTCAGGTAAGCCGACCCGCATTGGCAAGGATACTCTTTCAGATGGCTCTCGTGCTCGTGTGAGCAAGAAGAGTGGCGAGATGCTGAACGACTAGTTGGTCTGAGATGAAGTATGGAGAGCCGGGTACCTTGATTAACGAGAAATCGAGAATGACCCCGGACAGAGTAATGAAGTTTGTGTTGCTGGAGGCAAAGTAAAATGGCTGCTGCCAAACCTCGCATGAGGGAAAAATACGAGCAGGAGGTTTCCGAGGGCCTGCAGGAAAAGTTCGCTTACGCGAGCTCTATGCAGATCCCGAAACCGGTCAAAGTTGTGATTAACATGGGACTTGGTCGGGCACAAACGAATCCTAAGATTCTGGATGTGGCCGTGGCTGAGCTGGAGACCATTACTGGTCAGAAGGCTGTCAAAACCAAGGCTCGCAAGTCCATCTCGAACTTTAAGCTGCGCGAAGGTGTCGATATCGGTGCCCGGGTCACCTTGCGTGACAAGCAGATGTGGGAGTTCCTGGACCGTTTCATTAACGTGGCTCTGCCGCGTATCAGGGATTTTCGTGGTGTGTCCACTCGCCTCAGTGGCATGGGTGACTACACCATTGGCTTGAAGGATCAGTTGATTTTTCCCGAGATCGAGTACGACAAGGTCGACGAGCCTCGGGGAATGAATGTGACAATTGTTACAACCGCCACGAATGACGAAGAAGGCCGCGAATTGCTGAGCCTTTTGGGAATGCCGTTCAGGCGCTAAGGAGGAAGAAGTTTTGGCTAGGAAATCATTGATTGCCAAGGCTGGAAGAAAGCCCAAATTTAAAGTTCGGGCTTACAGCCGGTGCCGCCGTTGTGGACGGCCTCGGGGTTACATCAGGAAATTCGGCATCTGCCGTATCTGTTTCCGGCAACTCGCCCTTTGCGGTGATATCCCGGGTGTCACCAAGGCCAGTTGGTAAAGAGAACCAGGAGCTAATGCAATGAGCATGACCGATCCCATCGCGGATATGTTGACCCGAATCAGGAATGCCACACAGGCAGGCCATCGGCGAGTACAGATCCCCGCTTCCAACCAGAAGCGTGCAATGGCCCAGTTGTTAAAAGACCAGGGCTATATTGATAAATTCGAAGTTCTGGACGACACCGCCCAGGGCACTTTGCGCCTCTTCCTTAAGTATTACAATAAGGACGGCAAGCGCATCGGCGTTATTGAAGGTATCCGACGGGTTAGTCGCCCCGGACGCCGGATTTTCGCTGGTAAAGACAACATCCCCAAGGTTTGCGGCGGCTATGGAATTTCCATCTTGTCGACCAACCAGGGAATTCTCACAGGCCACCAATGCCGGATGCGTTTTGTCGGCGGCGAAGTGCTTTGTGAAGTGTGGTAATTGCCGTCTGGCTTCGGCCGTCGGTTCCTGAATTTGCGGAGGAATGAGCAATGTCTCGCATTGGAAAAAGCCCAATTCCCATCCCGTCTGGTGTGACTGTCAAAGTTGACGGCACCACTTCGACGGTGAAGGGGCCCAAGGGTGAGCACAAGCAGCACATCCCCGAAGGCATGACCTTCGAAGAAAAAGATGGTTTTCTAACCATCGGTCGTACGGATGAATCGAAGACTGCACGAGCCCGTCATGGTCTCGTACGAGCTTTGATTGCCAACCAGGTGACTGGTGTCTCTGAGGGCTTTATGAAAAAGCTGGAGATCATCGGCGTTGGTTATCGGGCCGCCGTTAAGGGAAAGGTTCTGGATCTGCAGCTGCAGTTCAGCCACCCGGTGGAGTACCCCATCCCCGCGGGAATCAATATTGTCTGCCCGGATAACACTCACATCGATGTGTCCGGCATCGACAAGCAGCAGGTTGGCCAGGTGGCTGCCGAGATTCGTGCCTACCGCAAGCCCGAGCCGTACAAGGGCAAGGGAATTCGGTATGTGGGCGAAAATGTTATCAGGAAAGCCGGTAAGGCTGCAGGTAAGTAATCGCCGGGCAACCGGTCGAGAGGTGTGAACAATGAGTAGTGTCGCAAAAAAGCGGATCCAGATCAGAAAAAAGCGGAAGATTGCTATCCGCAAGAAGGTTTCTGGTACCGCGGAACGGCCCCGGGTGACCATCACCC
>JQIA01002203.1_pt1 | contig 10440 bp, 13 predicted proteins | sample 811431 | NCBI WGS metagenome assembly JQIA01 (sample SAMN02998118, study PRJNA258478) | marine sediment metagenome | biome: marine; feature: seafloor; material: sediment; isolation source: oil-polluted sediment collected from 3 locations (0.5 km, 0.7 km and 0.9 km)... | place: USA: Gulf of Mexico ... | reverse complement strand
CCGCTACGCTCGCTAATTTCTAATAAACCTAAGGGTTTTGCCTGTTGTTCATCATAAATTTCTGAATAGCATTCATCTGCGGCAATAATAAAGTCGAAGCGGTGAGCTAGTTCAATAAGTTTTTCTAATTGCTCGGCGGTATGGGTTGCTCCACTGGGGTTGCCAGGGTTACAAATGTAGAGCAATTGGCACTGTTCCCAAGTACTATCGTCAACCGCATCGTAATTGGGTAAGTAATTGTTTTCTTCATCGCAGTTAATGAAAAAAGGTGTTGCCCCTGCTAATAAAGCAGCGCCCTCATAAATTTGATAAAACGGATTAGGCATGGCAACAATGCCGCCTTTTCTCCGGTCAATAACGCATTGTGCAAAAGAAAACAAAGCTTCTCGCGTGCCACTAACGGGTAAAATACTTGTTGCGGGGTTTATGTTATCGGGTGCTATTTTAAATCGCTTGCTAAGCCAGTGAGCGATGCTTTCATTTAGCGCTAAAATACCGCGAGTGGTTGGGTACTGGCCAAGTCCACTCAAATGCTCCAGCAAGGCATTACTAATAATTTGTGGAGTTGGGTGTTTTGGTTCGCCAACAGAAAGGGCAATGTGCTGAAGAGCCGCGGGCGGTGTAATGCCGTGTTTTATCTTAGCCAGTTTTTCGAAAGGGTAAGGGTGGAGTTGTGCTAAATCCGGATTCATACAAATGGGCTATGTTTTCTGTGGTTTGCTAGTATAGGGGATTCGCGCTTAGGATAAAATCGGCATATAAACATATGTATCAATTAATGGTGATTGGAGAGGGGAGTTTATGTCGGCACAATTATTACAGGTTTTTGCTAAAGCGCCGGTTGCTGGGTTTGTTAAAACCCGTTTGATAAGTGATATTGGCGAGCAGGCGGCTTGTGAACTGTATGTGGAATTATTAGAAAACACTTTGCAGCTTGTGGCAGGCCATGCTGTGACAACACATTTGTATTGTACGCCGAATGAGCAAGCTGACTTTTTCCAAAACTGTACTCAAAGGTATTCATTGGCGTTGCATTCCCAATTTGGCGATGACTTGGGGGTGAGGATGTTAAACGCGTTGCAACAAGGCTTAAACTCATACCAAAAAGTCGTATTAATTGGTTCGGACTGTCCTGTGTTAAGCCACTCATATATTAATGATGCCTTTAGTGCTTTAGAGGCTGCCGATGTTGTATTAGGCCCTGCTGAAGACGGGGGGTTTGTGTTGATTGCTTGTCGTGAGACCCACTTAGAGATGTTTAAAGGTGTTTGCTGGGGTGGTGCTCGTGTGTTGGAGCAGACGTTGGCAGCGCTAAGTGATACGGGCTTGAGTTATCAGTTATTAAAAACCTTGTGGGATGTTGATCGTATTGAGGATTTTAGGCGTTGGCAAGCCATGGGCTAAGGTTTATTACTCTGATTATTGTTGGTCGAGGTTATAATGGTTAGTCATCAAGCAAGCATGTTTAATAATGAGTCTTAAAAAACCTCAACAGCCCATTGTAGAAGCTGTTCAACTCAGCAAATGTTACGCGGGGAAAACCGTTGTTAATAAACTTAATTTGAGTATTGATTCGGGGTGTTTCTGCGGAATATTAGGCCCTAATGGTGCGGGGAAAACAACAACCTTACGAATGTTTATCGGGCACTGCCCTATAGATAGTGGTGTGTTATCCATTCTAGGTTTAACGATGCCTGAGGATGCATCATTGATTCGCGAGTCTGTGGGTGTGGTGCCACAGATGGATAATTTAGACCCTGACTTTACGGTTGAAGAAAACCTTTATGTTTATGGGCGGTTTTTTGGTATAGCAAATGCGGTATTAAAAAAAAGAATCATTGAGTTGCTTGAATTTGCATCGTTACAGGATAAGGCGGCCAGTAAAATATCAGAGCTATCCGGTGGAATGCGCCGACGCTTAACATTGGCCCGTGCCTTAATTAATAAGCCAAAATTACTTATTCTTGATGAGCCCACTACGGGGCTAGACCCGCAGGCAAGACAGTCGATATGGCAAAAACTTCGAGAATTAAAAAAGCAAGGCTTGACACTTATTTTAACGACTCATTATATGGAAGAGGCCGAGCGTTTATGTGACAGGGTGATCGTGATGGATCATGGTGAAGTTAAAGCGGATGCGCCACCGAAGCAATTAATTAAGCATGAAATTGAGTCGCATGTGTTGGAAGTTCATGCGGCTGATGAAACGCTGATTGAGCAAATTCAACGCGATTCAGCCATTACTCGGTTTGAAGAGTCAGGTGATATTTACTTTTTTTATGGTAGCAAGTTACACCATGCGTTAACGGTACTGGAGCAATCGGGTCACGATGACTATTTATTTAGACCTGCTAATTTAGAGGATGTGTTTATTAAATTAACAGGGCGGGATCTTCGTGAATAAACGATTTAACATGAGGCTTTTTCTAATCCGCAGTGTGTCTATTTGGTCAAGAAATATACGTGTTTGGCGGAAATTGGCTGGGCCATCACTGATGGGGAATTTTGGTGAGCCATTATTGTATTTGCTCGTATTAGGGTATGGTCTTGGCCAGTTTGTGGGTGAAGTGAAAGGGCTTAGTTATATGGCTTTTTTAGCATCGGGTGTTATTTGTACTAGTGCGGTTAATTCAGCAAGCTTTGAGGGGATGTATTCTGCCTATACACGTATGGATGTGCAGCAAACTTGGTTAGGTATGCTGTCAACACCAGTGGGTGTGCCTGAAATAGTGTTTGGTGAGGTGTTGTGGGCTGCGACTAAAAGTTTGATTAGCGTGAGTGCTATTTTGATAGTGTCTGTTGGGCTGGGCTTGGTGAATGATGTTTGGGCGGTGTTTATTTTGCCGGTCGCATTTTTAACAGGGTTGTGCTTCTCTTCTTTGGCTCTTTTAGTAACCTCATTTGCAAGGGGTTATGATTTTTTTCTTTATTATACGACGTTGTTTATAACGCCGATGGTATTACTGAGCGGCGTGTTTTTTCCAATAGATAGCTTGCCCGATTTTGTGCAGTATTTAGTTAAGGCTTTGCCGTTATACCATGCGATTTCATTGGTGCGCCCATTGATGGTAGGGGGTGAGCTAACATCTGTGTTAGGGCATGTGTCAGTGCTGCTATTATTTGGAACGTCAGCAGCAGTCTTGGCGGCTTATAGGATAAAGAAAAGGCTGATAAAATAAGTCTTTTCTTGCTTAACTTAAAATATAGCCAGTTTGGGTGTTATTCGATATAAACGACCTTGTTACGACCCGTTTCCTTTGCTTCATATAAAGCCTTATCTGCGCGCCCGATAAAAGATTCTACGCTATCGTCACTATTAAGCTGGGTAATGCCTACGGATAGAGTGACTTGGCCGATGGTTTCTCCGCTATCTTTTCGCTGGAGTTTGCTGTTACCCATTGCGATTCTTACTTTGTTGCAAAGAGAAGTGATGCTCTCTTTGTTTTCATTATGTAAGATAATGGCAAATTCCTCACCTCCAAAGCGGGCTATATGCTTATCTTTACCTATTATTTGTAATAGTAGAGCGGAGACATAACGAATAACTCTGTCACCCACTAAGTGTCCGAAATTGTCATTGACACGTTTAAAGTGATCAATATCAAGAATAATTAAGAAAGAGTTGTCTTGTTGTTTACCATAAACCGTACTATCAACCTTTTGATCAAAAGACCCTCGGTTTTTTAGTCCCGTTAGAGCATCTTTTTCAGCAATGGCTTTAACGGATTCAAGCTCTTTTTTTACTTGTTGGATTTCATTATTTGTTTCCTGCATGCGTGTTTGCAGGTCAAGATTATTACGCACCATGTCACGAGTGTCTTGTAATATTTGTTGTAGAACAAGAGAGGTGGCGGCAGGATCGGAAGTCTCTAAAAGAGTGTTAGCATGCTTGCTAATGTTGTCATCAAAGCCTTTTGCATCTGCGTTGACTTGTTCGACTTCATTGCTTGCTTCAGTTAATACTTTTTCGAGTGATTGTTGGATTTTATCTTGTTGTGCAAGGGTAGCTGTACCATTGACATACTTCTCATAAAGCTCAAGCATGATGGCTAAGGTTAAGCTCTTTTTTTGATTTGAACGGTCGTCAATAATTGAGTTGAGTGCTTGAGAAGTGCCAGATAAATAACTATAAAAAACAGCATAGTTTATTGGTGTGGGGGCTAGCCTGTGTTTAGAGAGCATGGGGATTACTTGCCTAAGGTACTCGGCTGCTTGTTCAGGTTCGTTTTGATACATCTTACGCTTCCTTTGTTTTTTCAATCAACTATTTGGCCGACAATGAAATTAGCTTATTATTTATTTCAAGAAGTGTAGTACATTTTTTATGATTATGTTGTTTAGTTAAGCTCTTGGATATTTTTTGTGAGCAAGTGTGTGCTTGGTGTCGCTATTGTTTTTTATGAAGCGTAATATCTGAATCATGGTTATGAATGAATTTCTTATAGGTGAATGCTAAGATGAAATTGCACCTCCTCACGGCGTTGTTATTGGTAGTGACACCTATGGCTCATGCTGACTTGTTTAAAAAGATTGACCAGCACGGGCGAGTGTATTTTACTGACCGCCCTGAAGGGGGGGGGTATCGTTTAATTATGCGTACGCCGAAGAAGGGGAGTATTGCGTATAAAAAGTTCTTGGAAAACCGTCGTCAACTAAGCCCGTTAATTCGTCGGCAAGCGAGTAAATTAAATGTTGATCCAGCATTGGTTCTTGCTGTTATTCATGCGGAATCTTTTTACGATAAAGATGCAGTGTCTAGGGTGGGGGCTGTGGGCTTGATGCAATTGATGCCAAAAACAGCGGAGCGATTTGGTGTGTTGAACCGGAATAATGCTTTGCAAAATATACGAGGGGGCGTGCTGTATTTACGGCATTTACTGAAATTATTTGATTATGATATTCGACTTGTTTTGGCGGCTTATAATGCGGGTGAATCAGCCGTTGAAAAATATGGCAATCAAATTCCACCATACCCAGAAACTCAGCAGTATGTAAAGAAAGTGATTGCTTATTATCAGCAGTATTTGAGCGAGAAAAACAGTTTTTAATAACTTAAATTTAAAGGATTTTATGCGTTTACTTCATACCATGTTAAGGGTGCGAGATTTGGGTCTTTCTATTGAATTTTATACTGAAGTATTGGGTATGAAGTTATTGCGCAGAGTTGACTTTGAAGAGGAGCGTTTTACCTTGGCTTTTGTAGGCTTTAATGCTGAGGAAGAGGGTACTGTGCTGGAATTAACTCATAATTGGGATGTGAGTGAGTATGAGCATGGAAGTGCTTATGGGCATATTGCCATTGAGGTTGATGACGTTTATAAGGCCTGTGAGTTAATTCGTCAGAAAGGCGGCAAGATCGTACGTGATGCTGGGCCAATGAAGGGTGGGAAGACGGTATTGGCATTTGTTAAAGACCCTGATGGTTATTTTATTGAATTATTAGATTAGCTAGCTAGCGTGTGTTGTTGCATTTTATCTAATAAATTGATGAGTTTTATGAGCGGTAGACCAACCAGTGCATTTGGGTCGTTGGCCTCAATTTTTTCAAATAATGCAATGCCGAGCCCTTCAGACTTAAACGCTGCTGCACAACCGTAAGGCTTGTCTCGACTAACATAGTCCTCGATCTGCTTTAGCGATAACTTTCTCATGTGTACCTTGCAAATATCTAAGTCGATAGCGAAACTCTGAGATTTTGAGTCGAGGACACAGAGACTCGTGTAGAAGGTAATGCTCTTCCCTGAAGAGAGGGTTAGTTGTTTAATGCAGTTTTCGTGTGAGCCTGGTTTAGTTAGCTGTTTGTTGCCAAGCATTGCTACCTGATCTGAACCAATAATTAAGTGGTTGGGGTATGAGTTGGCTAGAGCGTTGGCTTTTTCAAAGGCGAGACGTTTTGAAAGATTAAGAGGTGATTCATCTGCTTGGGCGCTTTCATCAATATCGGGTGATGCGCAATCAAACTCGCTAAATAGTTTGTTTAATAGTTCTTTTCTGAAGGGAGAGCTAGAAGCTAATACTAATTTGCGAGAATCTTTCATATAATGTACCAATTGAATTTGAGGTTATTTTACCTAATATGAGCAAGACATTACAGATAGAAGTTGACCCTATAGCTTGTGGAAATCAAGAGCGTAATATAGTGGGTGAGTTGGAGTATAGCCAATTAACACGAATACAGGATGATATTGAGGCATCCAGTGCGCCGATTAAGGTTGACTTAACATTTTCACGCATTAGGAAATTTGTTGTTTTAACAGGTCGGATTTCGAGTGATCTCGTGCTACAATGCGCCGCTTGTCTGGAATCGATAGACTTTCCTATTGATATAGACGTTAAACTAGCGGTGATTAATAACGAGAACTTGCTTAGTTTAATACCAGATGGGTACGAACCTTGTTTGATTGAAGGTGATCACTTGATGATTAGTAATATGGTGGAGGATGAGTTGTTTTTAGTGCTCCCTAGTATTGCAAGACATGCTAATTGTCCAGTCGATTTGCCTCGTAGCAGTACAAGTAAAGATTTTGTGCTTGAAGCGGAAGAGAGAGAGAACCCGTTTGAAGCCTTAAAGAACTTAAAGAAACATTAATTCTCTGGAGAATTTGAGATGGCAGTACAAAAAAGTAAAAAATCACGTTCAAGACGCGGAATGCGTCGTTCACACGATGCACTATCTGCAAAAACGTTATCAACTGAGCCAACAACAGGTGAAGTACATTTACGTCACCATGTAAGTGCGGACGGTTTCTACCGTGGCGAGCAAGTGGTTGCTGATAAAGATTAGTCATTATTAATTTCAAGTTGAAATTATTTGATACTTAACTAAATAGCGGGGCTGCATCAAATGTTTAATGCAAAAATAACGGGTACTGGTAGTTACTTACCAGCGAAGATTGTTAGCAATAAAGATTTTGAATCCATCATCGATACAAGTGATGAGTGGATTTATGCACGTACCGGTATAAAACAGCGTCATGTCATATCGGCGGATGAAACGACGTCGAGTATGGCTGAGGCTGCAGCCAATAATGCCTTGCAGGCTGCGGGTGTTGATGCTTCAGAAATAGACTTGATTATTGTTGGTACAAGTTCGCCTGATAGGGTCTTCCCTAGTACGGCGTGCCTGTTACAGAACAAGTTAGCAGTGGGTGACTGCATCGCTTTTGATGTACAAGCTGCTTGTTCGGGTTTTATTTATGGTTTAGGCATTGCTAACCAGTTTATCAAGGCGGGTGGGGCTAAAAAAGCATTGATTATTGGTGCTGAAGCTAACTCTCGAATCCTAAATTATGAAGACCGAAGTACGTGTGTCATTTTTGGTGATGGTGCGGGTGCTGTGGTTGTAGAAGCATCAGAAGAAAAAGGGATTCTATCGACGCATATGAATTCAGATGGTCGCTATCAAGACCTCCTCTATATCAATAACCCTATCAAAGACCAGAAGCAAGATGGTGAGCAAGCTTATATGACGATGCATGGCAACGATGTGTATAAAGTTGCGGTGAAGACCTTGAGTCGAATTGTTGATGAAACCTTAGAGGCTAATGGAATGGCTAAGTCTGATGTTGACTGGTTGATTCCACATCAAGCAAATATTCGGATTATTAATTCGGTTGCTAAAAAACTCAAAATGCCAATGGATAAAGTTGTGGTAACGATTGCCGAACAGGGTAATACTTCAGCAGCTTCTGTTCCTTTAGCGTTAGATAAAGCTGTTAGGGATGGGCGTATTAAAGAAGGTGAAATAGTCTTGATGGAGGCCTTTGGTGGCGGATTTGTATGGGGTTCTGCTTTAGTCAGAATGTAGGCTTAACATGAAATAAGGCTTTTACACGAAAGAGCTTTCGTGGAAAGGTCTCAAAATAAAAACCAATAAAATTATGTCAAAAGATACAGTTGCAATTGTATTTCCAGGTCAAGGCTCTCAGGCAGTTGGTATGCTTGGTGATCTTTCGAATAACTTCAAACAAATTAAAGAAACCTTTGATGAGGCATCGAGCGCCTTAGGTCGAGATTTATGGGCGTTAGCTCAAAATGGCCCAATTGAAGAGCTTAACCTTACTCAAAACACGCAGCCTTTGGTGTTAACAGCAAGTATTGCTATGTGGCGAGTTTGGCAAAACGAGGTGGGTGTTCAACCCGCTTTTGTTGCCGGTCATAGTTTAGGTGAATATAGTGCTTTAGTTGTCGCCTCAAGCTTAGATTTTGTTGATGCGGTGAAACTAGTTGAGCAACGAGCAACCTTCATGCAAGAAGCTGTTCCTAAAGGTATTGGGTCAATGGCTGCTATTTTAGGTCTTGATGTTGATGCACTGATAAGTATTTGTCAGCAAGCGGCTGAAACTGAAGTCGTTTCAGCGGTAAACTTCAATGCGCCGGGTCAAGTTGTTATCGCTGGCAACATGGCAGCTGTCAACCGAGCAATAGAGTTAGCAAAAGAAGCTGGAGCTAAAAGAGCGCTTCCACTTGCAGTGAGTGTGCCATCGCACTGTTCCTTGATGCTCCCTGCTGCGCAAAGATTGGCTGAAGCAATGTCAGAAATTAATTTTTCTAAGCCGAATTTAGGTGTTTTACATAACACTGATGTAGCTCAACATGAAAGTTCGGCCGCTATTAAAGAAGCGCTTACTAAACAATTATATACCCCAGTCCGTTGGACGGAAACTATAGAGGCATTGGTGAACAATGGTGTAACGACAGTGGTTGAGTGCGGCCCTGCTAAAGTATTAACGGGGTTAAATAAACGAATTGATAAAACATTAGAGCTTCACTCTTTAGGAGATGAACGTTCATTTAATAAAACCTTAGAGGCGTTTTCATGAGTAATAAAACAATTGCATTAGTAACCGGTGCTAGTCGCGGTATAGGTAAAGCCATTGCTCAGCAATTAGTTAGTGATGGGTTTTATGTGGTTGGAACAGCAACGAGTGAAAGTGGGGCGGTTGCTATATCAGCTTATTTAGGTGAGTCATTTGGCCAAGGTATGGTATTAAATGTTACCGATGGCGACTCAATTATTTGCTTAGTTAAAGATATTACCGCTGCTGTCGGCGCACCAACTGTTTTGGTTAACAATGCAGGTATTACGCGTGATAACTTAATGCTTAGAATGAAAGATGCTGAGTGGGACGATATTATTACAACCAATTTAAGTTCAGTCTATCGAGTTAGCAAAGCGTGTTTGCGCGGAATGATGAAGAATAAATCAGGCCGTATTGTCAGTATTGCGTCTGTGGTAGGGGTAACAGGTAATGCAGGGCAGGCCAATTACTCAGCTGCAAAAGCTGGAATTATTGGTTTTAGCAAATCCTTAGCGAAAGAAGTTGGTTCACGAAATATTACAGTTAATACCGTTGCTCCTGGTTTTATCGATACCGATATGACAAAAGCATTAAGCGATGAACAAAAATCTGCATTATTGCAAGGTGTTCCTTTGGCAAGATTAGGTGATGCTGATGAGATTGCCCATGCAGTTTCGTTCCTCTGTTCTGATAAAGCAGCTTATATTACGGGAGAAACGCTGCACGTTAATGGCGGCATGTACATGGGTTAAATGAATTAATTGTTTTCCTGTAGGATGATTTAAGTCATTGAAATAGCAGTTGTTATTTTAGATAATATTTAGTATTGAATAGGTAGATTTGTTGGTAAATGAATAGAAATGTTTAATTTCTTATGGTTTGTTAATATAATGCACACATCGTAAGCACAACTTGCGATCCATAAAATATAAAGGATATAGAAAATGAGTAATATTGAAGAACGCGTTAAAAAAATTGTTGCTGAACAACTTGGTGTTAAAGAAGAAGAAGTAACAATCGAAGCTTCATTTATTGACGACTTAGGTGCCGATTCATTAGACACTGTTGAATTAGTAATGGCTCTTGAAGAAGAGTTTGATTGTGAAATTCCTGATGAGCAAGCTGAAGGTATTACAACGGTTCAGCAAGCAATTGATTACGTTAATAATAACGCAGAATAAAATCAGTTTCTTATTTTCAAGCCCGGCTTAATATTAAGCCGGGCTTGTTTTATTTTAGAGAGATAAAATAGTGTCAAAACGTCGAGTAGTAGTAACAGGGTTAGGTTTAATATCACCAGTTGGTGGTACGGTGTCAGAGTCTTGGGATAGTATTTTGAAAGGGCAAAGTGGGATTGGCCTAATCACACGTTTTGATACATCTGATTTCCCATCAAATTTTGGTGGGGCAGTTAGGAATTTTGATGTTAATGATTATCTAAAACCAAAAGATGCTAAAAAAATGGATCCTTTTATCCATTATGGTGTTGCAGCAGGCATGCAAGCTTTGGATGATTCGGGTATCGAAGTAAATGATGAAAATGCGGAGCGAATTGGTGTTGCTATTGGTGCCGGTATTGGTGGTATTTCTGGTATTGAAGCGGGTTATGCGGGCTACCAAAAAGGTGGACCAAGAAAAA
>JQIA01002202.1_pt1 | contig 10442 bp, 7 predicted proteins | sample 811431 | NCBI WGS metagenome assembly JQIA01 (sample SAMN02998118, study PRJNA258478) | marine sediment metagenome | biome: marine; feature: seafloor; material: sediment; isolation source: oil-polluted sediment collected from 3 locations (0.5 km, 0.7 km and 0.9 km)... | place: USA: Gulf of Mexico ... | reverse complement strand
GCAAGTCTTTTTACATCGCTTGTTATATCAAGAATGTTTTTTGATTTAATGATAAAAATGAAAATTAAAAAGCTTAGTATTTAGTAACATTGTAATGCTAATTACGTTACTCAGGTACATTAATTAATATTGAAAAGGAATCTGTTATGCAGTTTATTAAATCAGATATTGATATAAATTTTGTAGGCGCAAAAAAAATTGCCTTCACCATATCCCTTACCCTTGTTTTAATCAGTATCATTTCTCTTGTTGTGCATAAAGGGCCGAAATACGGCGTTGATTTTTCCGGTGGAAGTTCCATTCAGATCAAATTCGACAAAACTGTTAACGTTGACGATGTGAGCAAAGGACTGGATGCGCTTAAAATCGAGAAAACTTCAGTTCAAAGATTCGGCCTTGATACTGATAATGAGTTTCAGGTGAGAACCAAAAAATCGTTTATGTCGGATCCAGGTTTTACAACCAATCTGAAACGGAAATTAGGCGAAGTTACCGGAGCTTCGGTTCTTGACGTAAGTCTTGATATGGTTGGACCACAGGTTAGTCAGGATTTGAGGCGTAAAGCGCTTCTCGCTATGTTTTATGCGCTTTTATTCATTGCCATATACATATCCGGCCGGTTTGAACAAAAATGGGAAATGAGTGCTCTTATGGCTGCTATTATTGGTGGCGGTGTTTATTTTCTTGGCCAGTTTTTAAATGCCGGTATACCGGGGCTTATTTTAATCGCGATTATCGGCAGTTTAATTTTCTGCTGGTTTTTTGAACTCAAATTTGCAATGGGAGCGATTGTTGCACTTATACATGATGTGACACTGACTGTCGGTATTTTTTCGTTAATGAATATTGAGTTTACATTGCCTATAATAGCCGCCCTGCTGACTATTATAGGTTATTCTCTCAACGATACAATTATCGTTTATGACAGAATCAGAGAAAACACAAAAAAAGCTAACAAAGACCCGATGGAATCTGTTATAAATAAAAGCATAAATGAAACGTTAAGCCGTACTATCCTTACGTCAATTACGACACTAATCGTTGTTGTTGCGCTATATACTCTTGGTGGCGGTGTTATTCACCACTTTGCATTTGCAATGATAATCGGTGTGCTTGTTGGAACGTACTCTTCAATTTTTGTCGCGAGCCCGATTCTACTTGCATGGCAGGAAAAAAAATAAATACATTAAGCGTGCTTTATTATAAAAGCACGCTTAATTCAAAAAGGATGGAGCTATGGTAAAGTTCGGTTGGAAACCCGTATTTCGCAAAGTATCTGTTCCCTTTAATATTATTATCTCCTGTTCTTTGTTGTTGCTGGTATCTTGTCAGACAATGCAGCCTTCGGGGAGTCCTGAAATTACAAATCTGGCGAATGAGCTGGAGGAAGCAAATCAAAAACTGGAAGAAATTTATCATCGGGTTTCTGTTGTTCAGTTTATGGTGGATAACCATGAAAGAACGATAACCGACCTGGAAAAAATTCTGAAAAAAAAGGGCTATATTGCTCTGAATTCTGACCAGAACCTATCATCCAAAGATGGCGTACCGGCGGTAATTTCTGAAGAACCCATTGAGAAAACCCTCCTTGCCCCTGAATCAAAACCTGATACAGAGAGTCTTACGCTTGAAGAATCTGTGCAATATAAATCCCCGGAGTTTATTTATAACCAGGGTTTTTCTGCCTTAAAATCGAAAAACTATGCCAAAGCCATTTCAATGTTTAAAACAATAGTCTCTAAGCATCCTGCCCACAACCTTGCGGATAATGCAGTTTACTGGACGGGTGAGATTTATTATACACAGAACGATTATCCTGAAGCAATACGAACGTTTAAGCGCCTTGTTGAGACATATCCGGAAGGGGGGAAGGTTGCAGACGCCCTTTTAAAAGTCGGTTATTCTTACTACTCAATGAAAGATACTGAAAATGCGACAAAATACCTGAAAATGGTTGTTGTGGACTACCCTTTTTCAGTTTCAGGCAGTAAAGCTGAGGCAATGCTTAATAAGATTGAATAACTGATGTTCCTTTTAAAAATCGTATTACCCCTTACAATATGAGGTTACGCTGATTTTTAATCGGATGATACTAACATATATTTCTGAAGCATTAATAGAATAAGTTTTATGGAACATCTTGCCTGGTTAACACTTAAGAGCGTCCCCGGGATAGGTAATTTATTATTCAAACGCCTTATTGACCGATTTGAAACACCTGAACGCGTTTTTAAAGCTTCAGTCAGAGAACTTTCTGAAGTGAACGGAATCTCTTCAGGAATGGCGGCAAGACTGCGAAAACATAAAACACCGGACCATGTGATATCCGACTTTGAAACGACACTTAGGAATAACTGCAGAATTCTATGTATGAATGACGATGGTTACCCTGAGATGTTGAGGGAAATACCAGATCCGCCACCTGTGCTTTACATTTATGGACAACTGCCTGATAAACCACATATAGCAATAGTTGGTTCCAGGAATGCAACCCGCTACGGGATTAAAAATGCGGAAAGAATAGCAGGGGAACTTGTTGCAGTTGGCGGGTGCGTTGTAAGTGGGCTTGCGCGGGGGGTTGATACAGCCGCTCATAATGGTGCACTGAATAAAAACGGGCCTACTGTTGCTGTCCTCGGAAGCGGACTTGGGAATATTTATCCCTTTGAAAACAGGGAACTTGCCTATAAAATAGCATTGGATGGTGCTGTTATTTCAGAGTTCCCCTATATGTCGCCACCGGAAGCAAAAAATTTTCCTCAGCGAAACAGGATTATCAGTGGACTTTCTGCCGGAACGCTTGTTGTGGAGGCTGCTCAAAAAAGTGGCTCTCTCATCACAGCAAGACTTGCTGCTGAACAGAATCGGGAGGTTTTTGCATTGCCCGGGGATGTCAGTTCTTTTAAAAGTGCCGGTACCCACAGTTTATTAAAGCAGGGTGCAAGGCTTGTTGAAGGGGCTAACGATATAATTGAAGAACTCGGTTACATTTTTCAAAGCGCTTGTTTTGAAGCGGGTGAATCAACTGAAAATGAGAACGAAAAATCAAAAAAAATAAAAAAAAATAAATTAGGACTTGATTTTGATGAGATGTCTGTAATAGATGTGCTTGATTTGTACCCTGTTCATATTGATGAAATTCTACAGAAATTAACAATAGATTCGGGGAAATTATCAGGAGTTTTATTAAAACTTGAGTTGATGGGTATTGTTAAACAGTCAACCGGGAAAATGTTTTCACTAAATGAGGATTAAACGTGAGTAAACCGCTTGTAATAGTCGAGTCACCAACGAAAATAAAGACCTTAAAAAAATATATTGGTAACGAATTTAATATAGCAGCCACTGCCGGTCATATTAAAGATCTCCCCCCAAAGGAAATCGGCATAGATGTTGAAAAGGGGTTTAAGGCGAAATACCTGCATATAAAAGGTAAATCACGCGTTATTAAAGAACTCAAAGCTGCCGCCGCCAATTCATCAGACATATACCTTGCACCTGACCCGGATCGTGAGGGAGAGGCTATCGCTTTTCATACTGCAGAAATATTGAAAGGCAAAGATCGAAAATTTCATCGTGTTCTCTTCCATGAGTTAACACCAAAAGCAATTAAAGAAGCGATCTCTAATCCGCTTGAACTCAACACAAACAAGTATAATGCACAACAGGCCAGAAGAATATTAGACAGGCTCGTCGGATATCAGGTCTCTCCGATTTTGTGGCGAAAAGTACAGGGTGGTCTTAGTGCCGGGCGCGTGCAATCCGTTTCTGTTCGAATTATTTGTGAAAGAGAAAGAGCGATACAGATATTTATTCCGGAAGAATACTGGTCAATCACAGCTGATCTTCAGGATGAAAAACCACCTACTTTTATTGCAAAACTTGCAAAAAAAGACGGAAAAAAAATAAAAATAAACAATGGTGATGAGGCAAAATCAATCACGGACGAACTGTCTGATGAAAAGTATATTGTTGAAAAAATAACCAAAAGAACAACCAAAAGAAATCCACAACCGCCTTTTATTACGAGTAAACTTCAGCAGGAATCGATTAATAAACTGAAATTTTCTGCAACAAAAACGATGACTGTTGCTCAGCAGCTTTATGAAGGTCTCGAGATTGGACTTGACGAGCTCGTCGGTTTAATAACCTATATGCGTACTGACTCTGTACGTGTTGCCAATGAAGCCGTAGAGGAGGCAACAGAGTTTATACGACAGCAGTTTGGGGATGATTATGTAGTTGCAAAGCCACGGGTTTTTGCTAATAAAAACAAGTCACAGGATGCCCATGAGGCTATAAGACCTACATCTGTTTTGAATACGCCGGAAAAACTGATGAATTATCTCAATAAGGACCAGCTGGCACTTTACACGCTGATCTGGAGACGATTTGTCGCATCTCAGATGCAACAGGCCCTTATTGACCAGAATACAATCGCTATTAAAGCAGGTGTATATACATTTACATTAAGTGGTTCTACTATCAAATTTCCTGGATTTATGTCTCTCTACATGTCTGTAGATGAAGAAAAAGCAAAGGAAGATGATAGTAAAAAACAGGCACTACCGGAATTGCAGGAAGGTAAAGAATTGAAAATGCTTAAGCTTGATCCGAAACAGCATTTTACATCACCGCCCCCAAGATTTTCGGAAGCATCCCTTGTAAAAGAGCTTGAAGAAAACGGCATCGGAAGGCCAAGTACGTATGCGACGATACTTTCAACTATACGAAGCAAAGGGTATGTTGATCTTGTAAATAAGTATTTTCGTCCAAGTGAACTGGGATTTATCGTAAATGATCTGCTTGTCGAAAATTTTTCAGATGTATTTGATATTGCTTTTACAGCGAAAATGGAAAACAGCCTTGATAAGGTTGAAGCTGGTCAGTTTGATTATAAAAATCTCCTTGAGGATTTTTATACACCGTTTGAAAAAGAAATGCTTAAGGCCAAGGAAGATATGCTCAGCATTAAAGGTGTCGGGATTTCAACCGGCATCAAGTGTCCCGAGTGTAAAAAAGAAGAGCTATGCATTAAAATCGGTAAAAACGGTACTTTTCTGGCATGTAACGGATATCCTGACTGCAACTATTCCCGGAACTATGAAAGGGATGAAAAAGGGGCGCTTCACCCCATAGAACCCTCTTACGAACTTGCAGAAGGAAAGGTTTGTGATAAATGCGGGGAAAAGATGCTCATAAAGCAGGGCCGGTACGGAGAGTTTCTCGCCTGCAGTGGGTATCCTGAATGTAAACAGACCCAGTCCGTTCATTCTGTTGAGGGGAGTAATAATGCTGTTGGTGTAAAATGTCCGGAATCTGGTTGTGATGGTGATGTTGTAGAGAAAAAATCCAAGCGTGGTAAAATTTTCTATGGTTGTAATAAATACCCTGACTGTACATTTGCAAGCTGGGATTTACCAATAGATAAAGCCTGTCCACAATGCGGGGCACTCTTTCTTGTGGAAAAGACAACCAAAAGAGCCGGTACCTTTTTAAAATGTATTGCAGAGGGTTGCGACTATAAAGCCCTGTAATGCTGAAATAAATGATGTTTGAGAAAACAGGGTTAAAGAATGAAATCAGCACGGGATGAAAAAGTAATAGAAGAGATACGCCAGAGAATTCTGGATGCTGCCCTTGAAATTATTGTTGCAGAAGGTTTCAATTCTTTTACTATGAGACGGCTCGCTACTGCAATTAAAATGACAGCGCCCAATATTTATAACTATTTCTCAAATAAAGACGAAATCTATATTAATATTGTTATCCGGGGGTTCAGAATGCTTCATGCGATAATTGAAGCAGTCTATAAGAATACCGCGGACCCTTTTGAACGTATACGGTTAATTGCACAAAAATATGTTTCATTTGGAATAGAGAATCCTCAGTATTACGAAATTATGTTTGTTAGTTCGACACCAAAATATCAGGATTATATCGGTACATCTTTTGAAGCATTGTCCGAAATTGAATATAAGATTTCAATGGAAATTGTTGCACTCGTTATGAAGGCCGGCTATGCTTTCTATGACTCTGTTGAAATCAGTCCTGAAGCATTGTGTAAAATGGATATGACATCTGAGAGGGCCGAACGTAAAATGGTCCAGCTCTGGAGTATGCTACATGGGATGGTTTGTCTGAATAACAGCAGAATAATGCCATATGTCCTTGATGACCATGATGATGTTTATCCGGTTATTCTTGATGATGCTCTAAAATCGCTTTTTCGTGAAATACAGGCCTGATTATAGATTGTGATAGTCAATGAAGAGTTTTAATAAAGATTGTGTAGAGGCATCATGATCCCCGGGTTGACCGGAGTCTAAATCCTTTAGAATTTTATCAGCAAGATTTTTCCCAAGTTCAACACCCCACTGATCAAAACTGTTTACGTTCCAGATGATCCCCTGTGTAAAGACTTTATGCTCATATATGGCAATCAGCATTCCCAGAGATTCCGGCGTCAGTTTTTCAATCAGAATTGTATTAGTTGGGTTATTACCCATAAAGGTCCTGTGCGGAATTAATTCAGCAGGGCAGTCTTCAGCCACGAGCTGTTCTGATGTTCGGCCCTGAAGAAGGGCTTCCGTTTGGGCCAGGAAGTTGGCCATCAGTTTTTTATGATGGTCGCCGATGGGATTATGGCTTTCAATAAAACCGATAAAATCTGCGGGAATAAGTTTTGTCCCCTGATGTATCAGTTGATAAAATGAATGCTGCCCGTTTGCACCGGCTTCACCCCATATAATCGGACTGGTCTGATAGTCAACCCGTCGTCCGTCACGGTCAATAAACTTGCCGTTGCTTTCCATACCACTTTGTTGACAATAGGACGGAAAAAGACTTAAATACTGATCATATGGCAGAATTGCAATTGTTTCTGAGTTGAAAAAATTAATATACCATATACCTATAAGGGCTAAATTAACCGGTATATTTTTTTCCAACGGTGCCGTTCTGAAATGCTCATCGATTTGATGGTAGCCGTTTAAAAAATGTGCATAATTTTCAACACCGATTGAAAGCATCAGCGGTAAACCAATTGCGGATGGGAGTGAATACCTGCCGCCAACCCAGTCCCAGAATTGAAACATATTCACCGGATCGATACCAAAATTAATGACTTTTTCTTCCGCTGTTGAAGCTGCCACAAAGTGTTTTCTTATTTGATTTTCACATCCGGTTTTGTCTATAAACCACTCTTTAGCAGTTTCGGCGTTTGTTATTGTTTCCTGTGTGGTAAATGATTTCGATGCTATAATAAAAAGTGTTGTTTCAGGATCACAAGCCTTTAAGGCTTCTGTTATATCAGTACCGTCAACATTGGATATAAACAGAACATTGAGCCTTTCATGTTTAAAGGTTCTTAGTGCTTCATACGCCATGTGCGGTCCAAGGTCAGACCCACCGATACCAATATTTACAATAGTATCAACGGTTTTTCCGGTGTATCCTTTCCAGCTGCCGCTACGGACTTTTTCTGAAAAAACAGCCATTTGGTTCAATGTCCCAACGACGAGGGGCATTACATCCTGGCCGTCTTCATAAACAGGTGAGAGTGCTTCGAACATGTTTTCTTTAGAATATTTTACATTCCGGAGTGCAATATGGAGAACAGCTCTTTTTTCAGTAGAGTTGATTTTTTCACCGTTAAACATTTTATCAGCCCAGGGCATAACCTCGCACGCCTCAGCCAGTTTATATAAAGCCTGAGTAATTTCTTTAGTGATAAGGTTTTTTGAGAGGTCCAGGTGAAACGGGCCGAATTTGTAAGTCATATCGTTTATACGATTCGGGGCACTGTCAAACAACTCACGCATGTGTACATTTTTATTTTTTTTGTACAGGCTTTCGAGCCGTTTCCATTCTTTTCGCTTCGTTAAACAAGGGGTATCAATCAAGACAATTAATCCTTTCAGGTAAAAAAAGTAATTATTTATATGATAATCAAATCAAGGTGTCAAGAAGGTAGATTCTAATTGAAGTGAAACTTTGAAGATATTATGAATAAAGGACTTTATATGGGTGAGCAGTAGCTCATAATTTGTCGTGTTAAAAGCTTTTCAGTTGATACATATGGTACATTTAGTTTATTTGCTACTGTTTGAATGAAATTCCAAATTTTTCCAGAAACGGGCTCTGTTCGCCATGCATGAATTTTAAAAGTTCTTCTCGTGTTTGTAATTTCGGAACGCCTTTTTCAGCAAGAATTGTCATTATGTTTTTAAATACATCGCGTCTTTTTTTCCCCTGTTTAGATAAATCCCGCCTGTCCTGGAACTCATCCATCAAAGTCGATCCGCAAACACAGTTTCTGAAAAGTTCAATGATTGGCGTGTCGTTATCATCAAGAGTGCTTTTAAGCCCGGTGCTGCCTTGAATTGATTCTGAATTATTGATAAAATCATCCGGAGACTTATACACCTGACCGCATGTTGCACATTTTTTTGGGAAAGCCGTTTCGGTCAGGGTTTTAAGGTTGTCATAAAGGCCTGACATGTCGGATGATTTAGTGTTGTCCATTGGTTGCCACATTTTTAATTTATTGTCGAAGTTTTTAACAAAAGTCAGGTTACATGGAATATAGCTGAAACGATAACTTGAATTCTAAATATATCATAAATATGAAATGACTTCAACTTACTCCGGGTAGAATCGGCTGTTTTCGGAGCAGCATAGCATGGATATCAACACGTTTTGATGGTTGATACCCATGCAGGTTAATAGCTGTTAAGAATTGTTGCTGACAACCTGAAGCGCTCTTTTATAAATATTTTTTCGTTTTTTTCTAAGCATTTGTGTCATTGCGATGCCTGTTTTATTTTCACCAATCTCTCTGGTGAAATCGGTTCCTAATTTTTTTCTTGTCTCAGCAGATCTTTTGACAGCATTACTTATAGCATTACAGGTTGTCAGGTTATCAGGGTTATATTCCGGGTTGAAATAGGGGGTGCCGGGATTAGAAATACCATCATACAGGACTTTTTTCTTTTCGGTATACCCTTCAGGTGGTGTTTCACCGGAACACCCCAGCATGAAAACCCCTGTATCATCATTGCAAAACCAGTTGATTAATCCCGGAACAGATTGTTTCATCTTATCATTCAGGCATATTTTCATGGTTTCAACTATATTGACAGGATTGTTAAACTCACCGTCATGAAACAAACAGGCTTTATATGCCGTTTCAAGAGAACGCCTTGGTCCTATAAATGCACTTCCGGCTCCGTAAAGCGCACGTTCCTGAGACAGGCCATATTGTTTTCGGGTTACTTCAGCTCTTAGCACATCTTCAGGTTTGTAACCGTCTTCAAAAACAACATTTATTTTGTTCCCTTCATCCTGCAGAGCCGTTAAGTCATGCATTCCCATTTTTAAAGTATCACCGCTGTCAGGCCTCTCAGCAAAGGGTGGTGTATATCCCTTATCCAGTAAGTCCCTGAGTTTCTTAAATCCATGCTCGTGATCATAAACGTCCAGTAATACAGTGCTGTATTTCCCAAGGGGCGACTCAAGTAAGGCGATAAGCGCTTCTTCAAGATTGCCGTATTGCTGGTAATAACAATGTCCTGTCGTTCCGGAAGATTTAAACGGTGCGCCGTTGATAAATGCGCCAAGATCATTTGACGTTGATATGATACCACCGCCGATAAGAATTGCCAGAAGGACATCATCACTCTCTTCCTTGTTATGAAGTGCCCGGAACATTACTTCAATAAATCGCCAGGGGTCTCCTATAATTTCGGCAAACTGAGCAGCAATGGTTGCAATATGTGACAGGTGTCCCGTTTGAATATACATCGGTTCATTCAGCCATACTGCAGGCGTCTCACCGTAAATCTCGGCTACGGGAAAAGGTACGCCCGTAAATGTAACACCTTCACCCGGATAAGTGATTTTAACAGGTAGATATCCGTCAAAATCATCAACAACGTGCAGCCAGTAATTCTTATCAAACTGCCGCGGGAAGTCATTATGTTTTCCGGAAAAAAAATCTGCAACCAGTTCCACTTCGTCGCGGGTAATCTGGTGACTTAAAAACTCCAGCCATTTCCAAAATCCACATGCAACAGTAAAACCACCGATCTGTTTTCGCATGATGACATGTTGCGCGGCAAATTTTTTACCGGGCAGGCAAGCCATAAAGTGCTCATAGTTATCACTTAGTACAAGTGGTTGATGCGTTCCTATCAGTTTTCGGAGCCAGTTATCCAACCCCTGAAATGACGAATAATCGGTTGGGTAACCGGCATGCCCTTCCAGTTCAAGTAGCGCTTTTATTCTTTGTGCATTTTTTAAACCATAATCTTTGTATGTTGACATGACCGCCTCTTGATAAATGTTAAACAGATTAATAAAAAAGCTTATGGCGTCGTAAAAAGTCCCATCTACGCTGCGAAGCAAGTGCCCCTGGGGTGCAAGCTTTAGTGATTTGCCAG
>JQIA01002201.1_pt1 | contig 10444 bp, 8 predicted proteins | sample 811431 | NCBI WGS metagenome assembly JQIA01 (sample SAMN02998118, study PRJNA258478) | marine sediment metagenome | biome: marine; feature: seafloor; material: sediment; isolation source: oil-polluted sediment collected from 3 locations (0.5 km, 0.7 km and 0.9 km)... | place: USA: Gulf of Mexico ... | reverse complement strand
AGGATGCAGAATGAATTGCATCAATCGTGTATCTAATGTGACTCATGTAATTCGTAAACTCATTACATCCTACAGTTTGAATTATCTTAAGCATTCATAATTAAGAATTGCTATACCCAAATTAATCATAGATTCCCTTGGAATATATATCATTTACCAATTGAATGAATGCCAACCACCCCTTATTCAGGGGATGTTGAAAGTATACAAACAGGAAATGCTATATTATAATGCTGATTTTAAAGCTTTACGAATTAACACTTCGCTAGTCATACCTTCTTCAGCTACATTATTTACCCAATGGCTAGCATCATTAGGCTTATAACCTAATGCAATTAAAGCACTGACGGCATCTTCTATTGGATTGTTAACTTTAGTTACTACAGTATTAATTGGTTTGGAAATTGAACTGCTGGTATCACTATTCTTTAAATAGTCTCGCATTTCGATAATCAAACGTTCTGCAGTCTTTTTACCAACTCCAGGAATTCGTTTAAGTTGGGTTATATCATTATCATGAATGCATTGAAGAAAGGTATTTAATTCCATTGAAGATAAGATACTCAAGGCCAATTTTGGCCCAACTCCAGTAATCCGAATTAAATTACGAAATAATTCCCGTTCTGGTGCAATTAAAAAACCATACAAAACATGGGCATCATCCCGAATACTAAGATGAGTTAATAATTTAACCTCAGCATTTAAGTCCGGTAAATTATAAAAAGTTGACATTGGAGCCAAAATTTCATAACCAACTCCATTAACTTCAATGACTAATGAAGGTGCTTGTTTTTCTATTATTATTCCACGTAAACTACTGATCATTATATATGTTGAATGTGACAAAGAGCTACAGCTAAAGCATCAGCAGCATCAGCTTGAGGGGTTTGAGGAAGAGACAGTAACACCTTTACCATATGTTGTACTTGAATTTTATCAGCATGACCCTTACCAACCACAGCTTGTTTAATTTTGGTTGGGGCATATTCATACACTGGTAAATTATTTTGCACACAAGCAACGATGGCTGCTCCTCTAGCATGACCTAATTTTAGGGCTGAAGCAGCATTACGATGCATAAAAATTTGTTCAATTGCTGAAATATTAGGTTGATACTGCTCAATAATTTGATTTAAGTTAATAAAAATTTCTTGTAATCGCAATGGCATAGCATCTGACTGTATGCGTATACAACCACTAGTAATATATTTGGAATTACGCTTATTAATTTCGATTATTCCAAACCCAGTTAACCTAGAACCTGGATCAATACCTAAAATACGTTCAGTCATCACAATATACTATTCATGTAACAAATTGATCCGCTGTTCTCCAGCTTGGATATGAGCTTGTAAAATATTTTGAAATACAGATGGGTCTTTTATATGAGTCATTTCACCTGGACGTGGGAAATGCAAATCTTGGAGACGGGATAACCAAAATCTTAATGCAGCTGCTCGTAACATTATTGGCCAAATTTTATATTCAACCTCAGTAAAAGGACGAATTTGATTATAACTAGTGAAAATAGCTTTTACCCGTTTTGCATCTAAATCTCCATTTGGCAAATTACACCAATCATTAACTGTTACTGCAATATCATAAATTAGCGCATCATTACAAGCATAGTAAAAATCAATTACACCACATAATTTATTACCTTCAAATAGTGCATTATCTCGAAATAAATCGGCATGAATAACACCTTGTGGTAGAGCTAAATTTTGGTATCTATGCTGAAACTCTAATTCATTACGCAACAGTTTAGCATCATAAGGTGGCATTTGCGATAATACTCGTTCTGCTGTCACTTTCCACCAATGTGGACCACGTTCATTATCACGTTTTAAATGAAAATTAGGACTAACAAAATGAAAATGACCTAAAAAATTGCCTAATGTCTGACATTGAGCTGTGGTTGGAATTTTAACATCTGTAGCCCCCGCTAATCTTTGTACTAAAGCGGCTGGTCTATCATTAAGCTGGTGTAAATAACTACCAGTTAAATCAGATACAGGATGAGCTGTGGGAATATTATGTTCAGAAAGATAAGCCATTAATTCTAAAAAATATGGCAATTCTTCACTACTAAGACTTTCAAATAAAGTCAATACAAACTCACCATTCGAGGTTGTAACAAAATAATTAGTATTTTCTATTCCAGCATTGATACCTTTATAAGAAATTAAATTTCCTAGCTCATAATGGCTTAAAAATTCTTCAAGTTGATGCTGTTCAACACAAGTATAAACGGACATTTAGTAATCATCATTAGTATTTTGGCAAAACTATATATTAAACAGTTTATTTTGTCCAGCTTTCATATCAGAATTTTCATAAAAATCAAAAATGATTTGTGGAACTTCTTCTGCTGTGTCAACTACTGTCATCAAGGATAGATCATCTATAGCAATTGTATTTTGTTCTAATAGAGTATTTTTCAGCCAATCTAATAAACCTTGCCAAAATGAACTAGATACTAAGATAATTGGCATTTTCGGAATTTTATTAGTTTGTACTAAAGTTAAAATTTCTGCCAACTCGTCTAAAGTACCAAATCCACCTGGTAATATTACATAAGCAGAAGCATATTTTACTAACATTACTTTACGAACAAAAAAATGTTTAAAACTTAAAGATAAATTTTGATATTGATTTGGATGTTGTTCTTGTGGTAAGTTAATGTTAACTCCAATACTTTGTGAAGCACCAGCAAAAGCTCCTTTATTTGCTGCTTCCATAATTCCAGGCCCACCACCACTCAACACTGAAAAACCAGCTTCTGATAATTGATAAGCTATTTGTTCTGCTAAATGATAATATGGATGTTCTGGACTAAACCGAGCTGAACCAAAAATACTAACTGAAGGAGTGATATTTGCTAATTGATCAAAACCTTCCACGAATTCCGCCATAATTTGGAAAACTCGCCAAGATTCTTGTTCTGGATTAAATTGAGTCATAATATATTCCTGCAGAAATTCACAAAAAATCCTCTTAATAGATTAAATTTGTACCCAACGACGTGGTAAACTAACTACACCAATTTCTAAACTTTTTTGATGCACTTTCAGCTGGGTAGCTAAATCGGCTCGATCGTAAAAATGTAGCCCATTTTCGCACATTAAATATACAATTATTTGGTATTCGCCACGCAATAACGGTAATTTAGGGAAATGTAATCGCACTGAAGCATTGCCACGTTGATCACGGTTAATAATAAACTTATCGTTTTGAGTACTGGAACTAGCAATTACTCGATTGTCTTCACTGGTCAGTACTACACCAATGCTTGGAGGTTTCAATTTAGGATCAGAACTGAAGCTTACGCTAATGCACAGTTCACTTTTAGTACTCAAAATATCCAAGCTTTCCCCAGTCATACCATCCACTAAAACTTTTATTTCATTAAGACTTGCAGTACCTTCAATAGCACTAGGTTGTTGTAGCTGCTGATTTTCTGGAACTTCAGAGTCGTCAACTTGCAAAGTAAACTGGTTATAAGCACTAATCACTTCGTTTGGCTTACCATCCATTCTAACTTTGCCTTTATCCAACCAAATCACTCGGTCACAGATTGATTCGACTTGGTATAAAGAATGAGAGCAAAATAGGATTGTCTTGTCAGCTTGTCTAAATTGCATGATGCGGTCAAATGATTTGCGAGCAAATGTACCATCACCAACTGATAATGCCTCATCAATTATTAAAATATCTGGGTCAACACAGGTTGCTACTGCAAATGCCAATCGCATAAACATACCAGAGGAATAAGTTTTAACCGGTTGATCCATAAAATCTTGGATTCCAGCAAATTCAACGATATCTTCATATACATTTTCAACTTCGTTTGGAGATAAACCCATCATACTACCGTTTAAATACACATTTTCCCGGCCAGTCATTTCTGGGTGAAAACCACTGCCTAATTCTAATAAAGCTGCCACTCGGCCTTTAACTTCACAAGAATCACCAGTTGGTTGCAGAGTGCCACTGATAATTTTTAATAATGTGCTTTTGCCAGCTCCATTGTCACCAACAATACCAATAACTTGGCCAGTTGAAATGGTTAAACTTAGGGGATGTAAGGCAATGAAGGCTTGATGACGTGGTTTATGGGTGACAATTTCGATTAAACGGTCAATTCCATGAGCGTAGGCGGTATAGGTTTTACCGATATTTTGTAGTTCGATTACTTTCATTTTATGCTAACTATACTTAGTAAAGATTCTATCATTTTAATTTAAATATAGTTTATCATATATAAGATACGATTGGACATTGGGGAATTTTATGTTTTATATTTTGGTTTGGTTAGATGTGTTTTGTAGTGTTAAATTTTTTCGTGCTATGTTGGTAGGTGTAGTTTTGATTTTGGGAATGATACCTACAATACAAGCTACTACTGATTGTAGTTGTGATTTTGAAGAAAAATATATTGATGAAGATGGTAATTACATAAGGGATGAAAATGGTAATTATATAAGAGAATATTGTAGAGGAGAGTTTACCAATATGCTTGAAAATGAATGTAAAACATTGGTTACACTTTATAAAAAAACTAATGGTTATCATTGGAAATACAATAGTGAAGAATGGAGTAGAAACTATTCCCCTTGCCATTGGTACGGAGTTCGTTGTTTTAATTATAATGATGGTCATGTGACAGGTCTTAATTTAGAAGATAATCGACTAAAAGGTTCTATTCCTAATTTTAACAATTTACATGGTTTAGAATACTTTAATTTAAGTAATAACCAAATAACTGGTTCTGTTCCCAATTTTAATAATTTGTCTAATTTAGAAAGAATTATTTTAAGTGATAACCGATTAAGTGGTTCTATTCCTAAATTTAATCATTTACCTAATTTGGAAGTGATTAGTTTAGAAAACAATAGATTAAGAAGTTCTATTCCTAATTTTAAATTTTTACCTAGTTTAAAAGTAATTGATTTATCTAACAATTTACTAAGTGGTTCTGTTCCTAACTTTAATCATTTACCCAACTTGAGATTTATTGGTTTAGAAAACAATAAATTAAGAAGTTTTATTCCTAATTTTAATTATTTACCTAGTTTAAATAGTCTTTCTTTATCGAATAATCAATTAAGTGGCTCTGTTCCTGATAGTTTTAGTAATTTACCTAATCTAAAGAACCTTTGGTTATATAACAATCAATTAACTGGTACCATTTCTGATTTTAGTTCTTTATCTAATTTAGAAAATCTTTTTTTAAGCGATAATCAATTAACTGGTTCTATTCCTAATTTTAGCAAATTACTTAATTTAAAAAACCTTGGTTTATGGGGTAGCCAATTAAGTGGTTCTATTCCTAATTTTAGTCATTTGCCTAAATTAGAAGAACTTATTTTACGTGATAACAGATTAACAGATTCAATTCCTGATTTTAGAAAATTACCTAATTTGAAGGAACTTTTTTTACAAAACAATCAATTAAGCGGTTTCATTCCCAATTTTAATAATTTACCTAATTTAAATTGGCTTTGGTTAGACAACAATCAATTAAATGGTTCAATTCCTAATTTCAGTAATTTACCTAATTTAGAATTTCTTCTTTTATCTAATAACCAATTAAGTGGTTCCATTCCTAATTTTAATAATTTGCCTAGTTTGAAGACACTTGGTTTAAGTAATAATCAATTAAGTGGTCCTATTCCCGATTTTAGTCACTTAAGTAATTTAAATAGTCTTTATTTATATAGGAATAAACAATTATGTAGAAAACCTAATGTCGATTATTCTCGTTGGGCAAGTGCAATGCAATACTCATTATGCTCCTCCACTTTAACCATTCACGGAATTCATAAAAAACGTTCAGCAGGACATTTCTATGTAGAATTGATAGAAAGAGATGAAAATACAGGTGAAACAACAGAACAATTAATTTATGGCAAATACCCCAAAGAAGGCTATTTCATAAAAAACTTAAAACTAGGAATATTTTTGAGTGACAATCCTAGTTTAGGTGGTATCATGAAATTTTATCCTGATGGCATTATCAAAGATGATTCCCAAAAACATCAAAAAGCACTGAATGCTCCAAATATTTATAACTTAAAATCAACTGAAGAATTTTATATTACTCAAGAACAATACGAAAAAGCTAAACGTGTTATTAATTATCACAGAAAAAGTAAAATTCTTTCATATAATTGGGACGATAACAACTGTATAGACTTTGCTCAGGAGATATATAAAACTACAGGGCAAAATGGACATTTTACCCAACATTTCACTGCAAAAGAAAAGGCTCAATTAGGTCTTGCTGGTATACAAACAATATTACGTTTTTCAAATACACGTTCAACTAGAAAAGGAAGCAAACAAAAATATATACCTGTTTCTGCACAACAATTCTCCAAAATACTCAACATGTCAGTAGCAGAAATGTACCAACACAACGAATTTCTCCAAGAAAGAGTTTTCTACCCAGAACAATTTTCTGAAGAAATATGGCTACTTGAAAGCGGCATAGACAAATTAAACATAACCCCTAAAGCCAGCAATATTTTAGGAATTAACAGCCCTATTACCAATTACGAATGGGCAATAAACGGCCAATCATTATCAAGTTCTGCCGAAATAAAACTAGCGGATACAAAAAATAATACTATTACCCTTACACTAGGAAATAACCAAGGACAAACAACTAGTATTAAAGAAAATATTACCATTCCAAATTCAAATTCAGGAACAATGTTTCGCATTAATACCCAAGCAGATATCTATCCAAAACCATTGCAACCAGTAGCAGGTTTTTCCATCAAAGGTAATGGTATGCAAACTGTTATGTTCCGAGGTATTAGCCACAATGTCGATACAATCATAACAATCCTAGAATACCCAAGCAGAAAAATTGTTGCTAGTAACGATAACTGGCAAGATGATATTCGAATCAAAGAAGTTCCACAACATCTACATTTACCTAAAACTACTAACTCTGGAGCTATAGTTGACTTACCTACTGGTGCTTATACAATTGCCATCAACTCCCATAACAAAATTGGTAGAGGAGCAATAGTTATAGACTTACTTTCTAAATCAGCCCAAATAACTAGATTCAACACCATTGCATCCACTGGACATGCTGATGTAGTTGGATTTATTACTAGAGGTAATAGTAGGAAAGTACTATTCTTAGGCATGGAATTGAACAATTTTGATCCGACTATTAAAGTAGAAAAACATATTGGCCGAGAATTTTTGAACTCTAATGCAAACTGGAAAGATGCAATTGGAATTACAAAACCACTGCCTAAATTAAAAGATGCCGCTCTACTTTTAGATTTACCAGCCGATGCTTATATTGCTACTATTAGTGATAATGATGGAAACAAAGCTGGAAGAGGAATATTTAGTATTCAAGTTATAGAATAGATAATGATATAGTTAGATGTAACGTAATCCAATATTAGACATCTTTCCTAAATAAGAGTATATAACTGGATGTTTGAATTAGCTATTATTGTTTCAAGTTGTTATATCATCCATACATGGCTATATGTCTTTTGTTATTTAGGAAAGATGTCTATTACATCTAACTATGCTGTGTTAATCATTTATTTAAGAATCAAAAGAATAATGTCTTAGATGGGAAGTATCCCGGACAATTTTACTGCCAAATTTTTGTAAACGTTCATTAATTAACTCGTCTAGTTCAGTTTTAGCAGTGTAAGTGGCTAATGCATGTAATCCTTCTGCCATACATTTTTTACACAATGGATGGTTGCGTTGGCATAAATACTATAGCGTTTACCGTTTGAATAAGGTACAAGGTTTCGGGAAATCCGCTCTGCTCCATTCCCGAAACAACTAAATATAGTACTGCGCTCAATCGGGAAACGCTATATACGATGTTGGAAGTGGATGAATTGTCGGAGCATGATATAGTAGTTCCCAATTAAATACAATATAATTATATTGTTTATTTATCATATGTTTAACAAGTTATTTTGTATATGACTCAATCGGGAATTACTATACTAAAGAGTTGTTTTTATATCATTATTTGGTGGAAGGTGATTTATTGCCATTGTTGATATAGCTAGGAAACATTTTGAAATTTGTCAGGATAAAGAAAATTTAGCTGTTTCTTAATATAGCATTTTTCGATTGGATAAACTACAGCAATATAAGTAATTGATATTTATTTTGAATTTAATTAATAATTAAGCATTCATAATTAAGAATTGCTATACCCTAACTCTTAATTTTTGACCAAATACTGAATGAAAGATATTATTCCTGAAAACTTATAATCTTCATCAATATAATTTTCAATAACATAGAACATAAAATAATATATTCTTGCAGATGACCAAATAATTAATATTAATAGTATTCCAGTCTTCAAATCTTTTGTTACTAATAATATTTCAATTACGGAAATAACCAGAATTAGCAAAAATAGAATTGCTTTTAAATACATTAATTTATGACTTTTAATATCTCTCATTTAAATTATTAAAAAATGTTCTCACATCATTTTGATATGAGAACAAATCTGATCCTAATCTATTTGACAAAGCTCTTCAGCAAATGGTTCTATGGACAAATCAAACATCATAGATACCTGTTTAGTAGTTGAATCAGCGTTAGTTAGATCAATTCCAATTGTATAAGTTAGACCAGAATTATCGTTTAATTCTAATTTAGACTTAGTTGTTTTTCCAGTTGGTACATCCTGAGTTTGTATGTCAAAACTAGGAACTAAAAGATATTTTTCACCTTTATATACGGTAGTAAAAGTACCATCATTATTAAAAATAATACTTTCTACTCCTGGAAACAGAAGACCTTTTTCAATAAGAATATTTGGTTTAAAAACAGTTGCCATAAGCTTCTGAGAAGTTCCATCAGAATATACTACTTTTGCTGTTTTTTCTTTAGCTCTAGTAGTAGAAACACTAACTCCAAAATCACAAAATTGTTCACCAGTAGTTTCATCTGTAACACACCAATCCTCAGCTGCTGGCTCAATATATGGATCTGCTATAACTATTATTTGACTGTTACTACTAGAAGCACGAGTATTAGTAGTTGGAAGTTCCATAAAAATATCGCCTTGTTCTCCAAATACAACTTGGCTATTGTTTATAACTTTGGATAAGTCATCTGGGTCTTTTATTGTAGGAACTACTTTCATCTGCTGACCTTGAGATGTAGTTACCTGAAAAAAACAACCTTCAATGGTAGAAAGTTCTGATTTAGATGTATTTTTATCGACCTGAACAATATTGTTTTTATCTGGTAAAAAAGCAAATTCATTTTTAACTCCACTAGTTCCCTGGTTTTCTTCTACATATAAAATACCAGTGGTGTCTTGTTGAGATAAATTAAGGTCGTTAGATAAAGAATTTTGCATATACTCTATCATTGGAGTTCCAGTTCCACCTAAACCCCTACCAACTCCTAAATTTGGCACTGTTGGCATAACTATGTTTTGAACATCAGAAAATTCTTGAGTTATTTCCTGCATAGATAATTTAGCACCTGTAGGTGGTTCTATATCTCCAGTTTCATCATCTATATACCAACCATCTGGTAACATACTTTTTGCATCATCACGAGAAATTTTTTCATGATCAAGATGGTGAAAAAACATAAAAGTATCTTCATCAGACATTTGTTTAACTTCATCTTTATTCAAATGATCTAAGTCTAATTCATGAATCAAATCAGGATTTAAACCAGCCAATTTATCCGCCTTAAACAAATCATCTAATACTTCTTTAGGCATTTCATCAATCTGTTGTTTAGTTAAACCATTCATTGCATCTTTACTAATGTTAGCTCGTTGTTCTGGACTCATTGCAACCAACGTTTTAGAAGGCATATTTTTTAAATGCTCTGGTTGCATCTTATTAAAAGATTGATAATCAATATTAGCAAGTTTATCAGAGTCATAATCAGCTATTTCATCAATAGAAATTTCAAATTCTTCATAGTCTTCAAACTCAAATTCACCATTTCCTAAAAATTCCAATAGTTCATTTACCTCTTCATCTATTGGTGGATTATTAGGATCACCATCTTCAGGTGGAAATGGTTTGTCTATTTCGCCATCCAACTCACCATTTTCAGGTGGAAAAGGTTTGTCTGTTTCACCATCTAACTCATCATCTTCAGGTGGGAATGGTTTATCTGTTTCGCCATCTAACCCACCATCTTCAGGTGGAAAAGGTTTGTCTGTTTCGCCATCCAACTCACCATCTTCAGGTGGAAAAGGTTTGTCTGTTTCACCATCCAACTCACCATTTTCAGGCGGAATGTCTGTTTCATCACCAACTTCTATACCTAAGTCTTCTGGCAATGGATCGGGATCGGTTACTGGTCCTTCATCTGGAAATAGTTCTGGATCGGGATCGGTTACTGGTCCTTCATCTGGAAATGGTTCTGGATCGGGATCGGTTACTGGTCCTTC
>JQIA01002199.1_pt1 | contig 10444 bp, 8 predicted proteins | sample 811431 | NCBI WGS metagenome assembly JQIA01 (sample SAMN02998118, study PRJNA258478) | marine sediment metagenome | biome: marine; feature: seafloor; material: sediment; isolation source: oil-polluted sediment collected from 3 locations (0.5 km, 0.7 km and 0.9 km)... | place: USA: Gulf of Mexico ... | reverse complement strand
TTTGCCACTCTGAATTCAAACGCAGTTCCGTGGCCGCCCTCTGGAATAACATACTCAAGTGTCGTGTTTGCATTGCCGTATAGCGGTGCCCAATATTCCATGCTCGCTATGTCGACCTCCAGACCCGCCACGTCCGCTGCATTCAGCAGTGAATTACCAGCGATAGACTGTGCAATGAAATCATTCTTCGGCACGCGATTCTGATAGATCTGACCACTTAGAAATGCCGGCACTGCAAACCGAGTAAATGGGAAGACACCCAGAGTCTGTCGATAAAAGGTGAATCCGGAAAACGTCTGTCGGAAGTCACTACCAAGCTGAGGATGTTGAATCAATTCATCAAAAAAATCAGACTGAAACCCATCTAAGACGATGTGCAAAACGTTTTGATCTGCAGAGAAACTGGCTAACCGATTCATGATTTCGGTTTGATCTGCATCGAGTTTTACAGCAACCCCACCCTCATGACCGAGCCATTCATAACCAACCTGAGCAGCTTGAACAGCGAACAGTAAAACCGCCGCCTGCGTAATCAACGGATAAAAGCGTCGAGAAAAAATCAGGCCGAGTGCAATCAGACTCATCCAGATTGAACCGTCCAGCCATCCCTGCCATGCACTGGAATCCCAGTCGATGTTATGACCGTCTAACAGGCCGTAGTTCCACACCAGCAGGTTACTTTGAAACCAGACCAACAGGCACAAACTCGAAACCAATACCAGGTAGCGCTGATACCATTTTGCCGGGCAGAGCATACCGATGATGGTAATAACCAGTAGCAAGGCAAGCGCCGGTAATGCCCACCAGGTCAGTAGGTCTCGAACCGGCGTTATGAACTCGCCACTATTGCCAAGATAGATTGTTAACGGCGTTAACAAAAAAAGCTGGCTAGCTAATACCCCGGCCAACAACAGACCCAGCCCAGTATTTTTTTTATAGTTTGTTATGTTCAATATAAATATTCTCTGGGGTTAATATGCGGATAGAAAAGCTAAGCTGAAACCACAATAAACGCACGGCGTCATTCTCAGGGTTAACCTGAATATTATCTAGAATCAGATAGAGACCCTCGCGCTAAGATGTTCTAATATATAAACAATTACTTCAGTTGAATATTCCAGTTCTTAGGCAGCCCAAACCAAACATCTATGACCAGTCACAGTAATATTACGCAAACCACGATCAGCATCATCCTGCCAGCGAAAAATGAAGGTAAGGCACTGGCTGACCTGCTGCCGGAGTTGCAACAGCAACATCCTGAAGTCGAGATTATCGTAGTAGATGACGGCTCCACCGATAATACAGCGGAAATATGCAAACAAGTTGGAGTGGTTCATCTGCTCCATCCCTATTCAAAAGGTAATGGCGCGGCAATCAAAAGCGGGGCTAGCGCTGCTTCGGGTGAGTACCTGGTGATGATGGATGCAGATGGTCAGCACCCGGTAAGCGCTATAACACCACTCATCGAAAAACTGAATGAGGGGTTTGACATGGTCATCGCCGCTCGTGATTTCACCTCTCAGGCAAGTCTCGCTCGCGGAATCGCCAACACCATTTATAATAAACTCGCCAGCCTGGTCACTGGACAGAAAATCATTGATTTAACCAGCGGGATGCGAGCGGTCAAAGCAAAACGGTTCCGGCAGTTTTTACCCTTATTACCGAACGGGTTTTCCTACCCGTCAACCATCACCATGGCATTTTTTCGTAGCGGTTACAATGTTGCGTATCTTCCGGTTTCAGTAGGCTCTCGAAAAGGACGTAGCCATATCCGTCCACTGCAGGATGGCATCCGCTTTTTATTAATAATTTTCAAACTAACTACCCTCTACTCTCCCCTTAAAATATTTTTCCCAATCGCCCTGCTTCAAGCCCTAACCGGACTGGGTTACTACACCTATACTTACCTGTCAGATGGCCGGTTTACCAATATGGGGGTGACACTAATTGTCTCCGCAATCACGGTTTTTTTAATTGGACTGGTCTCTGAACAGATCACCATGCTGCTTTATGCTCGACTTGATAATAGTGGTGACTAGGAGCCCGACAGGCCTGGGTGTCCTACTGCCAAAACTGCCTGGTTTGACTATGTTTAAAAGTGGCGAACTTAGACTTCCCCTTACTACGCAGACCTGCCCTGGACAGTTTGATCAACGGTTATCAGAAAGTTAAGTCGATTTGCTATTAATCCCTTGATATAGTGATGTAATTCTTCTAGCACACTCTTTAACTATGGATGGAGCCTAATGGCAACAGCCAACCCCACTGTTTTCCTGACCGGCCTGGCACGCAAGCTAGTAGACGAAGGCCTGCTTGAAGAAGCCGCTGCCGAGACAGCGCTAGCTGCCGCAGATAAAGAAAAGATTCCCTTTGTTACGCACCTGGTCTCAAAAAACCTTGTCGAAGCTAAGGCAATAGCAGTTTGCGCCTCAGCTGACTTCGGCATTCCTGTATTTGATCTCGATTCACTCGACCTGGAAATGGCTGCAACAAAACTGGTCGGCGAGAAATTAATCCGCAAGCACCATTCTCTGCCGCTTTACAAAAGAGGCCAACGGCTTTACGTAGCGGTTTCAGACCCCACCAATTTCCAGGGTCTTGACGAAATAAAATTTAATGTTGGCCTGTCAACTGAAGCCATTCTGGTAGAAGAAGACAAACTCACTAAAACGATCGAAAAGGTACTCGAAGAACAGGAAGAAGTTACCGGGCTAGATGATTTTGGTGATGATGATCTGGATGACCTCGACCTGATATCTGATGAGGATGAGGCCGCTGAAGAAGCAGGCTCTGATACCGAGATCGACGATGCCCCCGTCGTTCGTTATGTCAACAAATTGCTATTGGATGCCATCAATAAGGGTGCTTCGGATTTACATTTCGAACCCTACGAAAAAAAATATCGAATCCGATTCAGGGTTGACGGCATTCTTAAGGAAGTTGCTCAGGCCCCTATTAGCATGGCGAGGAAGATAGCCGCCCGAATTAAAGTCGTATCGGCACTGGATATCTCGGAAAAACGAGTTCCTCAGGATGGCCGAATGAAGCTCAAATTTGGCAAACGGGCTATCGACTTTCGGGTCAGCACCTGTCCGATGCTGTTTGGCGAAAAAATTGTCATGCGTATTCTTGACCCCTCTAGCGCTCAGTTGGGGATAGAGATGCTTGGATATGAACCTGAACAGCAAGCGATTTTTGAGGAAAACCTCGCTAAACCATATGGAATGCTACTCATTACCGGGCCCACCGGTAGCGGTAAAACCGTATCCCTGTATACCGGTATCAATATCATTAACAATCCGGATATCAATATTTCTACCGCTGAAGATCCGGCAGAAATCGTGCTTGAAGGGGTCAACCAGGTCAACGTTAACGTCAAGCAGGGGCTGACCTTCGCCGTCGCGTTAAAATCCTTTTTGCGTCAAGATCCCGATGTCATATTGATTGGGGAAATACGTGACCTGGAAACAGGTGAAATTGCCATCAAGGCCGCTCAGACTGGTCATATGGTGATGGCGACGCTGCATACTAATGACGCACCGCAAACCGTTACTCGTCTCCTTAATATGGGGATCCCTTCCTACAACATCGCTTCGGCCCTGAACTTAATCATTGCCCAGAGACTGACCCGTCGTCTCTGTAAGCATTGTAAAAAGCCAATGGAAGTCCCGGAACCGGCGTTAGTTGAAGAAGGCTTTACCGAAGAGCAAATAAAAGAAGGTATAACCATATACGGCCCTGTGGGTTGCGACCAATGTACAGAAGGATACAAAGGCCGTGCCGGCATCTATCAGGTAATGCCGATTTCTGAAGAGATGGCCAAACTGATCATGTCAGAGGCAACCGCTCTCGATTTGGCCGCACAAGCTGAAAGCGAAGGTATCAACGACCTAAGAAAGTCAGGCTTGTTAAAAGTGATTCAGGGCATTACATCGCTCGATGAAGTTAACCGGGTAACCAAGGAATAACCAGATGGCCACACGTGCAGCAGCAGCCAAAAAAGGCAAACCAATCAAGGTAGCAAGCTACTCCTGGTCCGGAAAAGATAAAGCCGGAAAAAAAGCCAAAGGTGTCACCAAAGGAACTGACATCAATGTGGTTCGTTCACAGCTTCGAGCCCAGGGCATTAGTAACCCCAAAGTCGCCAAGCAAATTCAGCTATTTGCCGCCCCGCCCCAAAAAATAACACCTAAAGACATCACTCTGTTTTCGCGCCAAATGGCAACTATGCTCGACGCAGGGGTGCCTATGGTAATGGCCTTCGATATTGTCGGAAAGGGTCATGAAAACCCCAGCATGGCAGATCTAATATTGACGCTAAAGGGAACGGTTGAAGGCGGTAGTAGTTTTGCTGAAGCACTCGCGAAGCACCCCTTACAGTTCAACGAACTCTATGTGAATTTAGTAAGTGCTGGAGAGGCGGCAGGGATACTTGATGACCTACTAGCAAAGCTAGCGACCTTTATGGAAAAAACCGAGGCCATCAAAGGGAAAATAAAATCTGCAATGGTCTATCCCGCGTCAATTATGGTGATTGCCTTTGCAGTAACAATCATATTATTACTGTTTGTTATCCCACAATTTGAAAGTCTGTTTGAGAATTTTGGGGGGGAATTGCCTGCACCTACTCAATTCGTAGTCGACCTTTCCAAATGGGTTCAGAACTACTGGTTACCCATGTTTGCAATTATCGGCGGCATTATTTACGGAATAATGACACTGAAACAACGCTCGAAAAAATTCAATATCCTGCTGGATAAGGCGGTTTTAAAGGCACCTGTCATCGGTGAAATAATCTCTAAAGGAACAGTTGCCCGCTTCGCCCGAACCTTGTCGACCATGTTTGCTGCCGGCGTACCTCTAGTTGAGGCGATGGAAAATGTCGCCAAAGCATCTGGCAATGTTGTTTACGAGGTAGCTTTGTTGAAAGTTCGCGATGAAATTTCAACTGGCACCACACTAACAAGCTCACTAGAAAACACTGGCCTTTTTGCCAATATGGTTACCCAAATGGTCTCTATCGGCGAAGAAGCTGGTTCTGTCGATGCCATGCTTGCCAAAGTTGCCGATTTTTACGAAGAAGAAGTTGATAACCTGGTTGATGGATTAACCGCGATGCTCGAACCAATGATTATGGCTTTTTTAGGCGTCGTTATCGGTGGCCTGGTGGTTGCCATGTATTTGCCTATATTCAAAATGGGTGCCGTGGTTTAGTTCGCAACGCCCTACTACTATTCGAGTTTCAAAGTGATTCAACAACTTAGCGCCTTGTTCAGCGGCGCGCCGCTGCTTTTCGCTTTTTGCCTGGCCCCTTTGGGTCTGGTGATCGGCAGCTTCCTCAACGTGGTCATTTATCGACTACCGATCATGATGGAGCGCAGCTGGCGCCAGCAGGCCGAGGAATTTCTCGACATCAAGGAAAGGACCGTTCTTTCGCCTGAACGTTTTAACCTTGCTATACCCGCATCAACCTGCCCAAGCTGTAATACCGTCATCAAGGCGTGGCAAAACATCCCCGTTATTAGTTACCTGTTATTAAAAGGTAAATGCGCAGAATGTTCGGCACCAATTTCCATACGGTATCCTCTCGTCGAATTGATGACCGGGCTGATGACCGCCGTACTCGCTTATCACTTTGGCTTTTCACTCTACCTGGTCGCAACCCTGATTCTCAGCTGGTCCTTCACCTGCCTTATCTTCATTGATATAGACCACATGTTATTGCCCGATGACATCACCTTGCCACTATTGTGGCTCGGTATCCTGCTGGCATTAACCGGCATAGGACCTGTAACACTATTCGACGCAATCATCGGCGCTATAGCAGGCTATCTGGTGCTCTGGCTGGTTTTCTGGGGGTTTAAACTGATTACTGGCAAGGAGGGTATGGGCTACGGCGACTTTAAACTGCTTGCGGTAATTGGTGCCTGGCTAGGCTGGCAGATTCTGCCGGTGGTGATATTACTGTCCAGCGTTATCGGAGCGATTATAGGATTGACCATGATTGCTTTTTTTGGTGGTCAGCGTGACAAACCTATTCCATTTGGACCTTATTTGGCTGGCGCAGGTTGGGTCGCACTGATCTGGGGTGATGAAATTTATAAAACGTATCTATCCAATATTTAGTAACGGACCGAAGTTCACAACGATCAAACAGCCCTACTCCCTGCATCCCAACAATTGAGACAATAATTTTGCCTATTATTATCGGCCTAACTGGCGGCATTGCTTGTGGAAAGACCACTGCTAGTGATTTTTTTAGCGATCAGGGTATTGAAATTATCGATGCAGACCTGGTCTCCCGAGAAGTAGTCGAGCCCGGTCAACCAGCCCTGCAGGCCATCGTTGATCTTTTTGGCTCAGCCATTCTGGACCAGGACGGACGACTCGATCGCCAGATGATGCGTAATCTGGTGTTTGCGGATAGAGATAAACGCAAACAGTTAGAGGCAATTCTACATCCGGTCATACGCAGTCGCCTCGCTGAACTACTTGATGCTAGCCATGGCCCCTATGTAATTTTCAGCGTTCCACTGTTGATTGAATCAGGTCTGCAAGCTCGAGCAGATCGAGTTTTAGTCATTGATGTTGAACCCCAAATACAGCTCAAACGACTCACTGACCGAGATGGCATTAATCTCCAACAGGCTCAGGCAATGATTGATGCTCAACTACCGAGGTTAGAGAGAAACCAGGCTGCCGACGACCTACTCGATAACTCGACAACTCTTGACCATTTCCTTACACAGCTAAAACGCAAACATACTGAATATATCGCTCTATCCAAACAGCTATAGGACTAGAGCAACATCAGAGTTCAGCGCAAAGGAAAGCTTACTAACACTCGGTAAATTGATCACAAACTCCCTACTGAACCGATTCACTCGCTCCCGGAGCACCTTGATTACCTTATACTAGGACCTACATCCACTGCTTGTTTTGAACCACGAGAACAGAAGCAATTGCCTAGCCCGAGTTACTACGAACAACCGCTTAACGAACGTGCTCGCCTATTGATGCGACTAGAGTTTGTGTTTAAAAAACTTGCAAGCATCGCTAGCCAGCCAACACCTGTCGAACAAATTCAGGCAATTAATGGATTGTTGGATTTATGCGACCTGGTAGGTCGTGGAGACACAACCAGCGAAGTTATCAAAGAACTGGAAAGAATTACCGATAATTTAAAACAGCTCCAACATATCCCCAGCGTCGATAGCGTCCGTTTAAATAAAATTCTCGATAATGTCGGTAGTCTCAGCGATCGGTTAGGCCAGCAAACACCACGACATTATCAATCAACTATCGACAACGAACTACTCTGCCACCTCAAGCGTCGCCAACATGTTACCTGCGGTAATACAGAATTTGACCAACCGGCTCTCCAGCACTGGTTGTTCAAGCCCGAGCCGACTCGTCTGCAACAGTTAATAGACTGGAGTGAACCTTTCGCCACTTTAAACCTCTCGGTAAAACTGATCCTGCAGTTGATTCGAGAATCGGCGCAGCCTAAGAGACAATCTGCAGAAGCCGGTTTTTATCAACAAACACTAGACCCTGAACAGCCGGTACAAATCATCAGAGTTGCGCCTGACGACCCGGCCTGTTATCCAGTTATCAGTGCAGGTCGCCACCGCTTTACGCTTAGGTTCATGCGTCAGCATGGTACTGAACCCGCTAGCCAGGTCGATGAGCCGGTTTCGTTCCAACTGGCTTGCTGCTCGGTATGAGCAAAGTTAAATGCCCGAGCTGCAATAAGGTTAACCCCTGGTCTAGTAGCAATCCCTTTCGGCCGTTTTGTAGCGAGCGCTGCAAAATGAGTGACCTGAACGGCTGGTTGAGCGATGAGTACCATTTCAGCGGCGACAACAACGACAGCAATTCAACGGATCTATCTGCCCAGCCGGTCAAACCGATGACAGATAAAGCCAAACATTAATTTAACTACCAGCTGTATCCTATTAAAACGGTTTTAATCCCGCAGCCAACCTGGTTAATTTCGGCTGTAATTTCGACTTCTGGCTCGAACTTAGGGCCGCTTCTTTAAGATAATGATCAATCATCACTTCCCAACTAGCCGGCTCTATTAACGAATGGTCTCTGATTCTCTTTAATAGCGGGCGAAAATTTCGCTGTCTCTGCCCAGGGCTGAGTCCGCGTCGATAAAAACGCATATCAGCGATATCAATCAGCGGAAAATCACCACCCTCACGCCAGAGTAAATTGCCTAAATGTAACGAACGAAAATAGACCCCTCTGTCGTGTAACCGCGCAATCATTTCACCTAAAAGAGCAAATACTGCGACTCTACTATGCTGACTATCCAGGCTATTTAAATAATCTCGTAAGCTAACACCCGGTAATTTGTCGTAGACAACTAAATGAATTGGAGGCTGCTTACAATAACTTAATTCCCGAATAGTAATCGTAGAAAACCCTCGAGCTTCCAACTTCTGTGCGTTCGCTACAAAGCGACTAGCATAGGGCCTTAGCAGCGCGGAACTAAACCAACGTTTTCTGCGAAATAGCTTATATATAATAAGCCCGTCTGTAGACTCGAGCACTTTGGGACCAAAACCGTCTTTTTCAAGAACTGTGCAATCGGCAATTATTTGCTCAAGCTGTTTGACACTCAGTGAAACCATACTAAGAATTGTTGTCCTGAAAAAAAAACCGCTGTAGCGGCTATGTTGAATCGCTCACCCGTAATTACCAAATATATTGCCATTAATCACAATTAAATCTAAGCGTCAGATATGAACCATCGCCTTTACCTGTTAGCTAGCCATATTTTACTACCGGTAGTTTTTGCCCGCCTGCTGATTAAGTCTAGAAAAAACCCTGCTTATCGGCAACGTTGGCTAGAGAGAATCGGCCTCTACTCAGCTCAATCTGATAAACACCCGGTATGGATACACACCGTGTCTGTTGGGGAATTTAACGCCGCAAAGCCGCTAATTCAAAAATTACAGTCAGACTTTGCTGACATACCAATTTTGGTTACCACTACAACGCCCACCGGATCAGATGCGGTGCGGGCGCACTTACCTGAACTCCACCACTGTTACCTGCCTTATGATCTGCCTGGTGCTGTGGGGCGATTCCTTAACCATTGGCAACCACGACTCAGCATCATTTTTGAAACCGAGATATGGCCAACATTATTCCGCCAAACCGACAAACGACTGATACCCATTTTACTAGTTAACGCCAGGCTCTCCAAAAAATCTGCCCGAGGCTACCAGAAACTGCAGCCCCTAATTTCCAAGACGCTCGAACGGGTGAGCCAGATTGCCGCCGCTTCACCCCAGGACGCAGAGCAGTTAACCAATATCGGCTCGCCACTGGAAAAGTTAGATATCTACGGCAACACTAAATTCGATTATCAACCACCACCAGAATTTGATGACTTAATAGCCAAATTAAAAATTCAACTTAATTCAGGCAACCGACCCTCATGGGTTGCTGCCAGCACCCATCCAGAAGAAGAGGCTCAGCTACTGAAGTGTCATCAGCTACTGCTGAAAGAAATACCTGATGCACTATTGGTTTTGGTGCCCCGACACCCTGAAAGGTTTGATCAAGTTGCCAAACTCTGTAGTGATACGCTAACCACGGCCCGGCGATCCCTCAGTCAGCCCTGTAACGCCGATATACAGGTTTATCTAGCCGACACAATGGGCGAACTTCCGCTTTTCTACGGCGCGACTGACGCCGCATTTGTGGGCGGTAGCCTGGTCCCTGTGGGTGGCCACAATCTGTGCGAACCCGCCGCCTTTTCACGAGCGCCACTGTTTGGCCCACATATGCACAATTTCATTGAGATCAGCCAGCTATTGACCGACGAAGGTGGTGCAAAACAGATCAGCAACTATCAGCAACTCGCCCAGGAACTCATTGGACAATTAAATGACCCTGAGCTAACAAGAGAAAGAGGTCAACAGGCCTTGAGGACACTAGAAGCACATCGAGGCGCAACGGACAGACTAATAGAACTAATCGCCAGATACCTGGCGATTAGTTCAACACACACATAGTTAAATAAACCGTAGCTTCAATTAGCTATCGTTACCAGTCATTGCAACTACTTCCAGCCACTCATTAACTCCGGACAGATCATCCGGTTGCAATGTGCCAGCGGCCTGTTTGAGCCGCAACGTGTTAAGAATGTACTGATAACGTGCTTTAGATAACGCTCTTTTAGCACGAAACAACTCTCGCTGTGAGTCCAGCACGTCTACGGATGTCCGGGTGCCTACCTTAAAACCTAACTCAGTAGCATCCAACGCGCTCTGTGATGAGAGTCTCGCCTGGCGCAGCGCAGTTACTGAGCTAATTGACGCGCCTATGTTCAGGTAAGCATCACGAGTCTGCCTAACTAATTGCCGCTGAACAGCCTCTAGCAAATCTTTCGCCTGTGCGTGTCGATAACCCGCTTCGCGGGTTT
>JQIA01002198.1_pt1 | contig 10447 bp, 9 predicted proteins | sample 811431 | NCBI WGS metagenome assembly JQIA01 (sample SAMN02998118, study PRJNA258478) | marine sediment metagenome | biome: marine; feature: seafloor; material: sediment; isolation source: oil-polluted sediment collected from 3 locations (0.5 km, 0.7 km and 0.9 km)... | place: USA: Gulf of Mexico ... | reverse complement strand
ATGCCAAGGCCAATCTCGCGCATTTTATCATGAGCTAATATAAATAGTCGCATTGATTGTGAATATTTTCTATCTTTTATTAATATTTCCCGAACCCATAGTGCTTTAAAACACTTGATTTTGCCGATTTTTGATTTACACACGTTCGTTTTCTGTGAGTCCATTGTGTAATTATATTGAATATTTTATTTTTTAAACAATCTTTTTTAAATCCGTCACAAACACTTATTTAAAGGCTATTTGTAGGAATTTTCCTTTCTTATATTAGGAAATTCTTACAAACAAAAAGCTTTTTTCCGATATTTATATTTTTTTACTTGCCTATAATGGGCACCATGTTATCGCAATGACGCGATAGCTACTTAACCAATTTATAGGAATTTAAAATGAAAAAATTATTATTAACAGCCATTACTTCTTTAGTATTATTCAGCCAATCACTTTTTGCCGTCAACGTTAACACCGCAGATGCTGCGGCCATTGCAGAAGAATTAAATGGAATCGGTGTGAAAAAAGCCCAAGCGATAATAGATTACCGCAACACTAACGGAGATTTCAAAACCATAGAAGGCCTAACAGAAGTAAAAGGCATTGGCCTTAAAACAGTAGAAAAGAACCGCGAAAACATTCAGTTGACCGCGAACTAAACCTAATTTATATTTTAGGTGTTAACAAAAAACCGCTTCGTGCGGTTTTTTTAAGTTATGTAGCAATTATTTATTCTCATCCATAATTATTGGGGTAACCATTGGTAATCGGCATTCTTCGATCCTTACCAAAAGCCATTTTTGTCACGCGTGGCCCCAAAGCAGCTTGTTGGCGTTTGTGTTCATTTCTATCCACCATTTTCAGTATCTTTTTCACCAAGTTTATATCATAACCACGATTGGCAATTTGTTCAGCGTCTTTAAAGTCGTGTATATACGCTTTTAAGATATCATCTAAGACATCATAATCCGGCAATGAATCCGAGTCTTTTTGATCTGGGCGCAGTTCTGCCGATGGTGGTTTACTGATGGTGCTTTTGGGTATGACTTGACTTATTATGTTGCGGTATTCACACAATTCATAAACTTGTTTTTTAAATAAATCTTTAATAATAGCAAAACCACCTGCCATATCTCCATAAAGTGTACTATAACCGACAGCAATCTCACTTTTATTGCCTGTAGATAACAGTATTGCATTTTGATTATTAGCAAAACTCATGGCGATAACCCCTCGGATACGTGCTTGGATATTCTCATCGGTAAGATTTTGGAAATAATCATCCATTAGAGGAGACAATGTTTTTTCAAAACCACTGTGAAATGGTTCAATTTTTATCGTGTGTGTTTTCATCTTGAGATTTTTTGCTAACTCTAAAGCATCCTCTAATGAATGATCGGATGAAAATTTTGAAGGCAACAATAAGCCTGTGATATTTTCAGCACCCAATGCATCTGCGGCAATAGCAGCTGTTAAGGCCGAATCAATGCCTCCAGAAAGACAAATAACACCTTTGCTAAAACCATTTTTGTGAAAATAGTCCCTAGTACTTAATTTTAAGGCTTGGTATATTTCAGTGAGCCTATCAAGTCTTGGTTCAATGTGTTTGTCATCATTGTTTGTATTATGAATTACCAGTTCCTCATTAAAGGTTTTGGATTGTACCAATAAATCTCCATCATCATTAATAATGACACTGGTGCCATCAAACACCAGTTCATCTTGACCACCAACCATATTACAATAGATTAAATTGGCATTATTATCTCTGCAACGTTTTTGCAACATTTTAATGCGCGTACCAATTTTCTCAGCTTCATAAGGAGAGGCAGATATGTTGATTAACCAATCAATTTTATGACTGGCTTGATCTACAACTATTTGAGCATCTCCCCAAATATCTTCACAGATATTAACTCCGAATTTATAGCTTTCACCTTTAATTTCCACCTCAATAATGCCATTATGGGTTCCTGGAGTGAAATAACGGTGTTCATCAAAAACCAAATAATTGGGCAAGCGGTGCTTATCATAAATCATTTTAATTTTGCCATTTTGAATAAAAGCAGCAGAATTGTATAACTTTTCAGGTACATTAGGGTGGTTTCTAGGAAACCCAATCACCACCGAAATGTTTTCACATCGTTCTGCAATGTGCTTAATCGATGTTACACAATCATCAATGAATTGTTGATGGTATAACAGATCTTCAGGTAAATAACCACAGACGGTAAGTTCAGGAAACACCAATAAATCAACACCTGCGTTTTGTGCATTCTTTATGTGTTTTAAAATCTTGTTTTGGTTTTGGTGAATATCACCAACGGTTAAATTAATTTGTGCTATGGCTATTTTCATTCTGATTTTTAAAAAAATATAAGTTCTTTGATTGTATTTTATCTCTTATAAAGACTCAAAGAAAATTGACACTAATTTAATGGAGAAATCGGTTTTATAGAATGATTTGTAGAATTATGAATTAATTCCCATAACTAACGGCAATAGCTTCAAGTTTCTCATCTAAAAACTTTTTAGAATACCAATGACCTCTCGCCATAACACCAAGTATGTCATCTTTAAAATCCAAATTATCTAAAGGATTGGTACTGATTAATATTAAATCTGCCCGTGATCCTATTTCAATGCTACCAAATGGTTCTGAATCAGGCAAATGTTGATTAATAAAGTCACCCGCATTTTTAGTTGAGATTTTAAGCACATCAGTATTTGAAATTCCTGTAGAATTTAGTGCCAGCATTTCATGAAATGCTGAAAATCCAGGAACGCCCATCACTGTTGGAGAGTCGGTTCCCATCAACAATTTAATGCCAGCCTCATGAAGGGCTTTAGAAAATAAAAAAACAAAATCTCTTCTTGGGTTATAACCCCCTGGGTTAGATCCTTGCGGGTTAAAACGATTGCTGTTAATACTGCGATTATTTAAGGATCTGGTTGTTGGATGCATGTACCTGATTTCAGGCATGTTCCAATAGGCTTCTATGCCCTGTGTATTGTTTCCCCAGACTTGTGCAATTAAATTAAGTATAGATAAGGTTCCTGTTACACGAGTATCATTACTTTCTGTTAGTGAAATAGCGAGTGGAAATTGACTAATGAGATGTTGAAAATTAAACAGGGTCCACACGTAAGCTTCTGCATGGGCTACCATAACCATTCCTTGGTTTAATGTTTGTTGTACGCTTAATGTTTGAGGCAAATGTCCAATCACAGGCATCTGAATTTCTGTACTAATTGACAAAATTTCAATTAATGCACTGGCTGGAGTACAGTTGTAAGTTTTGATAAAATCATAGCCATCAGATTTGGCTTGTACTACAAACAGGCGTGCTTGAGCTGGGGTTGATACAGTAGCGTTTGGTGGGCCGTTATCACATGTGCCACTACCGCCTCTTGCATATTTTGCAGAATAAATGGTTGGGCCAATTAAGGTATTTGAATGAACATCATTAGCCCAGGTGGGAAGTGGCTCACCAAAATCCCCATTATTTAAGATTGTAGTGACACCATTGGCCAGATATAAAATAAGTTGGTTTTCTGCAGATGTTTGTATCAAATCCATTGGTGCAGATAGGCCCATGAATTCACGAACATTGGTTGCTAAATGCGTGTGCATATCAGCTAATCCTGGTATCAAATATCGACCACGACCATCAATGACTACTGTTTCATCAGATATCATGATATTACTAAAATCATCAATTTTTTTAATAACACCATTTTCAATTTTAATGGATTGTCGCCATTGAATGCCGTCACCATTCATGGCTAATAAATTAACGTCTTTAAAAACTATCACCTTATCGTCACCTTCTAAATAAGGAACTTCTTTAACCAGTATTAGTTCATCACACAGTGATTCATTCACTGAGACAATTCTTTGTAAATCAATACTGCCAGATCCACTTTTATTGCTAAAATCATAATCTAATTTGGCATGATTACAGTCTAAAAAAGTTAACTCTGCGGTTCCTATACTGGTATTTGTTACGGGTTCATTTGAATTGAAGACACCATCTGTAGATAGAATTATTTCTAAGTGATGTACATTTGAGCCAGATAGCCCCAATAATGAAAACCAAATACGCTTTGACGTTTCGGGTAAGAACGTAAACCACCCTGCATAAATTAATTGGCTTTCATTATCATAATCTATCAATAAGCCCTGTCCTGTGGTTTCGGGATTATACCAACTCCCTCTGAGCACTTTTCCAAAACCTAAAAACTGATTTTCTATTTCTGATTTACAAGGAAGACAGATAAATAATAAGAAAAACATTAATCGAAAATTATTCATCAGAAAGACTCTCACATAACTGATCTGGAACCAATCTTTGTAGTTGAATATGTCCAGATTTGTTGCTTTGAATAAAATTAAAATCTACACTTGCATGATCACAATCAATGAAACTTAATACCATCTGGCCTATCGCTGTGTTTTCTATATCTGAAGTTTGATTAAAAAAACCACCATTGGTTTCGGTGATCAATAAAGAACTTTTGTTGTCCTGATAGCTACCCAACGCGGTCCACCATTCATTTTGTTGATCAGTAGATTCATCAGCGTAAGTAAACCAAGCCAAAAAGATCAGTTTCTGATTTGGAAGGACTTCAATTAGCATGCCTTGACCTGATGTATTTGGGTTATACCATGTGCCTGTAATCCCTGAGTTTATCTGGAATAATTCATCTGCAAATAACGGGTTAGAGCAGATAAGAATGAATGCTAATAATAAAACATGGAAAGTAATTCTCATTCAATTATTATCGTATAGATTAGTGTTACTGTCAAATCTTATAAGTGTTAATTAATATTCCATGAAAGATACCGTTATATTGGCCACTATTTAAAATCTGAGTATGTTAAACTAACACATTTCCTTGTATTATTATCCATTTATGTGGCTGAAACTTAATATCAATTTGATTGTAGGTATTTAAAATAAGAAATTATGCAAAAAAATAAATCTGTAGCAACATAATATAAGTAATCACCCTGAATGGAAAGCCAGTTTATAGGCTTTTAAAGAATTAATTGATTCAATTGAGTTAAATGAAAACATCAAATGGAGAGCGCCTGTTTATACATTGAACAATAAAAACATAGTTGGTTTTTGTGCTTTTAAAACTTATGTGGGCTTGTGGTTTTATCAAGATATGTTTTTAAAAGATGCAGGCAAAAAGTTAATTAATGCACAAGAAGGGAAAGCCAAAGCATTGAGACAATGGCGCTTTATATCGGATGATGAAGTTGTTAATGAAAAAGACAACATATTGGCATATCTCCATGAAGCCATTGAAAACCAAAAACAGGGTAAGGCAATCAAACCCCAATCAAAACCAGCATTTGTAGTGCCACCAGAATTGATTGGGAAACTGGATAATGATCATGGCCTAAAATGTGCCTTTAATAGGTCCACACAATCTAAACAAAGAGAATATTGCGAACATATTAGTAATGCAATGCAAAATAGAACAAAACAAAAAAGACTAGAGAAAATAATTACCATGGTTATGAAAGGCGGACAATTGAATGACAAATATAGAAAATAAAACCAAGCAAATTATTGAGAAATTAAATTTGCTACCACACCCTGAGGGTGGTTATTACAAGGAAATTTACCGCAGTTCTGGGACAATCCAGTCTCATAGTTTGGGCCCAGAATTTTCAGGAAGTAGAAACTATGCCACCAGTATTTATTTTATGCTGACTTCAGATACATTTTCGGCTTTTCATAAAATTAATCAAGATGAAATTTGGCATTTTTATGATGGCTCAGCGATAAAATTACATATCATTTCTGAAACAGGAGAACACTCACAGCACATCATCGGTAAAGATATTTTCAATGGCCAAGTTCCACAGCTTATTGTACCTGCCAAGCATTGGTTTGCTGCGACTGTAATCAATGAAAATGACTACAGCTTGTTAGGATGTGGAGTATCACCTGGCTTTGATTTTAAAGATTTCACATTACCAACAAGAGGACAATTACTTCAAAAATTTCCACAACACGAAGAAATCATCACAGCATTAACAAGATAAGAGTTACTTACAAAACTTTAAACTTTTCATCAATCATATTAACCAATAGCATTTCTCCGGAATTTGACATTCTAAATTGTCCATATCGGGCTTTTTGAAAGTGACTGGCTTTGCCTTCTTGGAAATAGAATGCATTGGTAGTGAACACAACTTGATATCTACGCATTTTGTAAGGTACCATAAATTGGTTTTGTTCGAGAACTTGATTGTGAAACAACTCAACAAAGGTAACAATTTTATTTTCACCCTTTTCTACTACAGCAAACCCATGGTGATTTGATGTTTTTTTTCCGTTGTTTTTAAGTAAATGCCTCTCTCTGATATCATTAGCCAAATCAAATCTTAATCTCATATAGTCTCCTTGCATAATCGATCGAGGGTCAACTGGGGCAAGTTTGAACAATAACACCTCGCCATTTTCTATTAATTCTTGTTTTTTATTAATGTTGACATTAATCGCTACAATCGCAATAAAAACAGTTGCTGCAGCCAACCATTTATTTTTGTTAATGACTTTGAATTTAATTTCTTTTAGCTTGTTTTTTGTTTTGTTACCATAAAGTGTATTGATAGCAAACCAACCAATTAATAAAACCAGACCTAATACAATTAATGTGACAGATTTAAATAATAAAGTGGCCTGAAGGTTATAATAATACCAAGAGAAAAAACTAACAACAGACATTGCTCCCAGTACAACTAGCGTCACTCTTTGCCTGGCAAAACCAATAACAACCAAAATTAATCCTGTACTGATTCCATATATTTTAAAACTAATCAAAACCAATAAGACTGCCGCCAGTAAACTTAGAATTGCAGTTTTAGAATCGAATTTTATTTTATACTCTTTTAAAAGTACAACAACTAAATTTACAAAAACCAAAGCAATAAGCAGGCTGCTAATAAACTCTGCATTATTGAACAACCAACTAGGAGTTTCTCGAATGGCTTCTCGTAATAAATATTTCCCAGTCAATAAAAATCCACTGCTAAACACAATAGTAATGGCAACACCAAACCCAATAGGCTCCCATAGCGTCCTGCTTTTACCCCAACTACTTTCTTTTAACCATATAAAGCTAAACAAGATAGCAACCAAGGCACTACCTATCCCATAAAATCCAATTAAATTTAGGAATATCAATAAGGCTAACAGTCCAAAGCTTGTAGACAATAAACTGTGTGCATAATGCGGTATTAACCATGCCAAGATTAACTGATAAACACCCAAAATCAAAAACCCAGGTTCAGGTTCAATATCTGCTAAAAAGAACAATCCTATTGCGACCATTAATTGACCACATAAACTAAATGCCATACCAATTTGGTCTAAAAAATCGTTTTTTTGTAACCGAATAACCGTGTATGCACCCACTGAGCACAAAATACCAATCGCCATTAATAATCCACTGGTTGGGGATCTAAATAAAAACGTAAACGTTACACCAAAAAAAACCATAATAAATAAGGCCGCTAACCAACCAGCAAAACCTTGCATAAAACGTATATACCAAGGAATATGTACAGCATCTGTGCTTGGTTTTTCACCAGCGACAAGTTGCTGTTCTAATAATTTACTCCACAAAGTATTCATAAAATCTCTCCTTCCTGAGAATTATTTTGTTCTTTTAATAATCCCATCAACCATTTCCCACCCATGGTCGATAAACCTATAATAACAAGCCCAAACAGTAAGAATGTTCCACCTTCAAAATCATCGTCAATAACCTTTGCTAATATAGAAATAACAGCGATAATCCCACTAATAACCCAGCTAGATAAAACCAAAACATCAATAGTTTTAACTCGGTAAAAATAGTAAATGGCTGCTATCCATGCCAGATAAAGAAGTCCATCTATTCCTTTTAAACTATTATCAAAAATTGTATATACAGCCACCCAGGAAAAGGCAACCATGGTCGTAACCAGTGCCACTTGTGAGGCTATTCTATTTGCGATTAGTTTGAATCGACTATAAAACAAGAATTCAAATAGCACTGATGCCAATACACCGAACAATGAATATAACAGTACCTCTCTTTCATGATCAAATATAACTCCCAATAAGCCATATCGAACATCTAACATTAAGCTAAGAGTTAAACTGGCCAATGCCAACCACAATATCCACAAACTACTGCTCCTGGATGTGAATGCAATCGGTGTCACAAATAAAGCCCAAATTAGAAATAATTGCCAAGGATCTTTGCCTGTTTGGTAGGTTTGTCCAAACAGTGCAAACAAGGAACCCAATAACATCGCCAGAAAAAACAGAATGGCTGTATTCGCATTCGAATAGCGTTTGGTTTGGGTGTATGCAAATAAACTCACCAACATTAACACCTGTATCATGACAAATTTACTTGCTGTTGAGATGTCGTCCCAGTTATAGGCAAAGAAAAATATCACACCAAATGCGATAGATAAAATACTCAGCCATAACAATGAATTGCGAATAAACTGAAACCATTGGCTTGGTGTATTATTGGCGCTCGTTAATTCCAGTGCTTGAGAGATGTTTTTGTTGTCAATATGGCCTTGGGCTTGCCAATTTAAAACTTGATGTCTTATTTCATTCATGAGTACCACCTATTTTTTATGGTACTAGCATAAATGATTGTGGTATTATTTAGAAACCTTTATGAAAAAAATCGTATAAAATTAACTTAGAGTGCTACTAAGCAATACTTTTTTCAAATATTTGGGCAATTCTTTCACAACCATTTTGATCATCACTATCAAATCTATTTAAGATAGGCGAGTCAATGTCCAAAACAGCGATAGTTTTATTGTTAACATTAATTGGAATAACCAGTTCAGAATTACTGGCTGTATCGCAAGCAATATGGCCTTTGAATGCATGAACATCTTCTATTCTTAAGCTTTTATTTTGTGCAAATGCTGTTCCACAAACGCCTTGGCCTAGAGGAATTCGGGTACAAGCTACTTGACCCTGAAAAGGACCCAGCACCAATTCATCATTTTTTAACAAATAGAAACCCACCCAATTAACCTGTTCTAAAGAATAGTACAATAGACTAGAAAGATTGGCCGCATTGGCTATCAAGTCTTTTTCACTAAACATTAAGCCATCGGCTTGCTTGGCTAAAAGGTTATATAATTTTGATTTATCTGTGGTAGCAATTTTACTGGTTTTAAAAGACATAAAAAAACTCTAACAATTAATGTTTTAATTTTAGATTGAAAATATCTAATGTACTATTACTTTCGCAATGCGTCTATCATTTCTATTAAAAGCACTTCTTCAGTAGATGACTTGTGGCTTGACTAGTTCTTTTTCTTCGTGCCTTTAAATATGTCAAATCAATAATAAAAATAATTAGGATTTGAGTTATAAGAAAAAATGGAACTTTGTTGTATTACCCAAAGTCCCATATTTAGTTGGTTTATTCAATCACTATTATAACGAATAATAAGCATCAAACTCAATAGGATGAGTTGTCATGCGTAAACGAGTTACTTCTTTCATTTTTAACTCAATATAGGCATCAATTGTGTCATCATCAAAAACACCACCAGCTTTTAAGAACTCACGGTCTTTATCTAATGCTTCTAATGCTTGATCCAGTGAATGACAAACAGTTGGTATGCCTTTTTCCTCTTCTGGTGGCAAATCATATAAATCTTTGTCCATGGCATCACCAGGATGGATTCTATTCTTAATACCATCAAGTCCCGCCATCATCATGGAAGCAAACATCATATAGGGATTGCCCATAGAGTCACCAAAACGCACTTCTATTCTGCGACCTTTTGGATTAGCAACAAATGGAATACGTATTGAAGCCGATCTATTCTTAGCAGAATAGGCCAACATTACAGGTGCTTCATAACCAGGCACCAATCGTTTGTAACTGTTGGTGGATGCATTTGAAAAAGCATTAATGGCACGGGCATGTTTAATGATTCCACCAATATAATACAAAGCAGTCTCTGATAAACCACCATAACCTTCACCTGAAAAAAGATTTTTACCCTCTTTCATAAGCGATTGGTGTACATGTAAGCCACTGCCATTGTCACCAACTATTGGTTTAGGCATAAATGTAGCAGTGTGGCCATATTCGTGTGCGACATTGTGTATCACATATTTAGTCATTAAGGTTTCATCGGCTTTTTTCAACAATGTATTGAATTTAACCCCGATTTCACATTGACCCGCTGTGGCCACTTCATGGTGGTGAACTTCAACCGGTATACCAATTTCTTCCAATACAGTACAAATTGTTGCGCGCACGTCATTGAGTGAATCAACTGGAGGTACAGGAAAGTAACCACCTTTTACACCAGGACGATGGCCTTGGTTGTTTTCTGTGCTGCTATAGGAATCCCATGCACCTTCACGAGAATCAATTTCATACGACATTTTATTCA
>JQIA01002197.1_pt1 | contig 10448 bp, 10 predicted proteins | sample 811431 | NCBI WGS metagenome assembly JQIA01 (sample SAMN02998118, study PRJNA258478) | marine sediment metagenome | biome: marine; feature: seafloor; material: sediment; isolation source: oil-polluted sediment collected from 3 locations (0.5 km, 0.7 km and 0.9 km)... | place: USA: Gulf of Mexico ... | reverse complement strand
GCATTAAATCAATGCTATCAAATAATAGGTCTTCTGTATCAAAATCAATATTTTTCTGAATTTTAATGGACAGTTGTCCTGTTCCGATGCTATCACTGGCAGTGATTTTTGCTCCTATCAGTAAGGATCCAATAGGTAATCTAAGGTTGCTATAACTCACTCCTGAATAACAGCCATTTGACTCAGTCACAGGCTTGCCTTCATAAGATTTTAAACTGGCTCCAGCAATAGAGTTGGTATGGACAATATTAGCATCTCCCGCATAAGCATTAGCGGTAACCAAAAACACTAAAACAGAAAGAGTCTTCATTATATTAAAGTTTTTCATTAATATTCTCGCTATTGAGTTAACTGATAAGAAACTTCTAAACCACAAATATAATAAGCGTTGACTATCAATGATTCACCAGGGACAAAAATCAAATCAAAAAACTCATCTTCTTGAACAACATAACCTGGGTCAATATCAGCAAATTCTGTATGATATCCAAGAATAAGGGAAGCACTCTGCAATTGAGCAGTCGCCAATTCGATGGTATATGAAATCGCATTTGATTTCCTTAGGATGAGTTTAGGCCTATCGTGTTTGGGTAAAGCTATATCAAAAAAATGTGCAGTAATGCCCGTAATTGTTGCACCTATTGGTACATCAATGCCCGCATACATGTTGCCATCCTTATTGAATTCATCAGGCAGTCTATTTATATAGCATCCCCATAAACTACTTGCTTTACCACCGTCCAATGGAGAAAAGGCAGCACCAGCAATAGAAATTTTAGAATCTTGAGATAAAGCAATGCTTGAATAAAGGCTTAAAAATATAAGGAATAAATTCCTGTTTAGATGAGTGGGCATATAAATCACAATAGTCATTTTAAAAAGTTAATATACAATAACATATATTAACTAAATTCCCAAATAGAAAATAAGACTTTAATCAAATGAAGATATGCTAAAATTAACCCCATTAACAAAATTCTAACAAAACACTGGCAGTTAAATAACTAATAGTATTTTAATAAATATTATCATGCAGTCTCTTTATAGATAATATGGTGAAACAAATGACTAAAATTAAACAAACACTACTAACACTCTTTGTGCTGTTTTTCATAAACACACAAGTAGAGGCAAAAAAACACATTCCTTTTTCTAATGCTTTGACATTTGATGTGGCATTATCTGATGTCAGTGTATTGGCAGGTTCACAACAGAAAGCCTACTTAAATATAAATATCACAGGGCAACCTTCAGGAAACAGAACAAAACGTCCACAAACCAACATTGCTTTTGTTTTGGATAAATCGGGTTCCATGTCTGGTCTTAAAATGATACAGGCCAAACAAGCATTAGAAATGGCTATTTCTCGCCTCAATAAAAATGATGTGGCGTCATTAATAGTATACGATGATGAAGCCAAAGTATTGTTTCCTGCTGCTACGATGCAAAATCCTACCCAATTACTCAATACCATTAAATCAATTGGTGCCAATGGTTCAACCGCATTATTTGCTGGAGTGACACAAGGAAGTTATGAAATTAAAAAGTTTTTGGATAACAATAAAGTCAATCGGGTTGTTTTGATCTCAGATGGTATGGCCAATATTGGCCCGAGTAAACCGCATGAATTGGCTGAATTGGGTCGCGCACTTAGTAAGCAGGGCATAAGTGTCTCAACCATAGGTTTGGGATTGGGCTACAATGAAGACTTGATGGCACAATTGGCGGGTCACAGTGATGGTAATCATTATTTTGTTGAAGATGCTGATAAGTTGGCCAATGTATTTGACTCTGAATTGGGTGATATTTTTTCTGTGGTGGCACAAGACATTAACATAAATATAATTTGCAAAGACGGGGTAAAACCGATTCGGATATTGGGCCGTGATGAAAGTGTTAAGGGGCAAAACATAAACACCAGTTTCAATCAAATTTATGGCAATCAACAAAGGCACATTACAATAGAATTGATAATTCCTGCAGGGCACAGTGGCGAAAAAATGTCTGTGGCAGATGTTAGTATCGACTATAATGATTCTTCTATGCAAAAGCAGTTTTCACACAATAACTTGGTTGCAGTGACATTTACAGACAACCAAGAACTGGTTGAAAAAGATAAAAACCCATTAATTTACAACAATGTCACGGCTTATAAAGCGAATGAAATGTCTAAACAAGTGGTTGTTTTGAGAGACAAAGGCGATTTGAAAGCGGCCAAGAAATTGCAAAGTTTAAATATTTCAAATTTGTCTCAACAAGTTTCACAATCAAAATTTCCCAATGAGTTAAAAGCCCAGTTAGAACAGGAAGAAGACTTGTTGCAAAGTTTAGATGATGAAAACTGGAACAAGGCCAGAAAAAAAGTGCGTCAAAAACAACACAATATTGATACCCAACAAAAAAGCACAGGTGGAAATTAAACCAATCCAATATGCACAATAAAAGCAACTTATTATTATTGATTCTATTTGCCTTAACCGTAGGTGTTGTTGGCTGGTTAGGTTATCAGTTAACCAGTCAACAAGATCACCAGATTAAAATGAGTCAAATTAACCGTTCAGAACAATCTTTGTTGTTAATGCAAAATAATATTAATATTTATGTTAAGTCATTTGATCAGAAATTTTCTCAACTATTATCATCCACATATTCCGAATTAGAGGATAGTTTAAAACGAGATTCATTTATCAATAGGGTCATTAAATTCGATAAAAATGAAGTGGTGGTGTTTCCCAAAATAGTCTCAGTAGAACAACAGCAATCGGGCTATCAATGGCTAAATTCTGTCACAAATACGATAGAGAACAATGAAATTCAAAACCTTAACTCTGGATGGTTTACTTGGTATGAGCAACAAATAGAGAGGTATATATTTTGGATAAAAGGCGATGAATATTTATTATTTATTGAAATAAACAATGCCATGTTTATGGCAGATTTCATTCATTATTTAGCCAAACAACCCAATATTGCACAACAATCCTATCTACAGTTAGTGGATAATATTGGCCGGACTTTTTATCATTGGGGCAATGAAAAATTAAAACAGCAATCTGATTTTAACCTACAAAAAACATTGTCCACACCATTGAATGGATGGAGTTTGAGGTATTATTCGAATATACAGTCACTTTCACAGTGGTCAAAATATTTGTTTCAAACAGTTATCATTGGTCTGATTTTATTGATGTCGATTATTACCTATTTTTTATTCTTACTTAAACGCAGAGAGCAAAATGAAGCGCAGCAAAGGTTAAGCTTTATTAATCAGGTGACTCATGAACTCAAAACACCGTTAACAAATATTCGCTTACATGGAGAGTTGCTAGAAAGAACTCTGAACCACAAAGCTATAAATGATAATTCAAAACAATCTTTGGCCATTATTCAACAAGAAAGTGAACGTCTGTCTCGACTCATTAATAATGTGCTTAACTTTAATTCTATTGAAAAGAAAAAAATGCAATTAATTCCTAGCAGTGTTGATTTCAATGATTTATTGAATCAAGCAATATTGCCGTTTCAACCCAGTTTTCAAGCATTAAAAATAGAAATTAAGATTCAAGATGGCATTAATCAAGCGGTTAACCTAGATATTGATGTATTCAAACAAATAATTGGCAACCTGCTTTCAAATATTGAGAAATATGCGCCACAAAGTGAGTGTGTTATTATCCAAGCCAGTAAAAACCTAAATTCAAATGAACTCTCTGTGACCATTCAAGATCAAGGTGATGGTATTGTGGAGCGTTTATTTGATAAAGTTTTCAAACCATTTTATCGTATACACAGTCATTTAACGGATGCCGCTGGCTCGGGTTTGGGCTTAGGGATTTCAAGAGATCTAGCACGATTACATGGAGGTGATTTAGTTTTGCTTAAGTGTGATTTGGGAACATGTTTTATGCTAACCATAAAGGAGTTGAACGATGACTAATATTTTAATAGTGGAAGATGATGTGAATATAGCCAGTGGACTGGTTCAATTAATGCAACTAGAAGGATATCAAGCACGGGCGGTTCATGATGGTCAAAAAGGTTTTGAAGCATATGCCGAGGAAAGATTTGATTTGCTCATTGTTGATATTATGATGCCAGTATTAGACGGTTATGGATTGTGCAAGGCCATTCGTAAAACCGATCAGGGCACACCAATTATTTTCCTCAGTGCAAAAAGTGATGAAATTGATAAAGTAGTGGGCTTGGAATTGGGAGCTGATGATTTTATTTCAAAACCATTTGGTGCACGTGAAGTGATTGCCCGGATCCATGCGATTATGCGTAGAAAATCACCGGATATTGAGAAAAATGATGAATTTATAATGTCGGATTTAACGGTTGTAACAAATGCCAATCGGGCTTATCGGAATGAAAAAATTATTGAGTTATCGTCAAGAGATATTAAAATTTTACAGCTGTTCCAGAACAATAAAGGCAAAGTCATTACCCGTGACATGATTTCAGATTTTGCATGGGGACATGATTATTTGTTTAATTCTAGAGCCATTGACCAACATATTTTTCAGTTGCGAAAACGCCTTGAAAAAGATCCACAAAACCCACAAATCATACAAACTGTCCATGGAGAGGGTTATCGATATGAATAATTGTTAGTCCTAATATTTCAAACAATCGGTACCTGAATGGTTAGTTACAGCACATCCATATGCTACCCAAAATATTCCTGATGTTTTAATTATGAAACAATATTTATTAAATCTATTTTGCAATTTTCTCCATAAAATCCATTCTTTTATAAAATATTCGGGTTAGGTTGATGTTGACAAATGAATCGATTTTGTTATGCTCAAGACATTATAGTTTTATATACATAACGCATGAAAACAATTATTCGACAAAGTGAACCAGAGGATTACAAAGCCATCAAGAAAATATATGAGCAAGAGTCGTGTTATGCAGGGACATTACAACTGCCATATCCATCTGAGGCTAAATGGAAAAAGAGGTTAATAGAAAACCCATCAAATTTTTATAGCTTGGTTGCTTTAATGGACAATGAAATTGTTGGTCAAATTGGTATGCATGTCAATACTAATGCCCGGCGTAAACATGCGGCAAATATAGGAATGGCGGTTACTGAAAAGTTCCAGAACCATGGAATCGGTTCTTTAATGTTAAAAGAAATGGTTTCTTTGGCGAATAATTGGTTGGCTGTAACCCGCATTGAATTAGAAGCTTTTGTTGATAATGAGTCAGCGATTCAGATCTATAAAAAGCATGGGTTTGTAGAGGAGGGCATTGCTAAATCATATGCTTTTCGAAATGGTGAGTTTGTAGATGTTAAACTAATGGCAAAGGTAGGAAATGAATAATAAAATAAATCGTAGAAAATTTTTAAAAGGCACAGCATCAACAGGAGTTGCTCTTACATTGGGAACAACTTTACTGAACTTGAATACTTCTCAAGCTGGGGAACAAACACAAAGAGATTTATCGAAATTAATCATTGATCCAAATGGAATATGTGATTTACCCGCTGGATTTAGTTACAAAGTCATTTCAAAATATGGGGAAACCATGTCAGATGGTCATGTTGTTCCTGATTATCATGACGGAATGGGGCTTTTTCAAGCAGCAAATGGAGATTTGGTTTTAGTTAGAAATCATGAAATAAGCTTGAAACTATTTGGTAATCCAATGTCACCTGAGCCAGAGTTAGCCTATGATAAAGACTCAAGTGGAGGCTGTACAACCATAGTGTTGGACAAAGACATGCAGGTGAAAAAGCATTACTTGAGTTTAACAGGAACCATAAGAAACTGCAGTGGAGGAACAACACCTTGGAACACATGGATTAGTTGTGAAGAAGTGAGCGAAGGATTTGGTGCTGGTTGGGTGATGGGCAAACGCCATGGATATGCTTTTGAAGTAGACCCGTTTAAACCGTTACAAAAATCCGAACCTTTAAAAGCCATGGGGCGATTTAGAAGAGAAGCGATTGCTGTTGATTCTCACAGTGGAATAGTCTATCAAACCGAAGATGATATGAAAGGCTGTTTTTATCGGTTTATACCGAATCAAAAGGGCAAACTGGCCGAAGGTGGTAAATTACAAGCTTTAAAAATTGTTGATGAAAGTATCAAACATACCAGTAAAAATCCAATGAAAGTAGCTAAAAAGTTTCCGTGTACTTGGGTTACAATTGATGAAGCAGATCCAGAAGAAAATACCGTTAATCTGCAAGCCAAAGCCAAGGGGGCAGCTGTGTTTGTTAGAGGAGAAGGAATTGTAGCCCACAGTGATGGGGTTTATTTTTCTTGTACTTCTGGCGGTTCTGCACGGATTGGACAATTCTTTAAATACACACCGAATGAAAACAATAAAACAGGAACTATAGAGCTAGTCTATGAAGCAAAAGATGACAGTGTGATGGAAAAACCAGATAATATAACTCTCAATCAATGGGGTGATTTGATTATTTGTGAAGACAATGGTCAAGATAAAAACTGCTTGATTGGATTAACACCTGAAGGAAAGCATTATTATATCGCTGCCAATTATCAATCCGAATGGGCAGGGGCTTGTTTTTCACTTGATGGCCAAATTTTATTTGCCAACATCCACAAAGAACCAGGCATGACATTAGCTATCCAAGGCCCATGGGAACAATTGAGAAGCTAATCCACATATTTCATAGGACGACTAGGTTTCTCGGTGAAAAAATAAACTGACTCACTGATATTATCCTAAAATTCTGCATTCTTATGATATATACGGGTTAATCAGTAGGTGTTTTCTCAAGTTCATTGATTTTTGATAATAACTCTGAATCAACTTTAACTTTCTCATGGGTGGCATAATTCAGCATGACAATTCTGCCAGTGCCAATGGATGATATCTTTTTATGTTGGTAGCTGTAGACCGCATATTCCATCATAAAGCCATATGAATGATTTTCAATAATTCTGGCGCCAACTAAAATGGTATCTGGATAATTTAATGGCAGTTTATAACGGCAATTTGTTTCTGCAAGAATGGGAGCAATATTGTTTTTACTGCCAATTTCCATTACTCCTAGTTTTTCAAAATAAGCAATCCGAGCCGATTCAAAGTACCGGAAGTACATGGCATTGTTTACATGGTTAAAAGCATCCATATCACCCCATTGAATGGGCAACTCTATTTGAACGGCATATTGAGCATTAAATTTTTCTAATTGGTTCATTATTCTATTTGTTTTAGTGTTTTTTCGATGGGCATCCAGTCGACATGGGTTTAAAAAAATACGTTTGTTTGCGATAACTTGTCTAATCCATCATCAAAACTGTCATAAGCAATGTTAATATTGGTACCAGAAATTGCTTTGCAGCCAGCTAATTTTGCACCTGCTTCAGTGGTTAAGGACTCAGTTAGCACAGTAATGTTTTCAACATAAAAGAACTAAGCTTAAAATGAAAAGGCTATTCTAACACCTCAACAGGTATGGATGAAAAAATTTTATTTGTTTTTAATGTTTGCTCAAAAACAGTTCTTTTAAGCACTGCTCTTATTTGACACTATTCACTATCTGCTGTATGCTGATGATTCTTTTTTTTTACACTTAGGGGCAAACAATAATGATGATATTATTAATAGAAATTTTGACACGTTGGGCACATGTTTTAGTTGGAATTACTTGGATAGGTTTACTGTATTATTTTAACTTCGTTCAAGGCGAATATTTCAAAGAGGCCCATAAAGATGCACTGGCTGATGTCAAATCTAAATTAGCAACACGTGCTTTATGGTGGTTTCGTTGGGCGGCTATGTTTACTTTTATTACTGGATTTGTATTATTGGGTTTGGTGGGTAAAGGAGTCAATGGATTTATCATTGTTGGTTCAATATTGGGAATATTTATGATGCTTAATGTCTGGCTGATAATTTGGCCACATCAAAAAGTAGTATTGGGTTTGAAGCAAGGTGATATTCCTACAAGTGCAGCAAAGGCTGGCTTGGCATCAAGGACCAATACTTTGTTTTCTGCGCCCATGTTGATGGGTATGTTGGCATCAAAACATGGCTATGCCTTTGAGGAAGGTATGATCCCGATTTCTAGTGGTTATTCAATAGGATTAATGGCTGCACTTGGTTTGGCCATAGTAATAGAGCTCAATGCAATTTTTGGAAAGATGGGTCCCATGGCAAGTGTCAAAGGCGTGATTCATTTATCATTGGCCTTAACAGCAGCCATGGTTGCTTTATTGGTTTACCTCTAGAGTTACAAATTCCACTGCAAGGTTGGAGCTTCGGTTATTGTACCTAAACGAGACAATAAACTCGAACAAATCCAGTCTTGCAGGTTTTTGGTTAGTTGAGGATTGCCCATGACCTTGATTTTTTTGCTATTTACCATATCGTTAAATTTTTCCTGACAAGTCCATACTGCCGTCATTGTCGCCAAAGAACATTGAATAATAATATCAATTTCATGCCCCTTATCATCGTGGCACAAATCAATTTCACCATTCTCAGAGATTAACCACCACTCTTTGTTTCCAGTTGGTGCATCAAAATACTCAAATTGTACAACCACTCGCTGTTTAGGAAATACATCAGGGTTGATTGTGCGGCGCATGTCCCACATGAGTAAACTGACGTCTAGATCATCTTCACCTAATTTGGAACGGGCCCAACGGTGGCCCCAGGCTCCGAGTAATTCAATCATGGGCTGAATTTCAAGTCCAGCTTGTGTTAATGTGTATTTTTTATTGTCCTGTTGTTCTACAACACCAGCTTTAACCAATTGTTTCAACCGTGTTGAAAGTAAAGAGGGAGACATAAGTGGCACACCTTTTTTTAAATCACTAAAACGTGTGCTGCCTGCAATCATTTCACGCAAGATTATTAAAGTCCATCGTTCACAAAGTATTTGTGTGGCTTGAGCCAGCGGACAAAATTGGCCATATGCTTTCATATAAGATTTTCCAAAAATTTAAAATAAATATTTTACTACAGAATTTGTACTAGATTCACAGAATATTTGTGATATATTGGGTTTTTTATAATTACAAAGAAAGAGAGAAAAAATGACACTATCATTGTTCGAAAGACTAGGGGGAGAATCCAAAATCACAGCGATTGCCAGTGACTTGGTAGATAACCACATCAATAATAACACCATATCGACCAGATTTGCAGAAACTGATGTAGCTGGCTTAAAAAATGCTGCAGCAACTTTTATGATAATGGGTACTGGTGGACCTGAGGTTTATAAAGGCAAAGACATGTTGGCCGTCCACAAAGGCATGAATATTTCAGCAATAGAGTTTATGGCTGTTTTAGATGATGCGCTGGATGCATTAGAGAAAAATAATATTGGCCAAAGAGAACAAGAAGAAGTTCTGTATATATTGTATAGTATGCGGTCTCAAATTGTATTGGTATAAACCATAAAAACCTTATGACAAAGAATAAATCGCACATTTCTGTGCGATTTTCTTAATCGGGATTTGGGTACACTCTTAGCTAAAGTTATCTAATGTGTAAGTAGAACAAGTTTACGGATTTGATCGTTGAAAATCTGGTAAACATTTCCTTGTTCATCTTCTCCAAATCCTCGGGTTCCAAATCCATCATTATTCAAATTTGTAAATTGCCAATTAGGATTTGCAAAATTCATCTCTCCTCCACAATAATCAGAAAAGATATACAACCCTTGTATTGACGGCATTGTTTTAATAGGTCCATGGTAAACGTAACCACCCATAACTGAACAACCATTGTTGGAACTTTGTGGTAAATCAATCACAGGTTCTACATAGGTATCTCCGTTACTACACTGGCTCAAATCAAAATCATGTGCACCTTCTCTGCATCTCCATCCAAAATTGTCACCACCTGTACTACTTGCCAATTGATAATTAACTTCTTCGAAAGCATTCTGACCAACATCGCCAATTATTAAATCACCAGATAGACTATCAAAACTAAAGCGGTAAGGGTTTCTTAGGCCATAGGCCCACATTTCACCACAAGAATTGGATTCATCTACAAATGGATTGTCAGATGGCACATAATATTGAGTGGCATCAAGTCCACAAGAGTTATCTAATTCAATTGAATTTTTAAAAATAATATCAGGATTAACATCAATTCGCAGCATTTTACCCAATAAGTTATTTTTATTTTGGGCATTGTTCTGAGGATCGCCACTACTGCCTCCATCTCCCATTCCAATATATAAATAACCATCTGGGCCAAAATGAATATCACCACCATTGTGATTGCTAAATGGCTGATCAATACGTATTAATATTTGTCCACTATTTGGATCTGCAATATTAGGATTGCCAGCACTCACTTGATAACGTTCTATCACTGTATCGCCTGAATTAGCGCCACTTTTAGTGTAATTAACATAGAAAAAACCATTGTTAGAAAAATCAGGATCAAAATCTAGTCCCAGTAATCCACGTTCATTACAACAACTGACTTTTGCAGAGATA
>JQIA01002196.1_pt1 | contig 10449 bp, 15 predicted proteins | sample 811431 | NCBI WGS metagenome assembly JQIA01 (sample SAMN02998118, study PRJNA258478) | marine sediment metagenome | biome: marine; feature: seafloor; material: sediment; isolation source: oil-polluted sediment collected from 3 locations (0.5 km, 0.7 km and 0.9 km)... | place: USA: Gulf of Mexico ... | reverse complement strand
GTTCCTGGTATTTTTTGTATTGGTGGCGTATTCTTATTTAATTTTGGAATTGTTAGTTCAATTATGCTTTATAACCTTAGTTTAGCTACTGGTGTTGGAAATGCAATGTTACCTATAATAACTTATAAATCCCAAAAAAATACTAAAAAATTAAGAGATAACAGTCCCTCTTGACAACCGAGAAAAAGACAAGCATCAATGCTCCGTCAAAAGACCAAAAAACTAATAATAAGCCAGCAGAAAATTATTTATTCTGTCGTTAATACTGGTAACCTTCAAGGTTTATCCACTTTTGATTCTATCAAAGATGTTCTTTCTCCTTTTAATTCTCTCCTTTCTTAATTTTGGAAAGGAATTGAGCAATTACCATTGATGTACTGTGAATATCGTAATATCTTGGTGAAACTCCAGTTGTAATTGTAGCTTTTAATTCACATTAAAGGATAAAATTATGAATACGCTTCGTGATGCTGTGAAAAATCTTAGCGGTACTGTATTGGAAATTGGCAATATTAGTTCATTTAATGTATTGCAATCTGCACTAAGAAATGGACTTGTAAAATTTTTTACAACTGATGTTCCTGATGAAGGTATTAAATTAGCTGAAATGAAACAACCAGATGTTATTTTTATAGACCCTTTTATGCCAGTAAGTGGATTTAAAATCTATGAAATTTTACAATTAAATCAGAAAACGAAACATATGCCAGTTATTTTTTATACTGATGGTAACTCAGAAGTACAAAAAATATTGAAAGAATTAGGTGTTCCATATATTTGCAAGCCTTTTGACCGTGAAGAAATGGCTAATTATTTGTTGACTTACCTTAACTCATAACCAGCAGATGTGGTGAGGAAACGAGCTGCATCAATCAAATATTGTCCACAACCACTATACATTCAACATGATTATTAATAATGTCTTTGCTCAATATTAAAATTTTCCCAATATTTTTACTTTGAGCTTTAGCACCAAATGGTTCAGCCACGATAAATGCGTCTATCTTATCTAATGACATTGCCTGAATCATATTAGGTGGAGCAATAACTTTAGTTTTTACATTTTGTAAAGACAAGCCATCTTGTTGTAGATAATGATTTAATAGGGCTGTATGAGTAGATTTTTTTGTCTGGAATAGCAATTACTTTATCTCGTAAATCTTTGGCGTTAATAATACTGGAATCTGATTTTATTGTAATTGCAGATCCATCCCTATGAGCTAATAAAACTGTTTTAATATTTACTCCTTGACTGAATAAATCCATTGCTAACAGTGATAAAATAAAAGCCGCATCAATTACTCCAGCTTGCAAAGCTCCAACCATTTCTCGCCAAGACCTAAACATTTTAGGTTTAATAGTAACATGTTGAAATGAATCGTTATCTTTAGCATGAGAAACCAACAAAGTTAAGTGATCCAAAATAGGCAAATAACCAACTTGTAATTCAACTTTATCAGTAGCATAGGAATATTGGCTTATTGGCTTATTGGCTTATTGGCTTATTGTTATGATTACAATAAAATTAATAAACATCTTTTTCATATATTTATAGCTCCTAACTTAATATAACAATTCTTAATTAAATTTAAAAAATATCAATTACTTATTTTGTATAATTGTAACCTATCAAATCAAAAAATGCTATAAAGTTAGTAACTGAAGTTAAGCAAACTGTATATAGTTTTCACGTAGGATGTATAGTTAGCAAAGCCTCAGCAAAAATATAAATGTTCAGTATCGCAAATAGTAATTTTTTTGAGGTATGTTTAGTTTTAGACCAAATATTTTCGATAGGATTAAGCTCAGATGAATATGAAAATATTATCCGGATTGTTAGCTAAAATGTAATAGTGGATATGGTTAATGATTGATAGAGATGAGATAGTAAGTTAACCGTAGTCGTGATTGAACGGTTAAATTATATTTAGATAGCGTGTTTCATAATTAGTTAGAAAAAACTTGTCTTTTTCCAAAAAACTCGAAAATCACATTAAAGCTATTTGGGTAGAGATTATTCATGGAATGCTTCCTTCACAACCTGACGAGTCATCACTCATATTGCTGGACTATCTAAAATTGTAAACCAATTGCAAAATCAACAGGTAATTAGATTATTCAGTGTTAATTAATAATCCAGCCAAAAATTCTTCGCCAGCTTGTTTAGGTAATTTATTTTCGGCAGTAAGTTTAATTATTTGTCGTGGCATGGTTATATCATATCCAAGCAAACGTAGAGAATAACGTTTAATATTATTGTTATTACGAAATTTTTTTTCTGTCATGCCATTAATATATAAACTAACAAATCGTTCTTCATCAATTAAATAGTGATGATCTTCTAGCCAGCCTTCTTGGTTAAATCCAAACTTTAAGGTGCTTGTTTGTGAAGAATCATTATAGTCATAAACATAAGTATAAATTTTATTTAATTCATAATGATTGAAGGCCAAGTCTAAGACTAAGAGAGTTGTTTCAGTTCCATGACCTAAAGCACGATGTTGAGAAGCAAATAAGCCAATTAAATATTCAGCTCTTTTATGTAATGGATTGTAATCACTAAGAATTGCTACTCCAATTATTCCATATTGCTTATGTTCTATCATAAATTCAACGTAACCAAGCTCAATAAACTCATACTCTGCATGTTCTACTATTAAAGAAATAAGTTGTTCTTCAGTTTGTTGAATATGGTTAGAGCGGTATAAATGGAGAAATGATTCATCTTGATAAGCCTGTAATAAGACTGGCACATCTTCTGTTACAGTACGACGAATTGTGATAGTATTACCTTGATTAAAATGTTTCATTATTTAATAAAAATTTTACTTAATTGCAACCAAACCTTGTAATACAATATCAGAAAACCCAACTATTCCAATCACATCATCATTTTCTATTACTGGAGCTCGTAAAATATTAAAGTGATCAAATAACCGAACACAATAACGAATGTCCATTTTAGGAGATACTGTAATTACAGGTTTTAGCATAATTTCATAGATATTTACTCGTTCTGGTGAGCGGTCTTTAGCTAATACATGGCGAGCTATATCAGAGAGTAATACCATACCAAATTCATCATCAACATGGCGTTTGTTAACAATTAATCCCTTCGTTTCAGGATGTTTCATATTACGTAAAGCAGCAGCAACAGTAATAATACCATCAATACGATCAAATTTAGTCTTCATAACTTCCTGCACTCGTATCAATTTGACAGTATTCATATTTTTTTCTCTATTACTGAAGTTAATTTCCTAGCTTGATGAGATATGCCAACCGCATCTTCTACATCAATTTGAAAAGCTATACCAGCTCCAATATTTTGATCAAACTCTCCAACTTGAGTAACTGTTTCTAAAATAGTTCTAGATAAATGTTCTTCTACTAATAACAGTAACACGTCTCGTTGAGTTTCTAAATTAAGTCCAAAAAAAGTTTTAGAAGGTTCTATGCCTTCACCTCTAGCATGATTAATAACAGTTGCTCCAGTTGCTCCAGCTTCTCTAGCAGCACTGAGTACTTTATCGGTTTTGTCTTCGGTTAAAAAAGCAATGATTAATTTAAAATGCAAGTTGAATTCCTGTATATAATTCATGCAAATTAAGAGTGAAATTATTTTAAATTCTTAATTTACATAAGATAATTGTAACTAGAAGGTTATTATCTTTAATGGAACTCATAGGAGTTTGGGATAATTTGTAATTGTGAATGGTTAACTGTGAATTTTGTTAATGAAAGTTAAAATAATTAGAAATTAACTATTCTTTATTAATTCATAATTAAAAGTACATTCCCAAACACCTATGTTATAGAACCTATTAGGCAGGCCATCTATAGGTTAATACTTTATCTCTATCGTAAGGAGTAATCTTTACTTGATTGCTTTGATTACCACCTAAAATAAGTAGTTTACCATCTGGTCTGATTGAATGTAAAAACCCTACATGGCCATTAAAACAAACTAAAGCACCTGGAATTGGTCCTACTTCCTGTCCCCAAGTCCGCCATGAACTAGAAGCTGCTGAATCTGTTCCAGCAACTCCTACTTGTTTCATGCACCAATTAGCAAAAGCAGAACACCAAGGAGTTTCATCATCAGTAGCATGAAGAGAAGTTGCTTGATGATATTCTACAATACGAGGATTATCTTCATCACCTTCAATTTCCATAACTCCCATTTCCATTTCTTGGGATGCTATATCTAACCAAGGTGAACCACTAGTTTGTCCACCAGCAGCAGGAGTTGGTGCTGGAGCTACAGCGGCAGGTGGAATTGCTGCTGTAGTAGGTTGAGCAGTTGGTTGTGAACTTCCATTACCAGGAATATTAACAATTTGTCCAACGTTTATTTTACCAGCATCAGTAATCTGAGGATTCAGTTTCATCAAATCGCTGAATGAAATATTATTTTTCCTAGCAATACTATATAGGGTATCGCCTGAATCTATTGCGTAAGTTCCCATATTACTCTCCTAACTATGTAAAATGATGGATTTATTTGTAACTAATTTAAAACAAGTCATCGTGAGAATAGCAGAAAAATATTTACCTGTCAAAAAAACTATTTATTAGGATATATATTCCACTGTATAACGCTCTATTGTAATTTTGTTTGACCAATAATCAGGGGTTAAACCAGCCTTCTGTTTTAAATATCGTAGAAATTCACTCGGTTGGTTTAAAGAATCCCATACTGAAGGCAAAAAAGTACCTTTATGCACTCCATCAGTTAATATCAATCCATCTATTTTTGGACGTAATTGTTGAATCAGGTCTTCTTCAGAATCAAAATATATAAATTCTGGTATAGATAATAAAGAAATATAGACTTCCAATTTATGAAATTCATCTGGACATACTTTTGCAAATCGTGGGTCAGAGAAAGCTGCGGCATAAGCATGGTAAGCTATATCCATTATTAATGGGCGAATTGGAATTAAAGTGCCTATACAACCACGCAAATTACCATTAATTTCTAATGTAACAAATGTTGCGGTTTGTTTGTGTAATTCTAACGGATGCTCATCCAAATTGATTGCTATTAGTTTATTATTAAAACCATATTCTATGGACTGTTTAGCAACTTGTAATAATATTTGTTGATTTTCTTTAATTAAAGGCATATGCTCCATATCCAACAACTTGGTCTTTTGAACCTGCAGTATCTCCCGAATTACGTACATCTATTGTTCTAACTTGCATTTTTTTAATTTTGGCAATATGTAATAAGCCATTAATTGGAATTCTGCCACAAGCTTGTTCAGATTTAATTTTTTTTGGGGATAAAGTTTCAATAGCTTGAGTAGTTAACTCATCTAATTTTTTAGCTACTTTATAATTATTATAATGGCTTAAGTCAGAACTTATAATAATTAGAGTTTCTTCATTACCCCAAAGTGCTTCTAATATTTCTCCAACTTGTTCTGGAGTAGCTTTGCCAACAACTAAAGGAATAATACTAAATTGATTTAATATTTTTTGTAAAAATGGTAGCTGTACTTCTAAACTATGTTCATTAGCATGAACCTGTTCCATGATTGAAATTTGGGGAAATTTAGTAATATTATAAATTGCTTGTCTATCTACAGGAACTTCTCCAAATGGAGTAGAGAAATTTTGGGCATTAGTTGTAGCTAAACCAAGCAATGGCATTTTATGAGAAGGCCCTAATAATACTACTCGTTTAATTTTATCACGTGCAGGCCTAATTAACGTATAAGCACTGGCAGCTACTGCTCCTGAATAAATATAGCCAGCATGAGGAACAATAATAGCTTTAGGTACTTGGCCAGTCACTTTAACTGACTGTAAAAATTGATCTAGCATAGCACTCAGTTCATAAGTATTGTCAGGATAGAATGTGCCAGCCACAGCAGGTGGTCTATTGTTCATAATTTTCTGATAAATATAATTGCAAACATATTAGTTTTAATGCTAAATATATCTTAATATAAGATTTATTGCAATATATCAATTGCTTATTTTATATTAATGATAGTTTATCAATAGTTAGGACTTAGGGCTTTAAATAGTAAAAAATAATTTTATGTTAGAATTAAAATAATCATATATGAATAACTTTGTACACAAAATATAATTAATTTTAAAAAATGAATCCAACCGATAAAAAATATGCTGATGGTTTGCATAATTTACTTAGCATTATGAATGAATTACGAGCTAAATGTCCTTGGGATAAAAAACAAACTTTAGAATCATTACGACATTTAACTATTGAAGAAACTTACGAATTATCTGATGCTATCTTAACTGGTGATTTAACTGCTATTAAAGAAGAATTAGGTGATTTAATGTTGCATATTGTATTTTATTCTAAAATTGCTATAGAACAAGAAGCTTTTGATCTTGCTGATGTAATGAAAGGTTTATGTGATAAATTAATTTCCCGCCATCCACATGTTTTTGGTAATTCTAGTATTAATGATGCAGAAACAATAAATTGGGAATTATTGAAATTAAAAGAAAAAAATAATGGAGTGCTTGGTGGAGTTCCTAAATCATTACCAGCCTTAATTAAAGCTCAAAGGATTCAGGAAAAATTAAGCGGTGTGGGTTTTGATTGGCAAAATAAAGAACAAGTTTGGGAAAAGATAACAGAAGAATTGGATGAGTTTAAACAAGCATTAGAAGAAGATAATTCTAATAATATTGAAGCTGAGTTTGGGGATTTATTATTCTCATTAGTAAACTATGCTCGTTTTATAGAAATTAATTCTGAAACCGCTTTGGAGAAAACTAATAAAAAAGTTATTAAACGATTTAATTATATAGAATTTGCTGCTAAACGGGATGGTAATATTTTATCAGATTTAACTTTAGCAGAAATGGATTCTTATTGGGAAGAAGCAAAAAATAAGGAATAAATATGCAAACTAGATTGACCAAAAAAATTGTAAGTGATGCAATTAAAACTCTAAAACAACAAGGTAGTTATCCTTCCATTGAAAAAATTTGGAATATAACTAGAGGTTCAAAAGAGATTATTAAACAGTTGAAACAAGAAATTGAGAATACAGTTACACGTTCAGCTAACATTCAACGCAATACTCTTGAAACTAAAATAAATATCCAAATAAATCTGGATGGTGATGGTAAGAGCAATTTTAAAACTGGTATACCGTTTTTAGAACATATGTTAGAGCAAGTTGCTAAACACGGTATTATTGATTTAGATATTCAAGCTAAAGGTGATTTACATATCGATGGTCATCATACAGTGGAAGACATTGGGATAGCTTTAGGCCAGGCTTTTCAGCAAGCACTTGGTGATAAAAAAGGTATCTGTCGTTATGGCCATGCTTATGTACCGTTGGACGAATCTTTATCCAGAGTAGTATTAGATTTTTCTGGCCGACCAGGACTTGAGTTTCATGTAGATTTTCCACGAGCCAGTATAGGTAACTTTGAAACTGATTTATTTCATGAATTCTTTCAAGGATTTGTAAATCATGCTTTAGTCACTTTACATATCGATAATTTACGTGGCCAAAATTCTCACCATATTGCAGAAAGTATTTTTAAAGCTTTTGGTCGAGCAATACGCATGGCAATAGATTTAGAGCCACGGATATTAAATTCCATACCGTCAACCAAAGGTAGTTTATAATGTCAGTTACAATTCAAGGCAAAGTCTACTCAGCTATTATTTTTGATGTTGATGATACTTTGATTGACACTTCTAAATCTTACGATCTAGCCATAAAAAAAACGGTTAAATATTATACAAATATTGAAATAACTGATTCAAATATTGATTTAATACGTTCTGCTGGTACTACTTATGGAGCTAATAATGATTGGAATGTTTCCTGGTTATTGATTCAGTTGGTAAAAAATTATTCTCAAGTCCAATGGCAAACTATTTTACAAACTAAAAAGATAGCCCAAATCGATGAGCAAACAATAGAATATATAGCAATGAAAGATTTTTTTCAAAACCTGTATCTTGGAAATCCATATTTTAATGGGCAGGGTTTAATTGATACTAATGAAAAAAAACTGTATTCCGATAAATTTTTTCCAACTTTGCAAAGTTATGCAGTAAAAATGGCAATCGTAACCAGCCGTCCTACTTTAGAAGCATTTCATACTTTGCAACAAGTTAATAATTTAGTAAGTGAGTTTATTCAAGAAGATTTACTAATAAGTCTTGGTAGTAAAGATATGAATGGCAAATTAATTGCAGAAAAACCAAGTCCAGCTCCAATTTTAGAATGTTTGCATAAAATGCAAATTAAATCAGCAATTTATGTTGGAAATTCAGCGAGTGATTATATTTCTTCTAGAGATGCTGGGATTGATTTCATTCAAGTTGGAAGCAGTCAAATTAATAAGATAGATTCTGATTTAACTTATATAAAACTTAATAATGTTAACGATATTTTAGAAATATTAAATTAGATTTAACCATTAGAAGGATGGAGACATGTCAAAGTAATAGATAGACATACCAAAATAGATTGGGCACATTTGATGAAAAATTTAGTTCGCTAATACTTTCAAACTAAAAGAAGCAAGAGGAATTACGGAACACTTAGAGATATGTTATACACCAAAACACGGTAGTTGGCTTGATATGGCAGAAATAGGCGTTTTGAGTCGTCAACATTTGAATTGACGAATTCCAGATCAAGAAACTTTACGCTCAGAAATAGAAAAATGGGAAACATAATCAAGAAACTGTTCGTGTGAACTGGCGTTTTACCACTTAAAATGCTCAATGTTATTAAGTAAAAAGAAGTGGTATAGAGATACAAAGGAAAAGGATATAAACATGTTATAGGTATTCGTGATAATAGATAAAAAATTGAAAAGAAAGATAAAATTCTGATAAAAAGATGAATATCAAAACGAATGAGAAAATCACCATGAATAAAATTAATATACTAAAAAGATTGAAACAACAGTTTAGTAAAATTATTCCAAAAATAGATAGTCGCACAAATATATCTCCATTTGATTTTGTAATAGGTTTAGTATTCAGTTAGATGATACAAAAAAATTCTTTAGATGAGATAGGAATCTAAAAAATTTAACGCAACAAAATATAAGTCGTAGTAGCTTTTGGGAAAGACTTGCTAGAAAACGGTTAACGAAGTTTTTAAAATTAATAATTACCGAACTATTAAAACAGTTTGGAACTTCCATTATTGAAAGAATGAATTTATTAGAAAAATTGAAGGTAACTGGAATTTTAGTAATAGATTCAAGTTATTTTACTCTTTGGGATGGTTCTAAAGTTAATTTCCGTTAGTACAATGGCTGGTGTAAAACTTCATATGTGTTTTGATATTTTAACCGGAAAACTTCGCTGGTTTAAAATGACTCCTGGTTCAACTCATGACCGAAAATTCTTTCCAGATTTAGAATCTCTTATTGGTAAATTAATAATTACTGATTTAGGATACTGTAATATTAACTTATTACTTCAAAGAGATTGGTGGATATTTCCTGTTTCGTATTAAATCTAAAACAGTGATTACTATTACTAAAATTATTCAAGGTAAAATTTCTCAAAAATATTTGGTCAAACCTTTGTTCTTTATACCATTTAAACATAAGCGTTCTTTGATTCTTGAAGTTATGGTTGAGAAAAACTGTGATAAAGGAATCGTTGTAGAGCAGTTGGTTTTTGGAATCCTTATGACAGATGTTATCATTGATATATAACAAATTTAACTGCTGCTCAATTAATTTATCCATTATATCGTCTCTCTCTTAGATGGCAAATTTATTTTTAAAGCTTGTAAACAGTCTTTGAATGCAGAATGTTTGACTTCAAACAATAATAATTGAAAATCTTTTGCTAAGTTTACTTGTTGCATATTTAGCATCCAATTTTAGATATACTAACTGAAGTTACGCAAAGTTATATAAATATGGCAATAGAAAACAGAAATATTTAAAATTGTACAGCTTTCAAAACCTGCAATTCATCAAAAGCCGCTTTAATAGCTTTAAGATAAAATTTAGAACGCAAAGTGATTAATATTATTAGAAATTTTTAAACGTTCCATCTTAAATACTGCTACAATGGAAGCAAAGATATGGTTGTGAAACTATACGTCTAGCAGGAGATTTAGCTAAAGCAGCATAGATTTAATAGATTTATGAAAAATATCAGCATTCCACTTTTCCGTAATATACGGCTTTTAGTTCTTTCATGATTTTCTTTTTTGTTCTGATTTGAAGTTTATATTATTTGAAATTTTTGAAGTCTTTAATAAAGAATTTGTGTCTATTGAGTTTTTTCATCAAATTCTGTTTTTAGTTCATTTAAGGTAATTTCTTTATTTGGTAGATTTACTTTAAATGGAAGTCCTTGTTGAACAACAATCATACTAGTAAAGATATTTACAGCTTCAGTAAAATTCATACCAAGTTCATTAAGTATTTCTTTAGCTTTTCTTAACTTAATTGCAT
>JQIA01002195.1_pt1 | contig 10449 bp, 6 predicted proteins | sample 811431 | NCBI WGS metagenome assembly JQIA01 (sample SAMN02998118, study PRJNA258478) | marine sediment metagenome | biome: marine; feature: seafloor; material: sediment; isolation source: oil-polluted sediment collected from 3 locations (0.5 km, 0.7 km and 0.9 km)... | place: USA: Gulf of Mexico ... | reverse complement strand
CAATTCTTAATTATGAATGCTTAATTCTTAATTAAATTCAAAATAAATATCAATTACTTATATTGCTGTAGTTTGTCCAATCGAAAAATGGTATATATTAAAATTTGGACTCCAAAAACAATTATTTGAAATATTATGACTGAAATACAATCGTTTGAACAAAAAACTAAAATACTTATAGATGATTTAAAAAGTGTTTGTGCTAATTATGGTTTGGGTAATGATGGTAATGAGTTTAAAATTATTACTCAGGTTTTTTTGTATAAATTTCTAAATGATAAGTATGTTTATGAAATTAAAAAAATAGATAAGAGAATAGCTAATGCTGATGATTGGGAGAAAGTGTTACAGGAATATACGGAAAAACAGTATAAAAGATTGAATATGCGTTTAGGTGCTAGTACGGCACGCATTAATCCAGATCATTTTATATCTTCGCTATTTGCTAAACAACATGAGGCTAATTTTGCTGATATTTTTGATAAAACTTTAACTGATATAGCTAGAGATAATAGTGATATTTTTTCGGTATTGACGGATGGTGGCGAAAAGATTGTATTGTTTGAGAATTTAAGCAAGTATATAACGGATAAACGTGATGAATTTTGTAGGGCTATTGTTAATAAACTAACTGGTTTTAGTTTTGAGAATATCTTTCATGAGAAATTTGATTTTTATGCAACAATTTTTGAGTATTTGATTAAGGATTATAATACTAATAGTGGTGGTAAGTATGCGGAGTATTTTACGCCTCATGCGGTGGCTAAGATTATGGCTCGGTGTTTGGTGCATGGGGAGGTTAGCAATGTTACTTGTTATGATCCGTCGGCTGGTTCTGGTACGTTGTTGATGAATTTGGCTCATGCGATTGGTGAGGATAGGTGTACGATTTATTCGCAGGATATTTCTCAAAAGTCATCTGGTTTGTTGCGGTTGAATTTGATTCTTAATGGTTTGGTGCATTCGATTCATAATATTATTAAGGGTAATACGATTCTTGAGCCGTATCATAAGGACTCAGATGATAAATTGCAGAAGTTTGATTATATTGTGTCTAATCCGCCGTTTAAGTTGGATTTTTCGGATTTTAGTGGTGATTTGGATACGAAGGCGAATCATGAGCGGTTTTTTGCTGGGATTCCTAAGGTTCCGGCTAAAAAGAAAGAGTCGATGGCAATTTATTTGATGTTTTTGCAGCATATTATGTTTTCTCTTAAGGATGGAGGTAAGGCTGCTGTGGTTGTGCCAACTGGTTTTATTACTGCTCAGAGTGGGATTGATAAGAAGATTCGGCAGGAGTTGATTGATGGTGAGATGTTGGCGGGGGTTGTGAGTATGCCGTCTAATATTTTTGCGAATACGGGTACTAATGTTTCTATTTTGTTTGTTGATAAGGCGAATAAGGGTGATGTAGTGTTGATTGATGCTTCTGGTCTTGGTGAGAAGGTTAAGGAGGGTAAAAATCAGAGGACGGTTTTAACTGGTGCTGAGGAGGAGCAAATTATTGATATTTTTAATAATAAGCAGGTGGTTGATGATTTTTCGGTGGTGGTTGGTTATGATGAGATTAGGGCTAAGAATTATTCGTTGAGTGCTGGTCAGTATTTTGAGGTTAAGATTGAGTATGTGGATATTACTCAGGAGGAATTTGAGGCTAAATTGAGTTCTTTTGAAGAAAATTTAACTGGGTTGTTTGCTGAGTCGAAGAATCTGGAAACTGAAATTATGAATAATTTTAAGGGATTGAAGTATGAATAAATGTTCATTGATGTCAGTTTCAGAACTTATTACTAAAGGAACAACACCATCAACTGTAGGTGGTAACTTCACACTAGAAGGAGTTAATTTTGTTAAGTCTGAAAGCATATGTGATTCTAAATATCTTAATTCAAATATTTATTTAAAAATTAATAAAGAAATAGATGAAAAACTTAAACGTTCAAGATTAAAAGAAGAAGATTTGCTTTTTTCTATTGCAGGAGCATATTTAGGTAAACTGTCTATTGTTAGACAGCAAGATTTACCAGCAAATACAAATCAGGCTGTTGGTATTGTAAGGTTAAATAAAGAAATAGTAGATGTTAATTACATTTATTATTTTTTTAGTCAGCCTATGATAAATAAATATATTAACAAACTTTCATCTCAATCATCTCAACCTAATTTAAACCTAAATCTATTAGGCAGACTTAACTTTAATTTGATAAAAATTAAAGAACAAAAATCTATAGCCAAAGTCCTATCCGATTTAGATTCAAAAATAGAACTAAACAACAAAATCAATGCCGAACTTGAAGCGATGGCCAAGCTAATTTATGATTATTGGTTTGTACAGTTCGACTTCCCCGATGCCAACGGTAAACCCTACAAATCATCGGGCGGTAAAATGGTTTATAATAAAGAACTTAAACGTGATATTCCTGATGGGTGGAGTGTGTTTCAATTATTTTCAATACTAAAAAGTAACTATTCTACAATTGGAAAAAATGATTCTTTTGAAAAAATTAAATATTTAGATACTGGTAGTTTAACCAAAAATGTAATTGCAGGTACTGAACAAATAAATACGAATCAAGATAAAGTACCTAGCAGAGCTAAAAGAATTATTCAGAGAAATGATATTTTGTATTCTACAGTTAGACCCAATTTATGCCACTATGGGATAATTAAAAATCCTTTAAAAAACATGATTGGCTCAACAGGATTTGTTCAGCTTTCTAGCAAAATAGATTGGATTAGTAACGACTTAATTTATACTTTTCTTACTTCTTCTTGGGTTACAGAAAGACTACAGCAAATAGCCGCTTTATCTGTATCTGCTTATCCTTCAATATCTCCAAATGATATTTTGGATTTAAATGTAGTCCTTCCAAAAGATGGTAAAAATATTAAATTTATCAATTCAAAGTTTAACAAAATTTATTCAAAAATATCATTAAATCAAAAAGAAAACCAAAAACTATCTGAACTCCGAGACTGGCTTTTACCCATGCTAATGAACGGCCAAATCACCGTAAAAAATGACTAGTTCTCCACCGAATAGGTGGCTTAAAGTCTTTTTGCCAGATTTGGTGACATTCCATCACCTGCTATCAAAATTACATCTTTGGAATTTATTAGATATACTGTATGTTACTTAATCGAGAAGTGCTATAAGTTTTTGAACATGATTTAACGGATTAAAGGATAGACAGGATAAAGACAATAAGCTTGTGAATTTATCCTGAAAATCCTATAATCCTGTAAATCCTGATTCTGACAATTTTGAAAAACCACGTATTCATACACCATACCAACCATGTTATAATAATCGCTATAATTACTTATAAATAACACATTGAGACTATAAGGTATGGAAATTAATGAAAAAATTAGGTTTATTAGAGAAATGAAAGGATGGTCGCAAAAGGAAATGGCAGAAAAACTTAATATGTCTACTAGTGGTTACGCTAATATAGAAAAGGGAGATACAAATATCCAGTATTCTAGATTAGAACAAATTGCCAAACTATTAGATTTAAAACTATCTGAACTAACTGATTTAGATGATAGAAACTTTCAGATTTTTTTAGGAGATTATAATGATGGAGGTAATATATCAATCAATTCTTCCAATTCCTCAGATAGCCAACTCCAACATAAGCTAGAGATAAATAAATTAAAACTAGACCAGCAACAAAAAGAAATCCTTTATCAAAAAGTAGAAATAGATAATTTGAAGGAAATTATTGAATTATTGAAGAAAAAATAATGCCAGAATTAGGATTTAAGGATTAACAAAATAAAATCATATTATCTTGCGAATTTATCCTGAAAATCCTATAATCCTGAAAATCCTGATTCAGATTACGAAATTTTTTAGCTTGTGGTTTATTACTTCTAATAACCAAAATATAAAAACCAGATTCGTTAACGCACAGTATATCTTGTTCTCCACCAAGGGTATAAACTTTTCTTAGACCCTTTTCATCAGCATCAACAATTTTACACGCTACTGAAACATTTCGCCTTGTTGCCTATATTCAGCAAAATGTTTGTGTAAATCATATTCAATTTTCTTGGAATTCAAGCAAAGTGGGGATAAATATTGCTTAACAACTGGTGCACCAGTAGCTTTGGCTATTTCGGCAAGCCGTCTTTTGGGACATTTACTACGACCTATTTTGACTAGACCATTTACAGATTCAACGATATATAGATGAGATAACATAAATTTGCTCCGATTTTGGAAGCAAGTCACCATGCTATAATGATTGCACGGCAAGACTAGCAACGATAGTTAATTGTCTAGGCTTAGGGTTGTCGGAAAAACTACCCTCAAGCTACTTATAGCTATTTAATCAGAAAAATATATTGTTTGCAACTTTTGGTGTTTATTATGCTAAAAAAATCATTTGTATTTTTATTACTAATTTGTAATTTATCAAATGCCGAAGTAATAACCGACGGAACACTAGGTCAACAAATAAACCTACCCGGCCCAGATTTCCAAATAACTTCAGATTTAGGCCAACAACATGGCAGTAATCTTTTCCACAGCTTCCAAGACTTCAATTTAAATAGTTTGGAAAGTGCCACATTTTCTGGGCCAAATAGCATTAATAATATAATCAGCCGAGTAACTGGCGGCAATCCCTCCAATATCGATGGCCTAATCCGTTCCACAATTCCCAATGCCGATTTTTATTTCCTAAATCCATATGGAATTATGTTTGGGCCAAATGCAAGATTAGACGTGCAAGGAAGCTTTCATGCCAGTACAGCTGATTATTTGAAATTAAATGATAATGGAAGATTTGATGCCCGTAATCCAAATGATAGTTTATTGACTGTTGCACCAGTGGAAGCATTTGGTTTTTTGGATAATACGCATGGCAAAATTGAAGTCAATGGACGGGGTGTGTTAAATGAATCCGGAACTCCACGAGCATTATTGCAAGTGCCTGATGGCAAAAGCTTATCTTTGATTGGTGGCAATATTTATCTTAGTCAAGGCGTGGATGAATTGCTGTTGGAAGGGTTGATAGATGGAGGTACGCCAGAAGAAATCCAAGCAGCCCAATATCGTGATCAGCGTTTTAGCCAACTTTATGCACCAGGTGGTACAATTAATTTAGCTTCAATTCAACGAGCTGGTGAAATTGCGTTGAGCAGTATACATAGTATCGCAATGCAAGGAGGCACGATTAATCTGGAACAACAAGCTTATATCAGTAGTACTGGTGAAAGTGGCGGCAATGTGTTTATTCGTGCTGGTGAGTTTATGATGGATCATAGCACTATTTATGCTCGTACTTTAGGCGCACAAGATGGTGGCATAGTAGACATTCAAGCTGATAACATTAAATTGGATAATTTTTCAAAAATACGCGGTGGTACGGAAAATACGGGAGATGGTACAGATATTCAATTGTCCGCTAGCGAATCTATCCACATCAGTAATGACAGCCCTTTGAACACTTACGCAGGCGATATACCAAATATTAATCAACAACTTGGGGATGCCGGACATATCCGTTTACAAGCGAAAGATATTGAGATTAACCGTGATTATTCGCTTAATGGCGTATTTTCCACTGATACCTATGGCACCGGACGAGGAGGAGACTTATCCATTATTGCTGAAAATAGTCTAAATATCATAGATGCTTACATTCAATTAGGGACTTGGGGAGATAATGCCCAATCTGGTAAAGCTGGTGACATTTATTTGCGTGCTAATACTTTAAATGTAAAACAAGGTGGTTGGGTTAGAACTATAGGTGGTACTGCTGATTCAGGGCAGCTAGTTATACAAGCAGGTACAATTTATTTAGGTGGGTTAAATGGTGATTATAATAGCCAATTAAGTACTGTGAGTTTTGGACAAGGCAATGCTGGACAAGTCATCATTCAAGCTGATCAAATGTTGCTGGAAGATGGTGCATATCTTATTTCAACCAACTTTGCTGACGGTAATGCAGGGCATATTGACATTCAGCTAACCGGCAATTTAACCATTCGTGGTGTATCTGACACAGATGGTTATCCAACCGGTATTTTTTCCAGCGTTTTGAGTGGAGAAAAAGAACAGGGTGGTAATGCCGGTAATATTCACATTAGTTCAGAAAAAATGCAAATAGAAACAGGAGGACGGATTGATGCTGGCAGTAAAACATTCCATCCAAGTGCATCCAGTAAAAATGCCGGCAATATCACACTTGAAATTAAAGGTGCATTGGTTTTGTCCGGGGTGAATCCTTACGGTGAAAATACAGATGGATTTGGCAGCGTAATTTCCGCACGCAGTCAGGGTGAGAATGCGGGTCATGCTGGTAATATCAATATTCAAGCCGATTCTGTATCCATTCTTGATGGTGCATTACTAGAAACAGGTAGTGATAATCATAGTCACGGTGGTAATATTGCAATTCAGGCGGATAAACATATCACAATTAATGGAGATGCCTCGCAAATTACGCTGAAAGAACCATTATCAGGACAAATTTACTACCTGTCAACTTCCAGCCCAGAAACTTATAACCAATCTATCAGTGGCATTTATGCCAATTCAACCAATCGTGCTGCGGACAGTGGCAACAGTGGTAATATTGAATTATCAACTCCACAATTGATACTGAGCAGCCAAATATCCACATCGAGTCAAGGTGGTGGCAAAGCCGGACAGATTATCTTGAATATTGAAAAGCTGGTACTCAGTAACGATGCCTTAATTCGTTCTAACAGTGACTTAAGCAATCAGTTTGTTTTTGATAGTACACAAGCACGAGACAATACCATCATTGGTTTAGGTACGGTAGTTAAAACCATAGATATTGGTAATGGTAAGTCCATTCATCAAATTAATCTTGGTAATATACTATTAAACCTCATGCCCATAACTCATGTTACCGATATAGAAGCACTAGAAGCTTTACCCGAACAAATAAACCTTGTATCAAATGGTGAACTATTCATTGTTGAAAATGTAGGTGATGGTCAATCTGCACGTTTTCTTTATGTAAATTATGCTGATTCCAACCAAACTTGGACCAGAATTAATGAGAATAGCCAAGTTACTTTGGAACAACCTGATTTCTCATTACGTGAGGCAAACTTTGTGGATGGCATACAACCACCTTATACCGATGGTACACCAATTCATATCAAGGATATGGGCAATGGCAAATCAGCAGATTTTGTTTATGTTGTCAGAACATTCTCTGATGGACCAAATGTGGGGTTAATTAATGGTTCCCCATTTCGCATCAAAAATTATCAAGTTACTGATAGCTCTGCTTTACAAGATTTAGCTGCCAGTACTGATTTGGTTACTGGTACACAAGTGAATATTGATAATACCGGAGATGGTAATCCGGCTCGTTTTGTGTTTGATGGTAATGGCTGGGTACGTTTTGGAAAAATACTAGAAGTTTCAGATATAAAAGCACGGGAGAATCTGGTTTTAGCCAATCCCGGCCATATCAGTCATCTACCTACCGGTGACACTATTTACACTGGTAACGAATGGATAGATTTAGGCAATACTTACCGTGTTAACAATTTAGCCGAAAGGAATGCTTTAAATATTCAACATGGAGATTTAGTCAAAGTTGCTGATGTTGGTGGTGGTCATGGGCATTTCGAATCTTTTCTATACGCTGATGGAAAATGGATAAAGCAAATTCGTGGTGGTCATGCTGGAACAATCACTATCAACGCTGACAGCATTCAACTGACTGATAATTCTGAAATTAGCACTGAATCCATTAGTGGCGGTGGCGGTCATCTGACTCTAAATGTTGATAAATTGGTTTTCGTTAATAATAGTGAAGTTTCAACCAGCGTGGAACAAAGTGTTGGTGATGGCGGTAATTTAAAAATTGAAGAACCAATATTTATTGTCAATAACGGTGAAATTGTTGCTAGAGCTTTTGAAGGACATGGTGGAAATATTAATCTTGAATCAGAAAAATTTATTTCTTCCCCAAATAGTATTATCAGTGCTTCCTCCAAACTAGGTGTAAGTGGAACTGTGGAAATAGAATCTATTGATATGGATTTGGATGGTTTTTTAGTAATTCTGTCAGATGAAGTTATAGATGCTAGTGATTTAATGAAAACTCCTTGTGGCCAACGGTTAGGTAAAAAATTAGGTAGTTTTATCGTAAAATCAAGTGAAGGGTCTTATACTTCTCCGGATGATTTATTGCCTAGTGGATTGTTGTTATCGGATGATTTGCCTGTTAAAGAAACAGCTTCTATTAGAAGTCCAAACAATAAATTAGCTCTTTCAACTTGTAAACATTTTGAACATGATTTAACGGATTAAATGACGGATAGGATTTTGAACTTGTTTAGATATGGATTTAATCATATTTTATCTTTATAATCCGTGTAATCATGTTCAAAAACCTATTGAATTGCCATAACTTTCTGATTAGCAGTATTCACCAAACTTAACAATTCCGCATTAGAATACTGTATTCCGGTAGCTAAATTCTTACTCAAAGCAGATAGATAGCTCTGCAAATCTTCTAAACTACTTGGATTAGCTGGACAAGCTAGATTATTTAGTCGGAATCCATGCCAACAAGCCACTCCATTTGGAGGACATTTACTTTTATTATAACCCTGCTTCCTAAGTTGCATTCCAACCCATTGAATTGTTCTAGCCTCACATTTATTCTGCAAACACCAGCTTTGATAAACCAGATAAATATCTCTAGCTCTTTCCTTATTGGTTGAGTCAGGAATAAAACAGTCAGCAATAAATTTTTCAAAATCAATCTGCTCAACTTTATTTTTCAGAGATTTTTTAGGCAAAGAATATTGACCTGTTTTGCGGATACTCAATAAAACTTCTTCAAACACCCAATCTTGAAATTTAACCGCATCTTTCTTACGACTACCAAAAATAACTCGGTAAAAGTTTGGCTCATTAACGAAAGTTATTGATTGCATTCCACCTTTTGTAAGGGTATCGATATCATCGACCCCCTTTTGCTTAAGTCGTTTAACAACATCGGATGAGTTACCAATTTTTAAAATATCACAAGCATCTTTAAGACAAAACCAAGGTTCTCCTTTTTCATCAACAATAGTTCTTAGTTGATTAGCTTCAAACTCAAAAGATAACGTTTTATTCGGTTCTTCAGTCTGAAAGTTCTGCTTTTTAGCCTCTTTAACTGCAATCTGGAATTTTAATTTGAACCATTCGCCTTCTTTTCTATATTCAGCAAAATGTTTGTGTAAATAACGTTCTATTTTTTGAGCATTTAAACACAGTGGAGATAAATATTGTTTTATAACTGGTGTACCAGTGGCTTTGGCAATTTCAGCGATACGTCTTTTAGGGCAAGAACTACGGCCTATTTTGATTAAGCCATTTTTAGATTCAACGATATAAAGATGAGATAACATAAATATGCTCCAATTTTGGAAGCAAGTCACCATGTTATACTATTTGCGTGGCAAGACTAGCTGGTTTAGTTAATTGTCTGGGCTTGGGGTTGTCAATAAAACTACCCTCAAGCTACTTAATAACCATTTAATCAGAAAAATATATAATTTGCAATCTTTGGTGCTTACAATGTTAAAAAAAATATTTCTAATACTATTTTTAATTTGCCATTCTTTAAATGCAGAAGTAATAACCGATGGCACACTTGGCCAACAAATAAATTTACCCAGCCCTAACTTCCAAATCACTCCAGACTTAGGCCAACAACATGGCAATAATCTTTTCCACAGCTTCCAAGACTTCAATTTAAATAGTTTTGAAAGTGCTACCTTTTCTGGATCAAATAATATCCAAAATGTAATTAGCCGTGTCACGGGCGGAAATCCTTCCAACATTGATGGCTTAATTCGTTCAACAATTCCCAACGCTGATATGTATTTCCTTAATCCCTATGGAATTATGTTTGGTCCAAATGCTAGATTAGATGTGCAAGGAAGCTTTCATGCAAGTACTGCGGATTATTTGCGGTTGGGAGAAAATGGGCGGTTTGCTGCTCGAAATATGAGTGATAGTATTTTGACAGTTGCACCAGTGGAAAGTTTTGGTTTTTTAACTGATTCTCCAGCGTCAATAACTATAGATAGTAGTGAGTTATCAGTTCCAGCTCAAAAAACTTTTTCTCTTATTGGTGGTAATTTGACTATTGATAAAGCTAAAATTTATGCATCTTATGGGAAAATAAATCTTGCCAGTAGCGTAGAGAATACATTACAGGGAAATATTACTATTTCAAATAATTCATTACTGGGTGCTAGTGGCGAAGGTGGAGGTAGTATTTTCATTCAAGCAGGACAATTTATCGTTGATAATAGTACGATTTCAGCTAAAACTTTGGGTAGTCAAGATGGTGGAGTAATTGATATACAAGCTAATAATATTTCGTTTAGTAACGGAACTTATATTAATGGCAATACAGAAGGTACTGGTAAAGGAGCCAATATTAATAT